>Ga0209192_10000052_pt1 | contig 151002 bp, 152 predicted proteins | sample ArcticOcean_MG_C_11_FD_187433 | JGI IMG/M metagenome (GOLD analysis project Ga0209192, IMG submission 187433) | Marine microbial communities from western Arctic Ocean - ArcticOcean_MG_CB2_154 (SPAdes) (version 2) | ecosystem: Environmental > Aquatic > Marine > Oceanic | place: Arctic Ocean... | reverse complement strand
GGGGGGGGGGGGTTTGGGGGGCGTGCAACTCAACGGCGGGATGCACGGCGTGAACGGCGGCGGAATGCACGGCATCCCGCACGGCGCGCAGATGCACGGCGGGATGCACCACGTCGGGAGCGCCGGGCAGATGCACGCTGGGGGGATGGTGATGGGCGCGCTGTCCGGGGGTAACAACGGCGGGTACCCGCACGCCTTCAACGGCAACGGCGTGATGTACGCATCCGGGGGGAACGGGATGCTCATGAACAACGGGGGGGACGGCGGCGACCTCGGCTTTGACAAGAAAAACCAGGGCAGCGGCGGGATCGGCGACCTCGGGGACGACGCCGTGCTTGATATGTTCCTAAAGGACGGGCTTCCCGAGGACGGGGACGAAGGCGGGTTTTGACGAAGGCGGGTTCGGGTGGGTGGCGTATCTGTTTGGGGTGTGTAAGGGCTTCCGGGTTTGGGGGGTTTAGGGCGGGGTGGCGGGGTGTATGAGGGTGTAAAACGGGTTTTGAGACCTGATTCCGTTTGAAGGAACAAGGCGAAACCCCGAGACGCGCGCGAGACGGCGTACAAACGTACGGAGCGAATGTACAAACGTACGGAGCGTCTCGAAACGTAAACGTAGCCCTTCTTTCGAAAAGAAAGAGCGTACTTCGACCGACATCAGAAAAAGCGCGCGCCGTAGTAAGCGCGAGACGCGATCGATTGTAACAAAACGAATTTGAAACACATCACTATCAGTTGTACCGGTTACTACAAGTACTCTACCGGGACTGGGCGGGCTGGTGACCTGGCGGTTTTCTAGTTTCCCCGAAAAGATGACGATTAAACATCAACACGCATCACGTTCGTCCCATCTCCGCACACCGCCTCGCGCACGCATGCGCGTCGCAACGCGGGGGTTGGACATGGCCCTCGTGGCGTTGCGTTTGTCGGGGCGCCCGGGCCCTGCGTGTCCGAATTTCGCCTCGCCGAAACCCACGCGCGTTACGCCCGGGCGGCGTTTCCTGGAGGATTCGTCGTCCCGGCGGTTGACTCCGCGTCAATCGTTTTCCTCGGACCAACCCTCGGCCTTCCCCGACCCCGATTCCGTGGCGGTCACGCACTTGCTCACGGCGTACGACCTTGACACCAGGACCTCTGTGGTGCAGGTCACGCCCCTTAAATTACGTGGACCCGGTTCGGAGTCCTCACTCGGTGCTAAGCTTTGGCGCGAGATCCGTTTGGCACGAGAAGTTCGGGTTGGGGGCGAGGCTGCCATTTGCAATTCCAACGAGCTCTTCGCGCGCGCGCCCAAAAGCTGGGGGATCGGCGTGGTGTTACGCGTGGGCGAAGCGGGGATCGTCACCGAGACGGTTAGGAAAGCCTGTGCCGGGTTCGACCTAACCACGCTTTCGCCGAAACGCCTGAACCGAGAAACCGCCGCCTCCGACGACGAGTTGGAGTTGTTTTCCAAACTCGCGGGGGAGGCGCTTTACAAACACTGCGTGACAATTTCCGAGACTAACCACGCGTACGACGTCTCGCGAACCGCACGCGGCGTGGTGTTTGTGGACAAAAACAACACCGGCGGGGCTCGAACCGGCGCGGGGGAGGTTACCAACACCGTGGGTAACCAGGCTAGCAAAAACACCGAAGGTAACCACGAATCGCACTTGAAGTTCGAGGTTGAGGTTGACGCGCGCGGCGGCGCAGGGACGCCGGCGACGCTTCGCGTCGCGACGTCCGCGACAAGCGAGGTCTCGGTTTCGGTACGGCAATGGCTGGATAGATTGGGTGGCACTTCGTCTGAAATGAAACGCTCCATGACTAACCTCCCAGTCGTCGCGTTGGGCGGTCCTCGGCTAGAGGGGTTCCTTGTGTTGTGTAGGGACGGCGGTTCGATCCCGGACCCTGGCGAGATCGGCGCGCCTCGACCCGAGCTAAACGGCGCGTCGCTTTTACAGGTACGCACCGCGCGTTTCCCAAATCCAGACACGCTGTTTGATGCCCCTCTTTGACTGTTTCAGTCATTAAAAGGAAGTATACTTCATACATCACAAGTGCACTGTTCGGCCCGATTACTACGACTGTTCGGCCCGAATGCTACGACTGTTTACTCGTACACGTTACAGGAAGACTGACCCTTTTCTTTCGCAGTACCACCGCGAGCGGTACCCGGCGAGGGTTTCTCTCTTAGCCGACGCGGACCCAACCGCCGAGGCGGTGTGGCTCGTCCCGAAAGGGGGCGAGGGGAAGCGACACGGAACCTTCGGCGGACCCATGGCGTACCCGGCGGAGCTGCTGGGGCTGAAGAATGTTATGAGTAATTACTCATACACGAGTAATACTTCGAGTAGCACATCTACGTTTTCTGCTGGAGCAAACACAAACGTTTCAAAAACGTCCGTGGTCACCGCCGCTGACACGCAACGCGGCGTCACGTCGCTTCGTGTATATTTGGGCCAGCCGTTTGTTGAAACCCTGGGGTTGCGTCTTTCGGACCGCATGACACGGCTACCCGAACCCGTTGTGGTGAGCAGCGGGCCTTGCGGGCGGCTGGTGGGGAGCGGAAGCGTGGCGAGCGGGCCGGCGATTGCGCCCGCCGCGGATAAACAATCCGCGAGTTTTCCGAAACCGAAACTTCTGCTCGTGCGCGGTAACTCCTCGGAGGTTGAGTTAAAAGCAAAACTCATAGCGGGAGTCAGTAGCGCGCACGAGCAGTGGTCAGTACGTGCTGAGGCGACACAATCAACTACTGATGACATAAACAACGCGACGACTCGCGAATTTCCCGCAGACGAACAACAACTCCAATCTCTGTTCAGGCGCGCTCAAAAAGAAGGGTTCGATTTGGTGATCGTGGAGTGTAACGGGAACGACTACCTTGAGTCGTTAGCTCGGCAAGCCGCGCAAACTACAAGAGCACCGCACCCGAGACGCGGCGTGTTTAGTGAAGATGAATCCGCCCGTGAACTGTCTCTTGAACTCGGCGCGCTGAGGGGAGGCCAGGCGTCCTCGTTTCCCGGGTTCGCATCGAGCGGGTACGTATTTGTATTTATCTCACCAAATCCCGGACGACTGTTTGCCCATACAAGACTGACACTTTTCTTTTACAAAAACAGGTTGGTAAATCTGTTGCTCGACGACCCGACGCCTCTTGGAAGCGCGGCGTTCGTCGGCGTTACAGGAATATCAGGCCTGGCGTACAGGAACGGGCAACACCCGGAGCAGTGCGTCGTTGGCGTGGTGGACAGCGACGCGCGTGTGCGGTTCGACGGGACGCGGGAAAGGAGAGCGGCGAGGCGCGGCGAGGCGGCGGGTGGTGACGAAATATCTGGTTTGCACGAAAGGACTGAAGAAATTGACGCTCCAACCGACGAAGACTCCGTGGAACACGAAACCGCCTTTCCCGACACCGGTACCGACTACGCCTCCGCGTCCCTCGCCGCGGGCTGTGTCGCGGTGGAAAAGGCCGTCGCCGTGCTTGCTGGTGGGGGTGGCAAACCGTTAACACGGTTAGTTGTGCACCACGAAGGCAGGAGTCACCCCGCTTTTACCCGAGGCGTTCTGGAAACCGCGCGAAGCAAGTACCCGCAAATCACCAAAATCGACGTCCTCGACGTGGAGCGCGAACCCGGGTCGGTGACCGGGCGAGTGTTGCGGTGGGACAAACACGGAGGGACACGGAAACCGGACAAAGGACTGACCTGGCGCGTGTCGCCGACGCAAAGCGTAGCGGTGACTACTGGAGACACCAACGGAGCAGGGCAGAGCGACGGGTACCTCACGCGCCCGCTGTTTCTCAACCGGTAAGCTTCACTCCACGTGTCTCCCAGCATCAAACGCATGAATCGCACCTTTCAACACACAAACAATACCTTTCAATAAACAAGTGACTGACCCCCGACTCCACGCTTCTCAGGCGCCACGGCAGCACGGATCCTTTAGGGCTGGCCAAGGAAATCGTGGCGCTGGCGGAAACGCGCGTACACGGGTTCGGGGGGGCACACGCAATGCCGGTCACGCTGCGGGGAGGGGGGGTGCTGACGCGAATCGTGATAGTTTAGGGATTGATTAGGTGTGATTAGGTGTGTAGTTCATGTGTACCGTGGTTTAAACTACCGGTAACGAGTAATTACGGTGGTAGTGTGGAGTAAAACAGGTCGTAAAGTTGCTTCTCTTTGAAACTAGTGTTTTCAAAAGTGTCTTCTCAGACTTCGGGTGCGCCGTTCGCCTGAGCCCAAGATAACAACTCGAAGTGCCCGCTCGCCATCGCGTTCGCGCACGTCCGATGGTCCCACGGGCAGCCGTTCGCGCGCGCCCACTGCAGTATCTCGAGGTGCCCGCCCCTCGCCGCCATCGAGCACGTCCAGCTGTGCCACGGACAGCCGTTCGCGTGTGCCCACTGCAGCACCTCGAGGTGCCCGCCCTGCGCCGCACCCGTGCACGTCCTCTCGTTCCACTGACAGCCGTTCGCGCACGCCCACTGCAGCACCTCGAGGTGCCCGCCTGACGCCGCACGTCTGCACGTCTCTTCGTCCCACGGGAAGTTATTCTCGCGCAACCACTTCAGTATTTCGAGTTGTCCGAGGGCCGCCGCCAACGCGCACAAGCTATCGGATTCGTCATCCAGGTCACCTCGCTGATGCAAGAGCTGCATCCCGCTTAAGTCTCCGAGCTCTATGGCTTTCTCAGCTCCAAGCTCGTACACTTTACGCCCCGTCGCCGCCACCGCATCGCGCATCTCACGACTCACCGCTCGGAGCCGTGCGAGATCTGAGGGATCGGGCAGATTGCCCGAACTTAGGACGTGCGTGATGAGGACATGGGCGGGCAGAGCCGCGAAGGCGTCGCCAGCGTCGTGCTGGAGCGTGATATTACTAAAGTCAAGAGTATTGGGGTAGGAGGTCGGCATGGTGCGTCGTTGCGCAGGCGAGTGTGACTACAGAGCAACGTGTTTTCGGGGCTTCCGAGGAAAGCGTTACGCTCGAGAGGTCTTTCTTTTTCCAAGCAACAACTTTCGTAAGGAAGCCACCCGCGCTGGGTTCCGCGATGTCCTCCACCGTGACAGCGATGTCCTTCACCGTGACACACGCTACCGATACTCCCACGGAAGGTGATGCCGCGACACACGTGGATCGCGCGTTGAACAAGATGCTCTTGAAGGGACCTGACTGCGCGAAGTGCGGTCAGATCTCCGCGTGTAAGCAGTGCGCGTGCAAGCTGGTGTACTACTGCAGCAAGGACTGCCAACGTGAGGACTGGGCCGACCACAAAGCGCGTTGCACGTACAAGAAGCCCAACGCGAGCGCGCACCAGATCCACGCGCAAGAGGCCTTCCCCGGCCTTCCCAACCACGTCGTCATCCAGCACATTCTCAGATCTGACACCGATCCCATCGTTCTCGCGCGTCTAAAAGCGGTGAATTGCGCGATGCGCGACGCGGTGGAAAAGACGGGACTTCGAGTGGAGGAGATGACAACTGATGTAGCTGCGGAGCTTGGGTACTTAGATACGCTTAAGCACAAGCTCCAGAAAGGTCGTCTGAAAGTCAAACGTGTGCAGAGAAAAAAAAAAGGGTTTAGGGTTCGGGCTCGAGCTGTTCCCTAAACTGAGTCAGAACGAGTCAAACGTGTGCGCGTCCGGGGCAAAGGGCGGGCAACTCGAGGTGCTGAAGTGGGGGCGCGCGAACGGATGCCCGTTGGAATCGAGCATGTGATTCTTAGCGGCGGAAGGCGGGCATGTCGAGGTGCTACTGTGGGCGCGCGCGAACGGCTGCCCGTGGAACGAGATGACGTGCGCGGGGGCGGCGCATCGCGGGGAAATCGAGTTGCTGCGGTGGTTGCGCGCGAACGACTGCCCGTGGGACCACAACACGTGCGCGAACGCGGCGGTTGACGGGCATCTCGAGTTGCCGCAGTGGTTGCGTGCGAACGGCTGCCCGTGGAGCGTATACACGTGCACGCGAGCGGCGGAGGGCGGGCAGGTCGAGGTGCTGCGGTGGGCGCGCGCGATCGGGTGTCCGTGGAACAACGACACGTGGATGATGGCGGCGCATCACGGACGCCTCGAGGCGCTGCGGTGGGCGATCGAGAACGGGTTACCTTGTGACCGGGAGAACTGGCAGCTCTGTATGTCGGTTGCGCAGATGAACGGCCACCTGGATATGCTCACCTGGTTGAACGAGAACCAAGCACTGTCACACTGAAAAGACAGTAGTCACCTGTAGTAGTTTACGCATTTTTACAATTCATTACGTACGTCTGTTACGTCGTCGCCTTCAGTATTTACAGTTCCCAGTCATCCGCCTCCGAGCCGAACCGCGCCGGGCCGAAATCGTCGTTCCCTGCGTCGTTTTTCCTTCCCTCACGGCCACCTCGGTTTCCTTCCCGTTTCCCGCCGCCCCGGGCTTGGTCGAAGGATTCCATGAACCCGCCCGAGTTGTTTGAGTTATTGTTGTTGTTTTCCGACGAGTTTCGAGACGAGTCTCCCCGCAACGCCGACGACGACACGGAGGAGGAGGGAGAAACCGACGACGCGTCGAACACGTACTCGTCCGCGCGTTGTCGCCACGGTTCGCCCGGCGCGTTTCTTCGCGTCGACGACGGTCCCCCTCGCGACGCCGTTTCGTCGTCCCTGCCGAACGCGTTCCTCTGGTCCCAGTTGTTGGGGGCGTCGTCCCACCCCCCAGTTCGTGTGCCGACGTCCTGGTCCCGGTAGTTGACTCTTCGCGCGCGCGGCGGGGGTAACGGGCGCGGCGGCGCGGCGTTCGATCCGTTTGGAGCGCCGCCTCCGTCTCTGCCGGTACCTCCGTCTCTGCCTCCGTTGTTTCTCCTCGCGTACCTCCGGTTCCGTCCATCCTTCCCGTCATCAGACCTGCCCATCGCCTCCGCGGCTTCCCGGTCTAGGATTTCTTGCCGTAAACCCACCGCCTCGGACGCGAAGGAAACCGCGGTTCCCGCGGTGAGGAGCTGCCCGAACAACATCAGCGGATCGAGGCGCCAGCCTTGGAAAACCAGAATGCCGCCGGTGAGCAAGCCTATGCTCGAGAAGAACACGTCTTGATCCCGGGACACCTCCGGCCTTGAGGCTCTTACCTGGTACAAACCGATAGCACTGACCATGACGCTGGCGCCGAGAATCGCGCTCGGCCCTAAGTCGATGTTCACCAGCGCGCGCACGGCGAGGGGGGCGGCGCGGGCGCGGCGTCGGGGTTTATTTTTTGGACTCCCAGAAGCCTTCTGGGATGCCAGCAACGAGGCGCCGCTCTGGGCGCGAATCGAGGCTCGCGACGAAAGCGCGCCTGGGGTAACGCACGGAACGCGGGCGTTACGAGGCACGACCGAGGGCGCGGGCGCGATGGCGGACACCGCAAGGGTGGCCATGGCGACGCGGGTTGGCGGCCGGATTGTGGGGGACGTCATCTTTTCGGCGCGGTCAAATCATTATCGTCGTCGTATTTTGGCCGTTCCCAGAAACCGCGATGCACTTTTCGCGGCGCATGGAGGACGACGACGCGTTGACCGGGACCCTGGGTGGTTCCGTTGGCGGTTCCGTCGGACTGACCTCATCCGACCCCACCACACCTCCTCCCAGAGAGGAGTTCGTTCAAAACGCGGTGGCGTTTTTACGGCACCCGCAGGTCGTTAACTCGTCGGCGCAGTCGAAACGCGGTTTTCTGGAAAAAAAAGGCCTCACGAGTGGCGAGATCGCGGAGGCGTTTGCCAGAGTCCCGCAAGCGGTCGGTGACGTGGACGACGCGACGACGAACGAAAGAGGAGACGCAGGAAACAGTAACACACAGAACACCCTCACCACCGACACCGAAAAACATCCCCCCCTGCGATGGACGCAGGTCGTGGCGCGCACGGGCGCCGCGGTCGCGGCGATGAGTTTCGTGTGGCGTACGTTTCGGCCGAAAAACGGAGGCGGAAATAATCCAGCGCCCGGCCAAAGGAACAATGCATTGCTCAATGAGAGCGCGGATGCCTCTGCTGCAACAAGAGCTGCAGCGGCGGAGCGCAACTCTTTGGCGCTGCAGGAAGCAGTCGCCGCGGCGGCGGCGGCGAGCCGGGACGCGGCGGAGGCGAGGGCCGCCGTCGACAACAACAAATTCACCGCCGCGGATGTTTCGCTCGCGGTCGAAAAAGCCAAGTCCGACCTGCGTCAAGAGCTGGAACAGGTCGTGGCCCACGCGGTGGCGGACGCGACACAACGGGGTGCCACGTTCGTGTCGAGCTCGGGCGACGACGCGCGGTTGGATTCCGCGGCTTCGCCCGAATTAATCGACTCCACCCTAGGCGTGCGGCGCGAACTCGCCGCGATCAAAGCCATGCTGGCGTCGTCGCCGTTGGTAAGCGCGAACGCGGGGGTTGGGGTCGGGGAAGAAGCATCCCGGGTCACGCCCCGTATGCGCGCGGATGGCACGGTCGTGCCTGCGCCTGGCACCACCCCGAGATCGGCGCTGGCGTCGTCGTCCTCGCGGCTCGGGGCGTTTTATTCGCGAGACGGGCCTTCCACGCCAAACGGCGACGTCGCCGGTACCCACTCAGACACGGTATCCTCGCCTCCCACCACCCCCACCGACCCGCCGCACCCTGCGTCGTACAAAGACGTTTTGGACATGCTGGACAAAGGCTTGACTCCGCCTGGAATTCGGGACATCGACGACAAGCCGCCCGACCCATCAGCGGCGCTGCCCGAGGCGACGGCGGAGGTGAAGAAAAAGCCGTGGGAAAACGAAACAGGTTTGTCAGGTTTGTCGAGTGCCTGGCCGTTAGGCGGGGGCGCTGCTGCGAGTGAGAATCAGTCGTCAGTCAGTCGCAATCATACGCCGTGGCAACCCCGGAGTAATGGAAAAACAACCGCGGTGCCTTGGGTTCCCCCGAGCGTTCCGTCGTTGTCAGCGGAAGCGTCCCAGGTTCTGATTGGGAGAGGGGACAAGAACACAAAAGGAGCCACCAGTGGTACGTACAGTGACACGGAGACTGATACCTTTGGGGGGTTCGATTCGCCCGTGCCGAGCGGGTCGGGGGGGGGAGTCGCGTAGGACGTGGTTGTTGAAAAATCGAAAGAAAAATCACCAGACAGCTTTTTAGTTCATTTCCTGAATGTTGGTTTCCTCCCCGTCTCTCCGTCTCTCCCAAACCCTCACGTCGCGACGCACGACTACTCCCGTTTCGGGAGAGAGTGCCTCGAGTCGGTTGTCCATCGTCACCGTGCCTGCGATTGCGAACCTTGGCGCGCCAAGAAAAGCCCGTCATCGCGCCACCGCGAGTCTATCGGCTGCTCCGAACAATCGTTGAGATCCGCATTATCGTCCCGTAACAACAACAAACGCAAACCCAATCCGTCCGTCCCCACCATGACCACCCTTTCCGTGGTGCAGTACAACGTCCTGGCGGAGGCGCTGTCCAACCCCGTGATGTGTCCCGACGCGGGTTTCTCCAGTATGCCTCCCGAGCACATGAGCTGGGCGCACCGAGGCCGCTTGGTTATTCAGAAAATCAAAGACGCAAACGCGGACCTCGTGTGTCTTCAGGAGGTCGACCATTACTATGACTCGGTGGAACCCGCGCTGCGCGAGGTGGGATACCTGGGGATTTACCGGGAAGACGAGTGGAGTCCGTGCCGAGGCAAGAGCGACGGTACGCTGAAAGACGGCGTGGCGATTTTTTACAAACGCGATACGCTGGAGCTCGTGGGTGTACACGCGCCGTGCACGCCGAGAGAGGAGAAGGCACCGGTTGAATTTGGGAAGGACGCGGGGAAGACATTGATGGCACGGTTCAGAGTGTTCGGAAGTGATCCAGAAGTCACGAGCGGGTCGCGACACGCAACGCACGTAAGCGCCACGGAGCAGGTCATCGTGTGCACCTCGCACTTCTCTTCGGCGAAAACCACGGCGGGCGCGTCGCGAAGAGTCACGCAAGCGGCGACGCTGATGAAAGAGTTGGAAGCGTTCCGAAAGTTTTCGTGTGACGACGGCGATGACGCCGCTCCGCCCGTCGCCATCATTTTCGCCGGAGACCTCAACGCCACACCGGATGAGGTCGCGATTGACGGGATAAAGAAGATGTTCGTCTCCACTTATGAGACTTTTTTGGGTCACGAACCGAACTTCACGACGTGGAAAAAGCGAACCGGTGCGTTCAAACCGGGCGAGGCGAAGATGACGATCGATTACATTTTCGTTTCAAACGAGTGCGAAACCGTTGACGTTGCCGCGCTTCCCGGTGTGGAAGAAATAGGCCACAAAGCCCTGCCGTGTCCGGAGTACCCCTCAGACCACCTCATGCTCCGCGCCGTCGTGAAGCTTCCAGAAAGGGGGTGAGGAGTATGTATAAGTGATAGTAGTTAGAAGACGGGTAATAATTTGAGCAGTAGAAGAATAGTTTTCGATTGGACACTTGCAGTTAGAATGTAGTACCTACTTACTCATGCTCGTGCTCATGCCAGCGATATAAGCACCTCCTCACTTCTGTTTCCTCGTCACCGTCATGAACCCGCCCGCGGGTTCGTACACCCAGTACACCCCGCTCCGCGCGCACCGGTACGCTTCGTGCACGCCGGGGGTTTTCTTTAGCTTGAGCTGCGCCGCGAACCCGTCGCGGGCTAACAACCCTGATTGTGAACGAAAAAGTGTCAGTCTCTCGGACCATGTGTATGAGGGATTGGTATGAGTAAACAGTCGTGGTACTGGGCAGAGGGAATGCGCCCTTCTGGTCGTATTAGTCTCTTCGCAGGACGAGTATGGGCAATCGCGAAGGCGGAACGTGGTGAGTGGGAAATACGTACCGACCGTGACCCACATCGCGCTTGGCAAAGTTTGCATCTGCGCGAGCGCTTCGGTTTCTTCTTTCAGCGACCCGCGGTTGATACCTCCGCCGATACCTATACCTCCTCCTCCGATGCCTATACCTCCTCCTCCGATACCCAAACCTCCTCCAACCACATCCGCGCGAACCCGTCCCGGCGCGGGCAAATCAAGCAACGCTTCGCACATGGTGGTACCAAACGTCACCGTGACCTTGCCGTCGTGCGGCGCCGGGGTGGTTTGGCTGGCGGTTTTCGCGTCTAAAACCGCCCTTTTCGCCGTGTCGGACAAAGGCGCCGGCGTTTGAATCGTCACCGCGGAGGTTTGAGGAGGTTTCAGTCGAAAGCGGTCTGCCACGAGCGAAAACGCATGCGGTCCGTCCGTTGTTGTCAAGGTGACTTCTTTAGCAGCAACGCTTGTATCCACCTCGAAATCCACCATGTGCCACCGGTACCAGGTCTCGGAGGTTGTTTCTTCCGAGAGTCCATCGACGTCGTCGTCGTCGGAAGAAGACGGCGGCGCTTTCCGCGAAAACTCCACGCGGACGACATTCGGCGGGGGCGGTTTGTCCTTTTTAGCGACCGCTTGCTTCTCCGCCTTTTGCGCCTCCTCCATGCGCATCATGAACTCGAACACCTCGGACATGTCCTGCGCTCTTTTCGTTGCGCTTTTCCGGTTCTCCGCGGAGTCCGCGAAGTGCGTTGTCAACTGCGCGCGCGCGACTTCTTTCCACTCCGTTTCCGTTCGTCGCAACAACGAGTCTCGCGTTTCCGGAACCTGCTCCAGAATCAAACGCCCCGTCGTGACGTCCGCCGCGCTCGGCGTCACCATCAGCAGCACCTCATCCACCGACCGCTGCAGCTCAAGTAACACCGGCAGCTGGTCGAACAAAACTTCGTTGAAGTGTCGTTTCAGCTTTTCCAGTGACCGCCGGCGCGAATCGTCGTACCTGTACCGCGCTCGGCACTTCGGGTCGCACACCAGGTTGGTAAGCGCGAGCCAGCATTGACCGGCCGGTTTCGAGATTTGCATGCGGTCGTTTCTTAGCTGTTCGTTCCATCTGCCGTCTTGAAACACCTCGGTGACCTGCTTTCCGCTGCCCAAGGTACGCCTTCTTACCCAAGGCTGCTTCTCCAGTAAAGGCGCAAGCAAAGTCTGGCAGTCGTGCGTATCCAACAAACGCGCCATCACGCCCAGGGGTAGCTCGGCCATCGCGTCCGTGATGTACCGCAGCACGGTTAACGCGCAAACCGACGTGGCGAACCGGGTGTCTCGTATTTTATCCTCCATCTCGTCTCGCGCGCTGCGGTTTAGTACGGATGTGCAGTCCAAGTCCATCGCGCGTAATGTGGAGGTCACGTCCGCCTCCGCGCAGCTCCCCGACTGCTTTCCCTCGCCGACCAAGTAAACCAGCTTGCGCACGCAGTAATCCGTAAGCTCCAGCAACGCGTCGTCCCCCGCGCCCTCGCACGCGTCCGCGTGGAAGAACGCGATTTCAAGTAAGTTAATCAACGTGGCTTCGTGGTGGTGCGCCAGGTACACGTCCATGGCGACTGTGATTGTAAAAGAAAAGTGTCAGTCTTGTATGGGCAAACGTAGGTGCCTGGATTTGGTGATATACAATACGTACCTATCCCCGCCGCGAGCGCGTCGTCGTCGAAGTGTTTCCACACTTTTTCCTTCCACACCTCGATCACCAAAAGCTCCCTGATCAACACCCGGACTTTGTCGTGCGAAACAAGAAACTCCTTGACGAACTCGTCACTGTGTGTCACCGCGTTGTGGTGCGCCTGGACGTTTAAGCGCTCCAGGGCTTCCCGCTGCGAGGTCCACTTCGGGCTCCCGACGTCGTCGACGTTGAAATCGGAAAGCCCAGAGATCAAACGCTCGGCGTCGTGCGCGCCTAGGAACCCGGAGCCGGCGCCGTTCCGGGCGGCGCCCGCGACGGACAAAAGCGCCTCCATCGCAACGCACGATGACTCGACTGGTGGTCAGTCACAAAAAATCGCGCCGCACTTTCGCGGCGAGGGCGCGGCGCGGGCGCTTCTGAGGAAGACCGATCTCGGGACGGCACCTACCTGCAGTGCGAAAAGAAAAGGCAACGAACCGGCGAAATAAAGGTTGACTGGGGGACGAAAAATACGAAATTGTTTCAAGAACAGCCGCCGCGCTCGCGGGACGTGCGTGGCGCAGTAGCGTCGTTGGAGCGGCACGCACGGCGGGTTTGCCGTTTAAGAGGTACAAGGGGTAGTTGCGCGATGCGTCGAGAGTGTGTGTGATGAGTGTTGTCTTGCTTGCTTCTTTTCCGGAGTGGTGGTGATTATTTATCACCATTGTGTTGGTTTTGCGCGCCCGTTTGAACGGGTCGCGCGTGGTTGAAGAGCGTCGTGCACGGTCGGTCGGTTGTTTAACCGCCGAAGCCGTACAGGGTGCGGCCCTGGCGCTTGAGCGCGTAGACCACGTCCATGGCGGTCACGGTCTTGCGGCGGGCGTGCTCGGTGTAGGTCACCGCATCGCGGATCACGTTCTCCAGGAACACCTTGAGGACACCGCGGGTCTCTTCGTAGATGAGGCCGCTGATGCGCTTGACGCCACCACGGCGTGCGAGACGGCGGATGGCGGGCTTGGTGATGCCCTGGATGTTGTCCCTGAGCACCTTGCGGTGGCGCTTGGCGCCGCCTTTGCCCAGTCCTTTACCTCCTTTACCTCTGCCGGACATTGTGAAAGTTGTTTCGTGTGTACGAAAGTGACGGGCGGCGAGTTGCGAGCCGGATTATTTGCGTTTTTCGAGCTGGTGGGACCAATTTTTGCCGAGCCTAAAGTATGAGGGATTCCTCACAGGATCACAATTAAAACCAGCTGAGCACCTCCTAGCCTTTCTACATGAAAGGACGTTAGGAAATTAACAGGATTCGCGACTTTAGGCTCGGGTCATAAAACTCGTCACGCACAAGCAGGTGGAAGGCTGCCAAATGCCGGCCCGCAACTCGTTAAATGGTCACTTTCGTACACACACGAAACTTTCACGATGTCCGGCAGAGGTAAAGGAGGTAAAGGACTGGGCAAAGGCGGCGCCAAGCGCCACCGCAAGGTGCTCAGGGACAACATCCAGGGCATCACCAAGCCCGCCATCCGCCGTCTCGCACGCCGTGGTGGCGTCAAGCGCATCAGCGGCCTCATCTACGAAGAGACCCGCGGTGTCCTCAAGGTGTTCCTGGAGAACGTGATCCGCGACGCGGTGACCTACACCGAGCACGCCCGCCGCAAGACCGTGACCGCCATGGACGTGGTCTACGCGCTCAAGCGCCAGGGCCGCACCCTGTACGGCTTCGGCGGTTAAACAACCTCCCAACCCGTGGACGCGCAACACAAACCACACGCGTCTCGCCGCTCGTCGGCGAACGCCACCCAATGGTGATAAATAATCACCACCACTCCGTCCAAAGAAGCAAGCATCGCATCACAACAGTCGAGTTTCAAACCCACCTAACCCGCCGCCGCGGTGTCGTCCCGTCGCCCGAGAAGTGCTGCCCGCCAGTGTTCGTACACGCTTCATATTTCCCAACCCTAAGCTAGTGTTCTATCGCGCGCCTTTCTCTGTCAATGCCGCGGTATTTTTCGTCCCCAACGCCAACCTAATTGACGACCGAGCGGATGGATTTTAAAATTGCAAAAAAACGCCTCAAAGACCGCCCGACGCCATCATCTCGGCGAAGCTCATCTTCTTCGGCCCCGGGTCTGGCGATTTCTCTTTCCCTGCCGGAGCAGGCAAGGGACGGGTGACAACATCCGGGTCCGCTGTCACAACCGCACTCGGCGCGGCCGGCGTATGGGCAGTTACCCTGGCCGGCGGCGCCGCGACGGAAGGGGGGACCGCGCCCGGGCTCGGCGCGGCGGCAATCGCAGCTGACGCGGGCGTTTTTAAAACCGCCGGTTTCGTCGCCGGCGTATGGGCAGTTACCCTGGCTGGCTTCGCCGTTTTCGCCCCGAACGCGACGGGCAGAAACGACGCGAAGAGGTCATCCACCACTGGGAAGGGTTTCGTTTTCGGGACCACGGGTGGTGCGGGAGGTACTACTGCTGCTGGGGGGGGGACCACGGGGGGCACCACCACGGGAGGCGCCGCGGGACCGCGCGAAGCAGCAGAAGGCGCGGCGGAAATCGGTTTTGGTCGGGGCGGCGGCCGCGCCGCGACACCCGCGGGTGCGCACGCGCGTTCCGCCGCGGCCAAAAGCGCATCGTCACTTACTGTCTGCACCTTGCCGATGATGCCAGTGTCCGAGGGTAACGGCCCGGGGGGTGGCGTTACGACCGGAACCGCCGGGGCCGGCGCGACTGCCGTGCCCGGTTCTCGCTTCACCACAACCGCCGCCGCGGGCGTCGGTTTCGGGTTCGGTTTCGCCGGCGGCGTATGGGCAGTTACCCTCGCGGTCGCCGTCGTCGTCTTCCTTTTCTTCGCCACCTCGACCACCGCCGCCGCCGCGGCGTCCACCAGGGACGGCGGCAGTCTTCGTTTCTTCGGTCCGGACGGGACCGCGGCGCGGGGAGGCGCGGGAGCGCTTTCTCGTGCGGCGACAGTAGTGTTTGCCGCGTCGCCGTTAGTACTCGCGCCGCCAACAGTACCAGCAGCAGCACCCGCAGCACCCGCAGCACTACTCGCCACCACACCAATCCTTCCCGCCCCGTTCGCGTTTCCATTACTCATCGTCGTTTCATCCCTTCCTTCCCCCCCATCCCAACTCGGATTCGGATTCGGGTCGCTCGCCGTCGCTAACATCCGCACTCGCCACAAGAGCAACCCGACGACGTGCTTGCACGTTCCTTTGGGTTGGGTTTTTTGGGAAACCCCTTCTGTTTGTCTTTGCCCGAACTGCGCGTACCCGGCGCGCGGCACGTTCTTCGCGGCAGGGCAGGTGCAGGATACTTGCGACAATTCAGCGTTTCCAGGGTCATCATCGAGGTTGGACTCGCCGGCTTCGACTATTTCTTCACCCGGACCTCTCACGCGAAATCGCACGTCGTAAACATCATCCTCGTGTGACCCCGCGCATCTCACACACACGGTCCCGTCATCGCCAACCGCTAAGGTCCCATCAACGAACTTGTTCTTCCCGCCGACATCGGTGAAGATCTCGCCGCGCGCGCGTTTGAAAACAGTCGCGGTGACGATCCACTGGGGTGGGGAGGCGTGGGTGAGAAAGTCGTCAGACACGAACTGGGTGCCCACGCGAGATGTGAATCTCGACGTCTGGCCGGTCGTGTAACGGGAAAGGGAAGCGCACCTGCTTGACCTGCTCCGCGGTGGACAACACCGCGGGGTTCGGGTCGAACTCGCGTAACCGCACCCACGGCGACTGCGCCATGGCGCGCGCGAGGAACACGCGCGCGCAGGCGAAGTGACTGATGAATTGTAAAGATCTGAGTTGGGCTGTGTGAGCAAAGTTGGCACTCGTTTTCCAAAATTTCGGATTTCAGTGTGCAAACAGTCTCCAACTTTGTCGCACGTAAACCAAGTTTGAATATTCGCCGACCGTAGCGCCCATTCGTACGCGCGCGTCACGCGCGCTGCCCTGCCCCGATGTCCACGGAGGCCTCGCCATCGCGCGCTCGCGACGACGACGACGCCCCCGATGACTCCGCAGTGGCCCCTGTCGCGAAAAAGCTGCGGCAAGGCGCGCGGCACCAGCCCATCGAGTACATCCCCGGAAGCGTTATGCGAGTGAAGCTTCACAACTTCATGACGTACACGGATGTGGAGATGGAACCCGGGCCTCGGTTGAACGTGATTCTCGGGCCTAACGGTACGGGCAAGAGTAGTTTCGTGTGCGCGCTCGCGATCGGCCTGGCTGGCAGCACGAAACTGCTGGGGCGGGCGGACAAACTGAGCGAGTTCGTGAAGCGAGGTGAGCAGAGCGGGTACTCCGAGATCACTTTGGCGACGAGTGACCCGGAAAGACCGCTCGTTGTGAGGCGCGAAATAAAGCGCAAAGACAGTAGCAGCACCTGGAGAGTAAACAACGTGGTCGTAACCCTGGACAGGGTGAAACTGGAGATGCACAAGCTGGGGGTGCAGCTGGACAACCTTTGTCAGTTCCTTCCGCAAGACCGGGTGGTGGAGTTCGCGCGGCTCACACCGGAGTCGCTTTTGATGGAAACCGAAAAAGCCATCGGCAACGCGGAACTTTACGACATGCATGCCGAGCTGATTCGCATGAAGAACGACATCGCGGGCCTGGAACGCGAGGTACGTGTGTTGTTCTTACTCTCGAGTCTTCTCGAGTCTTCTGACCGAGTGCGGTGTCGTGTTTTGGAAAGGATTTCGATACCCCACACTCCCTCGGGGGTTCGGCGACGTCTCAAATCTGCGATCGGAAACGGTTTGACTTTTAATTCTTTTTTAAAAAGGGTGCCAACAATCACCTTTTCCCGAGTATCGACCGAGTGTTGGTAACGTTACCGACCAAATGCTCGCTATACCCACTGAAACTGACCATATCCTTAACCTTACCCTGACTCTACCCTTAACCTCACCCTAAATGCTCTATCACCCCTGACACCCCCCACCAAAAAAACTGCAGGTCACGAACAAGCGCGCGAAGATCGAAAAGCTGCGGCTGGAGAACGACGGCGTGGAGCGCGACGTGACGCGGTTCAACGGTACGTATTGGGCCTTTCCCAAATCCAGGCACACTGTTTGCCCATACAAGACTGACACTTTTCTTTTGCAATCACAGAACGCGAAAAGCTCCGGGAAACCGCGGCTGAGATGAAAACCAAAGTCCCTTGGTTGGTTTTCGGCAACGCCAAGGCGCGGTGGCAGAACAGCAAGGCGGCGGTGCTCGCGCTGAAGAAAAGCATCTTGGCGGAAGAGGACAAGCTCACGCGGTTTAAAACCCCGGCCGTGAAAGCGAAGGACGAGCTCGAGCTGGCGCTCGTGAAGCAGAAGAAAACCAACGTGACACGGAAGACGTTGGCGGGGAAGCAACACGCTAAGAAGGAGTTACTGGAGGAGCTCGGGATTGATTTGGAGGCGAAAAGGGGTGAGCTTGATCGCGCGCGAACGAAAGCGACGCAGCGGGAACGCAAAATCAAGGAGCGGGAAAAGGAGCTGCGGGACTGCGAAGGTAAGCATCTCGTTTCCCAAATCCGCCACACACTGGTTGCCCATACAAGACTGACACTTTCTTTTATTTATCTCAGCCGCGCTGGCGAGGGCGCCGCCTCCTGTGCAAAACGACGGAAACGAGGAAATCAAGGACCTGAAAGCCACAAAACTTGACCTGAGCCAGGAGTTACGGGCGCTGGAGGATGACTTGGACGCGTTGAATGGAAGAGACAAGGACCCGGAACACACGATCGCGCACGTCTCGAAACAGCTGGAGCACATGAACTCCGTGAGAGGGCAGCGCGTGCGCAACGCGGCGAACGTTTCGAAAAAGCAAAACCTCGCCGCGTTTGATACGTACATCACAGAAAACGCAAACTACTTCGTGAAACCCGTGGTGGGCCCTCTTCTTTCCTTGATGGAGTGCGCGAACTCCGATCACAGGAACATGCTAGCGCACGTGTTACCGAACTACGCCTTCGCCGAGTACATCGCGCAGACGCGCGCGGATTACGACAAAATAAAAGAAACCGCGCGACGACTGGGCGTCGATGTCCTGATTGTGGACCAAATCGACTGGCAAGAACCCGACGTCTCCGCACTTCACAAACACGGCGTGACCCACCGTTTGGACCAGACCTTCGAAGCCACACCCTTGGTGAAAACCGCGCTGTGCAAAATCGGCGCTATCGACAAGTGCTTTGTGTTTGGCGCGACGCCGCCGGAAAAGGTGGAGGCGGTTTTCAAGGAAACCAACATCACGAGGGCGTGTACCCCCGACACGGTGATGGACAAGAAAGGGAGCCGGTACGATGGAACCGTGGCGAGCATCAGCACCGCGGAGCTGCGCAAGAACGGAAACGTGTTCACCGGTGGCGTGGACGCGGCGGAGAAGGCAGCGTGCGTGAAGCGCGTGGCGGCGGCGCGGCAACAGGTTGAGGTTTTCGCCAAGGAGATCGGCGAGTGCACGGCGAGGAAAAAGAAACTCGAACAGGACATCGAGCAGGCGCAACGGAGAATTCAAAGCCTGGGGCAGATGCAGAAACTGGCGCGGGATACGCACAACAAGCTCACTGGAAACGTCGCCACGGCGCGGGCCCAGTTGGAGAGCGCTTCGCGAACTTTGGACGTCGCGGCGATTGAGACGCGGGTCAACGCCGAGCTGAAGGCGATGACCAAGCAACGGGTTGTTTGTTGCTTGGACCTCGTGGAGCTCACCACGCAGCTCGCGGATACGACGCACGAACACGCCACGCGGACGTTGCGGTGCAAGGAACTGGGGATTCAAAAAGCGTACTTCGACGCGCAGTGGGACGCGGCAAACGCGGCGAACGACAAAATGCGGAAGGAGCTGCCCGCGGCTGAGAACAAGTTACGCGAAAACAAGGAACTCGCGCGGGAGCTCCGGGTTCCCGCGATGGCCGCGACGGACCAGAGGGACCCGGGGAAGGACCCAACGCTGCAACAACAGTTCGACCAGTGGGACGACGACCTGGTTGTGTTGGAAGAGGCCATCGCCATGTTTGAAAACGAAGCGGACGCGATCATGTGTCCGAACGAAGGTACGGCCGTCTTGGGCTTTCCCAAATCCGGGACACGGTTTACGGACCCTGTTTGACTGTTTACCGTGCACCACATCCTTCACAAGTGCACTGTTCGGCCTGATTACGCCCGACTGTTTACTGATACACATTACGAAGTACACCCACACTCGCCGACTCAAGACTGACGTTTTCTTTTATTCGTCTCAGCCGTGCTTGAGGATTACAAATCGCGGCAGACGCAAATCGCAGAAATCGAAAGCACGCTTGGCGCGCAGGAGGGAAGTTTGGGCCGGAGCACTGGCGATATCGCGGCGTTGAAGCTGAAGTGGCTCCCCAAGTTGAGAGAACTGGTGGAGCGAATCAACGAGAACTTCAAGCACAACTTCGCGAGTATCGGTTGCGCGGGTGAGGTGCGTTTGCGCGAGGACCCTTCGGGGGACCGGTTCGAGTTTTGGAAACTGGAAATCTGGGTCAAGTTCCGCGCCGCGACGGATATGCACATTCTGGATGCGCACCGGCAGTCAGGCGGCGAACGGAGTGTAAGCACCATGCTCTACCTGATTTCCCTACAGGAACTCACGAAAGCGCCGTTCCGAGTGGTGGACGAAATCAACCAAGGCATGGACCCGGTGAACGAGCGGAAAATCTTCAAGCGGATGACGGACGCCGCGAGCAAAGACTCAACGCCGCAGACGTTTTTGCTCACCCCCAAACTCCTGAACAACCTTAAATATACCGAGGACTGCACCGTGCTTTGCATTTTCAACGGGCCTTGGATCGCGGAGGTTGCGAAGCGGTGGAGAGAACTGCAGGCATCCATCCAGCCGGTGTCGCCGGGGACGCCCGAGTAGAGAACGGGAAACGGGATTGGAGACGAGAGGGAAAAGGGAAAAGAGAGCCGAGACAGACCGTTTTGATTTTGACGAAAGAAACACTTTACAATTTTTTTTTGAGCATAACAGGTATCCCTCTTACCTGTCTACTCGTCTCGCGTTTTCTTCCTCTCTCGCGTTCTGAATCGTCGTTACTCACATCCCCTCCAGCGCGGCGACGCGAGCGGCGAGCTCCTCGACTTTCGCGACGAGCGAGACGAGAGATATTTCGGACGTGCCCGTTGGCGACGCCGAAGGAGGTTGCGCCGGGGACAACGGATCTGCACTCCGGTGCCAGCATTCCCACGACGTAGCACTGCCGATCGGTAGGGTTGATATGGTGTACGCCGCGGTGTAAAGAATGCACTCGCCGTCCGATGAATCGCGCGTGAAACTCTCGCACCCCGTCGCGTTTTCGCACCGGAGTTTGCAAACTTCAAGACTATCGTCCGTTCCGCCGCCTTCTCGGGTCCAGGATATCATATCGCCGTCGGTGGTGTTTCCGTACTTGACCTGACTTCCACTACTGTCTGTACACAACCCGTCACCGCTTTTGAGCCACGTGTTGTACGGAGCGCGAAGGGTGATGACGAAATCGCTGGCGAAGATCCGGCCGACCGCGACGACGGAGTGCGGTTCGGCCGCGGTGGCGCCCGGGAACGCGAACGCGCCGGATGCGTTTTGAGAAACGAACGCGTCTGTCCCAACCGCGACGCCGCCCGGACTGTTTGCCACTGCGTTTCTGCCGATCGCGATGGAGTTGTTTCCATACGCGTTACTGTCAGTACCGATCGCGGTCGCGTTGGTTCCGGTGGAGCTTGAAAACGCGCCGATCGCGGTGGCGAACGCGGCGCTCGATACGCTCCGGCGGCCGATCGCGATTGAACTATCACCAGCCGCGGTTGCTCCACCGTCCACACCGAAACCGCTCCCCAGCGCGAGCGAGAAGTTCCCCGAAGCCAAAGAACGCGCGCCCGCGGCGAAGGCGTGCGGCGCTACGGCGCGTACGCGCGCGCCGAGCGCGACCGCGCCAACCGCGGTGGCGAACGCCCGACCGCCAATCGCGACGGGCGGCGGCGCTTTTGAAGTGTCCGCGTCGTCAATCGCGTCGTCATCAAATGACGTCGTTCCGTTACTTGAGGTATCACTTTCAGTATCACTGTCAGTAACACTTCCAAAGAACCCACTTCTCGACGCGTTACACGAAACCCCCGCGCAGGTTTCGTCCCCCAGGGAAACCGCGGCGCGGTCGCTGGCGACCGCGCGCGCGCCGGCGGCGAAGGCGGCGTCTTTTTCCGCGCGCGCGAAGTGCCCGAGCGCGACGCTCGCTGTGTCGGTGTTTTGGGTAACAGGGATTAGTAAAAGTAGGAAGGGGCAAACAGTCAGACGTAAAGTTGGGAGTTGGTTAGTTCGTTTTGTTGCAGATTAGTCGGTCGTCGGTTCGAAGTTGGGGTATAGTAACGGTAAGGACGACTGTCAGACTGTTTACTCTATCGGGGGAAAAAACGTACCCACGCCGCCGCTCGCGCGCGCCCCGACCCCCTGCGCCACGCCCCCCGCGCCCGTAGCGATTGACCCCAAGCCTGACGCTAAGCTCCCCGGCCCGCCTGAAAGCGCGGCGATGCCTGACGCGAACGCGCCGTACCCGCGCGCGATGGCGCGCACGCCGAGCGCGGCGCTTCCGCTTCCTGATTGTAAAAATGAAAGTGTCAGTCTTGTTTGGGCAATCTCAATCAGTCGGAGGAATGTGGTAAGTGGGAAATACTTACCGGAGGACCGCGTGTTCATCCCGAACGCGCTCGACCCGGACCCTCCAGCGAAGGTCTTTATCCCGGCGGTGAAACTAGAATCGCCCTCCGCGTTTGTTTCCCGGCCCAGCGCGGCGGAGGAAGCGCCTTGCGCGGTGGTCCGGTCGCCTGAGGAAAACGAAGCGTCCCCTACCGCTCTTGTCAACGAGCCCACGGAAATGGACGCCTCGCCGACCGCGGTGGTGCCCGCGCCGAGCGCTACTGACGAGGCGCCCTGTGCCGCCACGAACGCGCCGGCGGCGACCGAGAGCGCGCCTAGCGCCGCGCTCCCGCCGCCGACCGCGAACGCGGCGTCGCCTGAGACGACAAATAAAAGAAAGTGTCAGTCTTCATGTATTGGCAATGGCAAACAGTCGTCTCTGATTTGGGAAACGCGCAAGGCCCCGTACCTTCCGCTCTGGTTTGCACACCGAGGCTTATACCCCCGCTGCCCCTCGCGGTGGCCCCGTCCCCCATCGCCACGGCGGCGTTTCCAGACGCTTGCGAGTTCCGTCCCATCGCACTGGACGCCACGCCGCTGGCTTCGTTCGCGTCGCCGAAGCTCACGCTGTTTTGCGCGCTTGCTTTTGAGTTCCTCCCGAACGCAACGGACGCCTCCCCGGACGCCACCACGGTGTCTCCGAAAGCCAGCGAGCTCGCTTTCGTGGCGTAGCTGTTCCGCCCCGCGGCGAGGGAGAAATCGCCCTGCGCCACGGTTCCGTCGCCAAGCGCGGCGCTCCTGTCACCCGTCGCGGACACCCCGAACAACGCGTCAGAAGAGGTTCTTTCGCCCTGCGCGGTGACCATCTCGTTCGTCTCCCTGCCCATGCCTTGGAACGCGGCGCCGAAGAACCCCCCCGCGGTGTCTGAAGTGACGAAGGAGCTCGTACGCGCGCCCATCGCGGTGACGCCGCCGTCATTCAAACTCGTCTCGAGCGCGGTCACCTTCGCATCAAGGGCGTCTATGCGGAACACACAAGGCGAGGGGGACAAAAAAGTAAACGACGCGGTTGAGGTGACCTGCTGCGCGTTGGCAAAGGAAACACTTCTGGTCAACGCGAGAAATACCAGGCGGCGGGCGAGGGTGTGGTGACCATTGTGACCGACGCGGGCGCGACATCGACCGCGAGGACGAGTCATCGCGCGGGCTCGTGTCACGAACGCATCTCCTGAGACGAAGACAAGGACCACTGAAACACTCGAGGCAACAACGACACACTCGAGGCAATACATTTTGCCAAAAAGCTTTGGCAAAAATCTTCGCAGACGACTACTTTTCATTTACAAGACTGCTACTGTAGCTAGCTAGACTGGTAGTCCTATTATTCCCCACCAGCCCCTACCTTAATCCTCCCCCCCCAGGGGCGCGTCCGGCTTGACGATATCCGCGTACGCCCACGCGTGTTCGTTGAGCCAGGCGTGCGCCGCGTTTCTCAAGCCGACGTTGGGTATTAAATCTTTCTGTGTCTGTGAAAAAGAAAAGGGTCAGTCTTGGAGTAATATTCTCGTAAACTGTATTGCGTAAACAGTCAGACAGTGTACTCTGGATAATCGGCAAACAGGGTAGTATTTTCCTACTGTACTCAGAGAGGGTCCGTAAACAGTCTCGGGATTTGGGAAAGCCCAACTACGTACCATGGGTTCGCGTGATATCGGGTCCCAATTACCAACTTTTCGAAGATGTTCCTCAACCGCGCTTCGCTCGAACGAGTTCCCGCTTCTAGTGACCACCGGATCCCTGAACACCTCGAAGGTTAACACACAGCAGAAACAATCAGGCGGGTCGTTTTCCGTGGAGTCCGCGACGCGCGCGGCGGCGACCATTGAACGCAGAGTTTGTTTGTCATCAGACGTGAATTCGTTTTTATTTTTTTCGGGCGCGCTGGTTTCGTTTTCGTCCCCATTTTCGTCCCCATCCAACTCCATCCCGTCCCCGCGCACTAAATCGATCACGTCGTGGTTTTGGTGTTGGTTGGTGTGTGGATAATTGCCCGTACAGGTACTGTTAGTGTCACTCGCAAGCAGCAGCCCCATCGCCCCCAACTTCGCCTCCACCGAACTAACCCGCGCCGCTCTTCGCGCGGCGTCGATTTCCCACTGCAGGTATTTACCCCGCGCCTGGCACGATGAAAAAAAAAGTGTCAGTCGGCCGTGATGTTCGTGACTTGTGCTCCGCAAACAGCGCGTTTGTCATGTATTTGGCACAGAGCCGCGAGTACGCCAGTAAGAGTTACCAGTAGTAAGTACGTTACTAGTACTGGTAAGAGTTACCAGTAGTGCACTTCCTTTCAATGCGTGGACGTCAAGTAGGGGCTGTGATCAGGGAGGCGGAGCGCGGTACATGGGAAAACTTAACTTACCAGCTCTCGCCAAATCTCATCTTGAATCGAAGCCCCGTTGCTTCGCGCGTTTTCCAGCGCTTTCTGTAACCGCCGCACCGCGCCTCGGTAATCCTTCTCCGCAATCAAACTCAGCCCTAGCATGTAGTTACCTTTGATGCTTTCCTTGTCGATGTCCAGGGCTTTCAAGCAGTCTGCCTTGACCAGGGGCCAGTTTGTTTTCTTACGATGACACAGCGCGCGATTTAAAATCACGGGTAGCCACCGCGGACATAACAACACCGCGTCCGTGTACGCATCAACCGCCGCGCCGAACTTCCCTCTTGCGTACATCGCGTTCCCCAGCGCCTTCAACTGCTCCGCCGCGGGGGTGGGGGTGGACATCGCAGGGGCCACCGCCCGCGCAGGCGAATCTGACAGGATGAAAAAAAACTCTCCATCTGGAAAGTTCGCGAGTTTCTTGAAACCCGATAAAAGTTGCGTCGTCACTTTTGAGAGGGCGTCGTGCGACCCGCCTGCGTCTCGGCTTGCGATGTCGGCGAGCCCGGCGATGGCGGCGAGCTCGGCGATGGCGAGGGTGCTCCCCGGGAGGACAACTCGCGGGCGTGTCGGTGGGGTCGGCTTGAGAGGCGAGAGTTACGCGTCCGACTCGGGAAATGACGCACCGCGTTTTGAGAAACACGGGACACGGGGACACGGGTTTTCCTCATCGGTGCCCGCGTTTGGCGCGTCCCCGACACGGCCCCGGCCACGTTCACGGCGCGCAAGGGTGATACGAACCGCCGCGACAAGCAGCAGCGGCGACAAGAACGGCGGGTGGCTGCGCCCACTAGAAGGCCTGGCGCAGCGCATGGGGGTGACTATATACCAGGCCCCGGTGCCTCCCGCGGTGGTTCCCGGGAGCCGGGCTGATTTTCTGGAAGCCATGTTACAGTGGCACCTGCAGAACAGCACGTCCGTGGATTTGGTGATGCGGGAGGTCTCGGAGTCAATCCTCAGCGAGATACAGAGCTTCCCGGTGGATAAAGTCGCAATAGGAGAGTCACCGTCAGTTGCGATGCACGTCCCGATTCCGTTACTAAGAGCGAACCCGAACGGGCCGCCCGCGTCGCTAAGCGCGATGGGCGCGAGGTCCATGAAACAAAGCAAAGGAGCGGGGACCGCGCCAAACGAGTCAACGTTGACGCAAAAGGAAAAAGGGTCACCGTACGACACAGGTGCCGACGACCAAGGTGGCCCTTTGCAATCGTTTCCAAGTTGGGACGGGTGGACGCAACCAACCACGGCGCTGACGCTAAGAGCGGTGCTCATGACCGCGGGAGCGCTGAGCGCGGCGGCGGGAATGCGGCCGGCCGGAGGTACGGCCGGACGGGCTTTCCCAAATCCGACACACACTGGTTACGGACCCTGGTCCAGTGCACTACTCGTGATTTATGTAGATCGTGATGCATTGCCAGTACTCGTAACATTTACAATGTGATGTATGTAGCAGTTGCCAGTACTGGTAACACTTACGACGTACTGTGGTAAATCGACAGTGTACTGGCAACTGCACTGTTAACTGTTACAAACCCATACCCCGTACGTCGCGCAACACGAGACTGACACTTTTCTTTCCCACTCGCAGGAAGAGACGGCACGAGCAAAGGTCTGGACAAGGAAACGGACCCTTACGCGCCTCAGATTCTGCTTCCCCTGAACCTGGAAGTCGTGGATCTGGGTGACGAGACGTACGACGTTTTCGGGGAAGACAAAGGGTCGGTCGGTGATGTCTCGCGAAAAAAACAACCGGCGTCAGCCGGTGCATCCGCCGAGCGCCTACGGCTTTTTTTCAATACCCTCTGGCCCGGTTCCCCGTACACGTTCGGAACCTACGACCGACAACAAATAAACTCGGACGTGCGTTATTTATCCCCGTCCCCCGATACGAACTCGTCCCTTGATGGGTTCAAAAAGAAACGGGGCGACAAGCGGTTGGTCGTGATCGTCAACGTCTCGTCCCCGGGCGACGAAAACCGCGCCGAGTCCGACGGCGAAGGCATGGTCAACGCGGCGGAGACGCTTCTGGAGCTGAACGTACCGTTCGTGGTGCTTACGCTTTGGATGGACGACTCTTTAGGGCGAAGCGTGAAGGTACGGCCTTGGGGCTTTCCCAAATCCTGACACAACGTTTACGGACCCTCTTTGAGTGCACTACTCGTGATGAATGTAGCATTGCCAGTACTAGTAATATTTACTGGCGTACTGGCAACTCTTACGAATACATCACAAGTGCACTGTTCGGCCCTATTACTACGACTGTTCGGCCCGAATCCCGCCGACTGTTTACTCACACAAGTTACTGGAAGACTGACCCTTTCTTTTACTCATCTCAGAGCGGGAAACCCGCGCGAGCGGAAAAGGAAGCGCTTCGCGTGCGCATGGAGAAGCGCACGCGGATTTTACTGGGAAGGAGCGTGAAGCGGAAGGAGGCTCGGGAAAACGTGAGGCTGGCGTTCGCTGCGGCGAAGAAAGCCCCGCAAGGCGCCGGCTACGTCGCCCTGGAAGAGGCGCTGGCGGAGGCGCGGGCGGTCGGGGCGGACACGTCCACTAGTTACGGGACAGGAGGTCCGAAAGGTTTTCAAGGGGGAAGCGAAGCGGAGGCGATGTTGTCGGAGATTCGCGCCAAAGCCCGAGCCGCGGAAGCCTCCGCGTTGGCCGCCGCGCTCACGTCGAACTGTTTGCAAGTCCCAGTTGACATAAAGGGCCTAGAGGCTAATCTTAAACGCGCGCGAGGGGTCATCGCGAAAACGGAAAGAGACGCCGCCGCGGTTGACGCGTCGCGAAGCGTGGACGCGATTCAGCGAAACATCAAAGACGAGGCCACCGCGAAAGCGGTTAGGGAGTGGAACGAATCCGCCGCGGTGGCGAGCGATATTTTGAGCTCAGCGGACGCGTCAGCCTCTGCTTTAGACACGGATGACTCCACCACCGTGACCCGCGAAGGTACGGCCTTTCCAGTTACCCAAATCCCGACTCCACGTTTGCCCATACTCGTACCAGAAGGGCGCATTACCTCTGCCGATTGTCCGCCCGTAATTACTGTTTGCTACATGCATCACAAGTGCACTGTTTGCCCATACATGGCACTTGTACACTCAAGACTGACACTTTCTTTCATTCATCGTAAGTGGTGATGCTGGCGGGCGACGTGGACCGGTTCGCGAGCGGGGTTGGGGACGACGTGACCGCGATGACAAAAAATAACCTCACCACGCTCCGCGAAGCCGTGCGGGCGGCGGAGGCGGCGCTTGACGCGGTTGCGCTGGAGGGGGATTTAAGAACCGCCTTGGCGGATGACACGAGCTTGGAGGTATCCGCGGTGCCCAAGTTGGAAGCGCTGATGGTCAGAGCGGCGAAGGTCGCGGAACGGAAACCGCCGTTGACGCAGGAAGGTACGTGTTGAGCGTTTCCCAAATTTCGCCTCCCTGTTTGCCGATTGGCCAGAGTAATTACGTAATACACATGGCCCGAAAGACTGACCCTTTCTTTTTTGTCTCTCAGGTGCCGCGAAACTCAACGCGCTTACCTCGCGGTGTTTCTCCAGGGCCACCGCGCTTCAGGAGATGGAGGAAGCCAAGGCGGGCTTGGCGAAAGCGCTTGAACCGAGTTTGCGTGGGGAGGATCTGTTACTCACAAAAAGTACTACGATGAATGAATCATTCGCATCCACCAGCAGTGGGCTGGACCACAAAACGAGCGTGCCCGCGTTGGAACGCGCCATCGCCAGGGCGAAAGCCTCGGCGTGGCCGTGGCAGCTTGCGGACGCGGTGGTGGGCGCTGACAAAGTTTTGGAGCGGTGGCGGGCTATTGGTACGTATTTCCCATTTATAAGACCACATTCCGCCTCCCTGATTGTTCATACCCCGACTGACACTTTTCTTTTCACAATCAGGGCGAGTACGCGACGCGCTGGACGGGCGGGACATGCTGAAAATAAAGCGCGAAATTGCGTACGCCAAGAAGGCGCACCCTGAGGTGGAAACCGCGGGGGTGGAGAAACTGCTGGCTGAGCTTGAGGCGGAGGACGCGCTGGAGGGCGGGGACCGGCGGTTGAAAGCGTACTTCGCGGCGTCCAAAATGGCCTGGGCGGGGGGGTCGCCGACCTCGGAGAGCGCCGAGATGCTACGAACGATTAGGTGCGTATTTCCCTTTACCACATTCCGCCGACTGATTGCCATGACATAGACTGACATTTATTTTTTACAATCAGGGACTCGCTCGCGGTCACGGACGCGGAGCACGACCAGGTCACGAAAGCAGTGAGCGCGGGTTCCCGGACCGCCGCGGAAACCAACAGGGCGGAGATGTTGGGTGATACGGAGAGGAGTGCTGCCCGGATGGACACCGGCGCGGCAGCAGACAAAGCACCGACGAGTTCCTCCGGGAAATCGGCGGAACGCGTTTCCTTCTCCGCGTCGGGTACCGGTACGCGAGGCGCTTTGTTCGAAGGTAAGGGCCTTTCCCAATCACCACGTTCCGCCTCCCTGATTGCTCATACTCGTCCTGCGAAGGGACTACTACCTCTGATTGTTCAGACCGGTTATGGTGACTGTTGACCAGGCCATTGTCCAATACACGCGATGTACGAGACTGACACTTTCTTGTTAATCATGCCAGGCAGCGAAGCAATCTACCTGGACGACGAGTTACTAAACGGGAACGGCACGGATTCCGAATTCACAAACGCCACGGAGCTGTACGTCCTTAGCTGGGACGATTCCGAAATCGAACTGTACGTCGGCGGCGCTGGCCCGCGGCTCGGCGGGTTCCTTTCAAACTCCCACGAAGTCAGCGTGAACACACAAATCGGTTTCAAAGACGAAGCGTCCTTGGCGTGGGCGAGCGCGGTGAGCGACGACCCGCGCGTCGGCGGCGACGGCGATGGCGAATCCGACGAAGCTTCGTCGGGTTCAAAGAAAGTCTCCGCCTGGCGCAGAGTCGGCGCGGATATCATCTACAACGAAGAGGAGGTCATCGGCGTGGGTAGTTCCGGGACATACGTGTTCCGCGGGTACGTACAGCACACCACACGTGCGCAGCATTCCGTGGCGGTGAAACGCATTCAGCGACCGCCCGGTGAGGAGGGCCGGGAACTGTTGAAGCTAGTGGAACGGGAAGTCGAGTTACTCACGGCGCTGAACCAGTCGCCCAAGGTGCCGTTTTTCCACCGGTGGGCCGCTACTAGCAGTCACGTGTTCATCGCCCTGGAGCTGTGCGCTGAGGTACGTATTGCATTTACCAAATATCAAGACTGTTTGACCATACAATACTGACACTTGTCTTTAAAACTTGAGTCCCTTCGCGAGCACGTCACGCGCTTGGGCGACTCCATGCCTGTGCAACGACGGTTCGACATCCTGAAGGAAACCGCGAGCGGCATAGGTGCGTATTTCCCAATCACCACATTCCGCCTCCCTGATTGCCCATACGAGACTGACACTTTCGGCTTTTATCGTATCAGCGTGGCTGCACGACCCGCAAAAGCCGGGAGGGCGGATCGCGCACAACGACTTGAAACCTGAAAACTTGTTGGTGGACGCGGGGGGGTGTGTTAAAATCGCGGACGTCGGGCTGGGGGTGCAGTTGTCCAAGAAGGACGGGAAAAAAATGAAAGACGGGAAGATTGTTGGAGGTCAAAAAAACTCCACCGAGTACACCATGTCAACCTTTCGAAAGTACGGCATCGAGGTCGTTTTAGCCGGAAGGGCGCCCGAAATGCTGACCAACAAACCCCTGACCCCCGCCGCGGACGTGTGGGCGATGGGGGTTGTGTTTTACTTTGTGGTACGTATTGCACTTCCCAAATCCAGGCACACTGTTTGCCGATTGTCCGCCCGTAATTACTCATACGCATCACGAAAGACTGACACTTTTCTTTTACAAAAACAGTTCACTGGAAGGGCGAGCCCGTTTAGCGAAACCGGCCGGGTACGTATTTCCCACCCACCACATTTCGCCGACTGATGCCCATACACGACTGACATTTATTTTTTTCAATCAGGACGTCCCCACGGACGCCGCGATTATCAACGGAAGGCACCACCTGAACAACATCATGACCGTGCCTGGCTTGAGCACGCGACGCGCGCTTGAGGGAAGGCACTTACTCGCGAGCATGCTATCGCCAGACCCCACCAACCGCCCCACCGCGCGGGCGGTGCAGAAGCACCCGCTGTTCTGGAGCGACGACGCGTTTTTAACGCAGCTGGTGAATCTGCACCAGCGCAGCGCGAGTTTCGACAAAGACGTGGGACGGGTTTTGAGTGACTTGAGTGACGACGCTTTGCTAAACGCGGTGGCTGGCGGTAACACGGAAAGAGGCGCTCTACTCGCCGCCGCCTCAATGGACTTAACGGACTGGAAACGGCTTGTTGATGCGAAGCTGCTGAAGCGAATCACGGGCGCGCACGTGACGACTGCTAAGAATATGAAAAGTATGAAAAGTACCAGTACCAACGCCTCCACCGCCTCCGCCGCCGACGTCGGGCGCAAACCGTACGGCGACGGTTTCGGTGATCTGTTGCGTTTCTGTCGCAACGCGAGCGAACACCCGCCCTCGTTCGAAGAGGTCGAGCCGTTACTTAAAACGCTTACAAACGCATCCAAAGACTTGGAACGGGACGCGTCGCAAAAAGCGGACTTGGCGGCGGCGAAAAAAAGCCGACGGCTGGCGCGGAAGCAAATCCGAGAAGGCGGCGCGGCGGGACGCGATGACTCCCTTGCTTCGCGTGACGAAAACGGCCAGAACCCGGCCGTTTCGGTGGATAGTGACAGTCTTTCCGGAGCGGCCCGAGCAACAGTACCTTCTGTTAACTCCTACCCAGGTACCGCTTTGCTGCCTCCCGGTATCGACCCGCGCGTTTCCGTGAAAAAGCTTACGCGCGAGGAGCGGAAAAGTGTCCTCGCCGCGTACCTGGCGTTTATGTTCCCGGGGATGCCCCTGGCAGTTTTCGAGGTTCGGAGCGCGATCGAACAAACGGCGGCGGAGCAGAGGGATAGGCGGAACAGCAAGGGGGGGGCGTATGGGAAGAAGGGTGCTGGGGCGGGGAAAGCCGCGGCCGCGACGGCGAAGTCGAGGGAACCATGATTTGGGACATGCAAAAATGCTGGAAACTAGATTCGTTCTCATGACGTACTCGCACGAAGGTCTCACTACGGTTCAAGGGCAGCCGTCCGCTGTCGCCCAATTTACCAGCTCGAGATGACCCGCATGTCTCGCGTTTATAAGCGTGTAATTGTCCCACGGGCAGCCGTTCGCGCGCGCCCATTGCAGCACCTCGAGGTGCCCGCCCTTTGCCGCGCCAGCGCACGTCCACCCGTCCCATGGGCAGCCGTTCGCGCGAAACTCTTTCAACTTCTCCAAATGTCCACCCCTCGCCGCTGCCTGACAAAGGAATTCTTGACACGACAGGCGACCTGCCCGTTGCAGGCGCTGCAGTGCGCTTACACACCCGATATTTAAGGCTCCATATTCATGAAGCTCCTTAAACTGCAGCCCCGTCGCCGCCACCGCGTCGCGCATCGCGCGACTCACCGCAGGGAACCGCTGGGAGCCGTGCGAGATCTGCGGGGTCGTCGAAATGCTCAGATCTGAGGACGTGCGTGATGACGATGTCGTTGAGAAGGCCGGGGATGGCCTCGCCCGCGTCGGAGTGGTGCGTATCGGTCACGGTATCACCACCCGCGAGAGTATCAGGGTCGAGCGTCGCGTCGGAAGACATCGCGGGAGGGTGTCGTGTGCGCGTCGTTGTGCGTCGTCGAGGCTTCCTAGAAACTGGGACTCGAAAAGATCTGAGATAAAAAGCTACGACACCTTCGTTTCCTTTGCTTCTCGCGCACTTCTTGCGCGCCTCCCCGACACCCCCGAAACTTACCGCGTCGCGCCTTCGTCGTCATCGAGAGATGGCGGCCGGACAGGAAACACTTAAAGCGTTTCCACCTCGCCGCTTCGTGCGAACCGTTCGTTGACCGATGTCGTTCTCGAGCGAGAGGCGTTTTCGGTTTCGTTCGCGTGCTCACGCTTTCCACGCGCTCGGGGTCCCCGTGTCCAGTTCGCACGACCGATGAATCCTTTCAGATCTAACGGCGCGCGCTTCGTTGTCGGTACGGCGAAGTCGCGACCTTCAATCACCTGTAAGGGACGCCTGGTACAAGCTATACACGCCAATTAATAGCGTCGCGCGAAGTGCACCCTACCCCTTGTTCGCTCTACAAGCTGAAACGGAACCGCAAGGAGTGCTGCATAGCGTTGCGTCTTAAAAAACGCCGTACGCACTCCTTGCAGGCGCATTTCAGCTTGCCGTGCGAGCGGAGGTAGGTTGCACACCGCGCAGTGCTATTAATCGGGCCCTTTTAGCTTATACTTTGCTTGCCTTGAAGGTAATCAATAAGGTCGACGACTTCGCCTACGCGACTACGCAAGTTTGGAGGACGTATTCGTGAAGTCCCCGAAAGGCGCGTGGAAACCTGGGAAGTTCGATGAATCCTTTCGGACAGGAGGCGTGTGCTTTTTCGTGGTAGGCGAAGTCGTAGCCTCGTCAATCACCTTCGAGAGCATTGATAGTACAAGCCACAAGAGCGAGCCATAGCGACGCGCCGAGTGCAACCTAGCTCGGTCCTCGCGCCGAGCTGAAACGAACTGCATATGGAGCGCTGGGCGGTTTTGACACCGACGCCAACGCTCCTTGCAGTTCCTTTTCAGCTCGCCGTGTTGACCAGGGTAGGTTGCAGTTCGGGCATTTGCTATAGGCTTTCTTTCCGGCTCGTACTTTGAGTGCCTTAAACGTGAATTTCGACGCGGTAACGACTTCACCTACTACGGCGTTGGAGGGAGAGAGTTGTGAAATAAAAACGAAGCTGTTGAAGAAAGGTGCTGACTCAACAGTTCCATCAATCACGTCCCCCAGGCGACAGATCCCCTCGCGCGACGACCGTCCCGTCGCCGACTATACGACGGCGTCGCGGATCTTTTCCTTTCCCGGTCGTTCCCCGGGTCAGCACCCCGAATCGAAGGGCACCGTTCGTCACCCAACGGCGCGATGTCCGCGGTTTCCGCGCGAGGCGCGCACGGGGCGCACGTCACGCGATCGACGCACGTGGCGTCCACGTCGCGTGTTTCGCGTTCCGCCGCGGTCGTCCCACCGCGGGGTCGCGGGGGGCCGGCACGACTGGTCGCCACAACTGTTTCAGCATCCTCTGACACCACAGCCACCAAAGCCACAGCCACCACGCACGACGTCGTGATAATCGGCGGCGGCCTGTCCGGTTTGTGCGCGGCTGTATCGTTACAAAGTGCTGGTGTCGATTTCCTTCTCCTCGAATCCTCCGACGGCGTGGGTGGGAGGCTAAGGACGGACGTCGTGGACGGCTTTCTACTGGACCGGGGGTTCGCCATTTTCCTCACCGGGTACCCGGAAGCCAAGCGGGTGCTGGACTACGACGAGTTACAACTCAAAAACTTCTACGCGGGCGCGGATGTGTTTTTGGACGGAAGCTTTCACCGGCTCGCCGATCCTTTAAGACACCCTTTGGACGCCGTGAAATCCTTGTCCCCGAGCCATCCAATCGGGTCCGTGTTGGATAAAGTATTAGTAGGCTTGGTACGACTTCAGTCATTGTGGGGGGACTGTTACGAACAACTCGAAGCGCCTGAAACTTCAATCGCGTTGCGGCTGAAAGAACTGAACTTTTCGGACCAGATGGTCGATTCGTTCTTCCGGCCGTTCATGTCGGGCATCTTCTTCGACCCGAAACTCGGCACCTCGTCGCGGTTGTTCACGTTCGGTACGTGTTGGGGCTTTCCCGAATCCGTAACACACGGTTTCAAGCCCCTCTGTGACGTCCACGGCCGTCATTAAAAGGAAGTGCACTACTGGTAACTCTTACCAGTACTCGCGGCTCTTACAAATAATTCACAAACGCACTGTTTTACCGAAGCTGGTGACTGTTTGTCCATACGTCACGATATACAGTACACCCATACTCGAGACTCGGGACTGACCTTTTTCTTTTTCACAACCAGTCATGCGCATGCTCGCGACGGGACAAAACTGTTTGCCCGTGGACGGCATCGGCGCGGTGGGTGAGCAGTTGCTGAAAAAGTTACCATCCGGGAGCGTCGTTTTGAACTGCGAGGTGGTGGGACGGGACGACGTTGTCGGCGACGACGGGTCTACAATGACAAAACTGACCACTAACGACGGGGCCGAAATCTTCGCGCGAAAAGCAATCATCGTCGCCACCGCTGGGCCTGACGCGCGGCGGCTGACGGGCGAGCAGCTGGACACCTCACCGAGCGCGCCGGAGAACTCGGCGGTGGGGACGACGTGTTTGTACTTCGCCATCCACGGAAGCGCGCCATGTACGTGATGGGGCTATCCCAAATCCAGGCACAACGTTTACCGCCCCGTTCGTGACTGTTTACCGTGCACCACTGGTAACTCTTACTGGCGTACTCGCGGCTGTTACAAATACATCACAAGCGCACTGTGGAGGCCCGGTTACGGGTGACTGTTTACTCCGAACAAAATCACGAAAGGACTGACACTTTTGTTTTCAATCACAGACGAAACGCCCATTTTGTATTTGGACGGGTCCAAAAAACCGGCCGGCGGGCGGCTCGTGAACAACTGCTGTTTCCCCTCCACGGTTTCCAGGTCGTACGCCCCGGAAGGCAAGGCGCTGGCGTCAGTGTCTATCGTGGGCGTGCCCGCCTTGAGCGACGAGGCGTTGGAGTTGAAAGTGCGAACCGAACTCCAAGATTGGTTCGGCAAACGCGAAGGTACGGCCTTGGGTCTTTCCCAAATCAGGAGCCTCCCGTGCGTTCCCATACTCGTCCTGCGAAGGGCGCATTACCTGTGCCGACTGGGGAGCCCGTAATTACGTAATACACATGGCCTTACAAGACTGATACTTTCTTTTACTGGTCTCAGTGACGGAAAAAAAATGGACGCACTTAAAAACCTACCGCGTTCCCTTCGCGCAGCCGGGGCAACAAGTCCCGACGGACTTGAACCGAAGTTGCCGACTAAAAGACAGACGGACGTTTGTCTGCGGAGACCACCGGTCGCCCGCGACCTTCGACGGCGCCATGCGGAGCGGACGCCTCGCCGCGGAGGCGGTTGTCGAAGATTTGTTTTAGAACGATGATTGGCTTTTATCCGAGTTTCCGATTGTTTCCGTTTCGCGAGGCTCACGTCGTTTCTTTCGCGCGCGAACGCCCTCGAACGGGTCGTACGAGTTTCGTTTCCTTCGGGTCGAGGCGGGGCAGTTCAGACCGTCGTTTCTCGAGTCTGTCCCTGAAAAATCCAAATAAAAGCCCCCGAAGCTCGGATTCTCGCGAGGCGCAAACACACACCCAATCCCAGCCTCGAACAGAAATTCTTGGACTCGCCAAACGTCGCTGGAAGCGCTGATTTGGCAAACCCACCTCATCTCTCGCGCCACTTTCAAAGACACCCCTCGTCGGTCCGGGTGTCCGCGCACTGGTGGTGTCCCCTTGCTTGCCGCGCTCCACACACGCATGTTCGCTTGTACCGCCACGACGCCCACGGCTCGCACCGCAACGGCGCTGCCGCCGTTTGGCACTCGCCGTGGCACGGGCGCGCCTCTCAAGACCTTTCCTCAAAATGGGCACAACCACCCCCGCACCGCGCCCCTTGCCTCACTCGGGCGCCGCGGCGCCACCGCGGTGGCCCGGGTGTTTTCCCCCGACAAGGCGGAGTCGTCCGTGCCTTTCCCTGGCAACGACGGGAACGACTTGACAAGAGCCCTGGTCAGCGCCGAGTCCATTGTCAGGACGAAACACAAAGCGGAGCGGCAACGCGCGGCACTTAGAACCGCGCGGGCGACGCAAGGCGTGGCGCGGGCGGAAAGTTTACGCGTGGGTATCGAACACCGGTGCGCGCATTCGCTGATGGACGCGTTGCCCGTGGACGCGCTGCTCGGCGCGGATACCACGGCGTGTGAACCTGGGGGCATGGACACGGTGATCGCGCAACTCGCACTGCAGTGTGACGAAGGGCTCGCGACCCGGTTCGGGGTTCCCACAATTGGCACGTCTTCGGAATCCGACCTGGACCGCGCCGTGTTGTTCGCGCTTGCAAACCGCATGGATGCGTTGTCAGGCGCCATCCTGTTAAGCGGTAACTTCAAACACAGACACGCGCACGTCTTGTCATCCCTGATGCTAAACGACGAGACGTACGTCCAGAGGTTCGCGGTTCGATCCCCGGCGGTGACGAGTACGTGTACTTCTTCTGGTGATAAACAAACAACACGCACTGTTTGCTTACTCACGGCGACGTTTGTGTTGGACGAGCGCCTCGCGCCGTGTTTCAAATCCGCCAGTTTGGTGCGGCAATGGGCGCTGCGCGGCGTGACGGGCGAGTTCGTTGACGACGAGGAGGGAGAGGAGGTCCAGGGTTCCGCGTGACCTGCTTTAGGGTTAGGGTTCAGGGCGGCAGGGTCAGGGGGTTGGGGTGGGCTTGTGTGGGAATTGCCCACGCGCAGTGCCAAGAGGCGCAGATGGGGCCTTTTCCATGTATCGGGGTGAAAAAAAAACTTGTGGATTTTTCGCAATCAGCGCCCGTCTCTCGTAGAGACAAGAGGTTCTGTATCAACGTGTGTAGTGTAGCAACACGACCCGGTCATGGCTGTGTAAGATAGTGTATTACGATAGTGTATTAATACGATTCATTGTTCCGACGTGAGGTTTCTTTTAAGGGTCGTAGCGCCTGCGTCGAGAAAGAGCTCTTCCTATTCGCCGCGCAAAATCACCTCGGCGCCACCTGGCCTGTGAGAGCCGCGAAAAAGGCGCGAACGGGGCTTTTTACGGGGCGTTTCAATAAAGCGTAATGCTGACGCGACTGCCCGTCACTTCAAAGCGCGCGCGTTTGTGTTCCCGCACGTTGCATTCGCACGCTTCCGTGTGTTGCCACCCACCCCACCCCACACCCGTCGTGTTTTCGTGAGCGCGCGTTTACGATGACCGCCTGCGGCGCGTGCACCCCGCGGGCGACGCTTCGCGGGTCATTTCGCGGGGGCCCGTCCTCGTCCTCGTTGACTCGGCGCCCGGGCGTGTGCTCAAAGCCGGGCGCGTGCAACACCAGACCCGTGGTAAACCGCACCACCACCGCGTCCACCGCGTGGACCCTTGACGGCCCGGGATGCGCTGGTGCCAGGTCGGGTAACGTGTTGGTGGGGTACGGACGCGTCCCGTCCTCCATGGGAACCAGGAACCCGTTTTCCCGAGGCGTGCGGTTTTGTCCACTGAAACCGGTGGAGATAAGTACCCTCATCACTCAGCAGGCGGAGAGACGGTTCAAGATCCTGGACGCGGTTTTCGAACAGGAAGGAGACAAGCTTTACGTCCGGCACGCGCGGGACCCGACCTGGGACGAAAGCGCGGGAGACGCCGTGGGGTACGTCACGCGGTGTCGATCTCCTTGGCAACGATTAATCCAACATTCGTTTGCTGACTCGGACGTTTTTTTTTTTTTTTTTTTTTTTTCAATCGCTGACATCGTCTCGCCCCCCCCCTCCCATCCCCAGAAAGCACCTCCCCTACGCCGCCCAGGCGTGGGCGACTTCCCAAACAGGTAAAGATGTTCCTTTGATTGTCAAGTTCTTCGCGCTGTTGGTGGTGGCGAAAAGTATGTTTCGCAGCGTTTCCGAATCGGTGAAACGTTTCAACGTTTTGATGAACCACTTCGGGGTGACGCGCGCGCGGCGAAAAAAAACGAGGACCAACGACGAAAACTTCGTGAAGCAACATGTCGGGGTGGTGGACAAGGTGGAAATGAGGTTCGTGGGGGGGGTGCCTAGGTTCCGAAAGGTCGCGGAAAGACTTGTTGGGGAATCAAATGGATTTGAATTCTCGGGAGTTAACGACTCATCAAACGAACGCGTTCCAAACGCGGGCGGCGCTGGTGAAACCGCAAACGAGTCGCCCGAAGCCGAATCCGTTTTGACGATCGACGGTGAGCCCTTGTTTGGCAAAGCGGCGTTGCGGCCGGGGACGATTTTGCAGATCGGGGGGGTAACCTACGAAGCGCTGCGGGACGTTTGTGCGCACGCGTGAGGACACGGAAAGAAGGGAAGTGATGTACTAAATAACGATTGAGAAAGAAGTTTGTAAATAATATGAGACTGCCGTGCCACCTTTGCCTTGGTGGCGAAGGATGCGGAATCCAATTTTGAGGAGTTACAATTAGAAACGTCGGAGTAACCGGTGGCGGTTCCTTGTGGTCCACACCAGCGAAGGGGGAGAGACGGGCTGAGCTTTGTTTGATTCACAAATATTGTTTCGCTTTTTTTTTGTTTTCAGCACCACTACGTTTTGGCACTCGCCCTTCCCCGCACTCGCGTCGCACGCCGCGCCCATGTCTCCGGGTCGTTTATGCGCGCTCGGGTAACTGCGCGTCCCGGACTCTCGTCGCACACGGTGTTTCCGCGCTGGGTGCAGTCGAACAACGCACACCTGACTCACCGATCGTCACGCGTCATGGCATCCCAACGCCGCTTCGTCAGCGATTTCTTCCCATCAAGTGCCGCCGATGATGATGTGGATGAGTTGGCGAGGGTACCCTCCACCACCCGCAACGCGTTGCTGTTACTGAACTACCACCTACCTCCGTCGACGCCGCACTTGTGGCAAATTTGCGACAACCGAACAATCGTGTGCGCGGACGGCGGGGCGAACCGGCTGTTCGACGAGATGCCGGGCTTGGTCGCTGCTGCTTCGTTGGATTCGTCGTCGGTTGAGGGTGAGAAAAAGAAGACTAGTTTAGGGTGGGTCGAAGCCGTTCGCGCGAAATACATCCCGCGCGCCATCGTGGGCGACTTGGACTCCGTGCGACCCGAGGTGCTCACGTTTTACAGCCAAAGAGGGTGCCTTTGTGTCGACTTGTCAGCGGACCAGGAAACGAGTGACATGCACAAAGCGATTGATTGGTTGTTACGGAAGGCGGAGGCGGGTGGTGATTCTGCGGAGACAAATTTATCATCGTCGTCTCAAAAAAGAAGCGAAACCAAAGACGAGGCCAAAAAAAACACGACGCCGCGCGTGTTAGTGGCGGGCGGTTTGGGCGGAAGACTGGACCACGAGATGGCTCATTTATCCCTGCTGCACCGGTATTCCGAAACGAACATCGTGCTTGTTGGTAACCACTCCACGGCGCAGCTGGTACCGCCCGGGGTGAGCGAGATTTTTCCGAATTGGGAGACCGAAGGCCCGACGTGCGGGTTGGTGCCGCTGGTAAGTATTAGTATTTCCCGTTTACCACATTCCACTGACTGATTGCCCATACTTGTACCAGAAGGGACTATTCCCTCTGACTGTTCAGACCGATTATGGTGACTGCTGTCCATACATCGTCCAATACACGCGATATACTCGTACCAGAAGGGACGTCGTACCTCTGACTGTTTGTCCATACATCGCGATGTACACGGCTGACATTTATTTCGTTTCAATCAGGCGGGCCCCGCGGTTGTCACCACGTCCGGGTTGCGGTGGAACCTCGAGTCGCAGACCCTGGCTTTGGGAAGCCTAATATCAACCTCGAACGAAATCGAACCAGGGGTACGTGGTTTGGAAGCGACGGGTACTAGCGGGACAGGAAAGGGTGTTGTAGGCGCTGTAGGGGAAGGCGATACCGTGACGGGTGATGACTACGAGGCGAAAACAAATCGAAAAAAATTAAGGCCAGTCGTGCGCGTGACCACCGACGCGCCCCTGGTGTGGACCACGGAGTTGCGGCGGAGGAAAAATAACGGCGCGGCGTAGCGCCGGGACAGCGCCGGGATCGAACCGGCGACCGGAGTGGTAGGACGTGTCCATAGCTGCACTAAGTACCGCACGGTGTGTTACCAGGTCCTTTACTAAAAAGTCCTGACTAGAATACCCATAGTCAAAAACAATATCACCCAATCGGCCTCAGTTTGACGTGCAGGTTGATCAGGGAAAACACCAGCGCCTTTAAATCCTGCACCACGTAGTAAAACACCCGCATTCCCTCTGGGTCTTTGCTGGACTGCACGTCAAGAAGCGAGCCTATTTTCGTGGTGCTCAGGGTGATGTGGTCGTCCCCTAGCACGATTTCCAGTTCCTGGGTTCCCACGCGGTCGCCCTCCGGCCACGTAGAGTCGCTCTCCTTTGAAATCTCGCTCGTCATCACGATCCGTTTCGCCTCCGCGAGCACCGCTTTCGTGACGAACATCTCCTTTTTAATCAGCGTGTCGTGCTTGTACTGGCTGTTGTTCGCGTACCTCAACTTCCCGTCAGGCCGCAGCTCGAACTCCAGAAACTCATGCCCGAACTTTCCTTTGTGGCCCTGGGTTTTGGGAGGGGTGGGATGGAGGGAACGAGAGTTGGATTTTTCGAGATCGATCGCGTTAGGTTTCCGGTGCGTGTGTGTGGGGGTGCGCGGTTGTGGCGGTGCCTACCCGCTCCGTTAAACGCGGTGAGATTTTCGGAACAAAACGAAACTCCACTTACCACGTAGTACCGGACGTAGAAGTCGTCCCCCATGGCGACCGCGGCGCTGCCGGGGCGCGGCGAAGTGAGCGACGAGCCCGATTCGAGAACAAGTTATTTTAGAAAAGTTTGCTTTCCGTTTCGGTTGCCACGAGTTGGATGTCATTTTGGGAGGCGCCCGCGTCGGCGGCTGGCGTCGGCGGGATGACGTCGTCGGGGTCTACCCCACCTGAGACCCCGCCGGAAACGACCGGGTCGTGTTTGGTGCTCGGCGCGGAGGCGGACGGGGTCGGTCCGTCCGTGCTGTTCACGTGCGGCGCCTCGGGGTCGGGAAGGCAGTACCTGTTCGGCGCAGCCGAGGGATTTTCGCGTCTCGCGCTGGAGTGCAGACAGCGCCCTTCGTCGCGACTGCGGGTGGTGTTCCTTGTGAGCTTCGTTCCGAGGGCGGCGGGCGGTTTAGGCGGGTTGTTACTGCGGCTGTGCGCGGACGGGCACCAAGAGGTAACAATCGCGGGGCCGCCCGGGGTGGGGACGTACGTCGCGGGAGTGCGCGATTTCAATCGGTTTCGACACCCCACGGTGACGACGCTGCGGCTGGTACCGCAGAATGTCGCGTCTTCCGACTTTTGCCAAGACGACACCGCCGCGTGCGACGCCGCCGCGGAGAGCTACCGGGACGACAGCGTGTTGGTGTTTCCCTTATTCAGCGAAAGTCTTGACACTACCAAAAACGAAACTGGCAACAACGAAACCTGTCAGGTGTGCGACGCCGTGAATGAGGAAACCGCCGCGATGGAGTCGGATTCGGAGTGCGATTCGCAAGACACGGATTCCGCTGCCGCCGCCGACGACGCAAACGTTTCAACGCACGGCACGCCTCCCGCGAAGCGAACGAAACAAGCGCCGCGAATGAAACACACTTGCACAAATCCTGAAGCTCAAACCCTAAACCAGGACACACAAAACCCTAGGGTAAACCCCAAAACCGCGCGAGCCGCGCTCGGGTACGCCGTCGGCGTTCGCGACGTTCGCAATCCGAAAAAAATCAGTTCGCTGTTTCTGGTGTTTGACTGCCGGGACGACAAAGACGCGACCGCGTTGGCGAAACACCCCACGGTGCGGTGTTGCCTGGCGGACGGTGGGTGTGTGTCGCCCGTAACACTTAATGGCGGGGGTTACGCGGGTAAACACCCCACACAACACCCGCGCGCCGCCGCGGTGTTCCACCTCACGCCGCGAAACGTCGCCGCCCGCCCGGCGTACGATTCTGCGCGGCGAGTTTCTCCTTTACGAAAAAACGAAAACGAACCTTGTTTCGAAAAACAACCCACCCACGTGGATTGCGTCGTCCGTGGTGAGGTTGGGTTCCGCGCTGGCGCGCGAACACTGGCGCGGCTGCACGCCGTGGATACCAACGCGTTTCCCATATCCCCCGCGCTCATGGCGCCGTATCGCGTCGCCGTCGCGGCAGGGACCGGCGTGGGCAAACAGGGTCAAGAAAAAGAAAAGGCGTCTTCGTACGGCGCCGGCGCCGGCGTTGGCTCCGCGGACGGCAGTTTGTGCGCGGTGGTGACGCTGTTTTCTTCGGGTTCGGAGAAAAACGAATTTCTCCCAGGGGTGGTGGACCAGCACTCGTTTCGGCAAGACGAGCTCGACGTGGATGCGGTCATCACGCAAGTCACAACACAGTTGGCCGCGATGGAGCGCGGCGACGAACCTTCGAGACTCGAGGAGGAGTCTGGTGAAAAAAACGCAAGAATTGAAAGCGGAAGAAACTCGTCATCCACGTGTCCCTCCATTCTGTTCCTAGGCACGGGAAGCGCGGAGCCGAGTAAGTACCGGGGCTCGTCCGGGATTTTGGTTAAACTACCCGGCGCGGTGAAAGGGTACGCCCTGCTTGATTGCGGGGAAGGCACCGCCGGGGCGTTGATTCGGTTTCTGGGCGGCAACGAATCAAAAAGAGTCGTGGACGAGTTGAAGGTACGTATTTCCCACTAACCACGTTCCGCCTCCCTGATTGCTCATACTCGTACCAGAAGGGACTATTACGACCAGAAGGGCGCATTCCCTCAGCCCAGTACCCTGACTGTTTACTCATACCAATCCCTCATACACATGGCCGAGAGACTGACACTTTCTTGTTACTCGTGCCAGTTTATTTTCGTTTCGCACCAGCACGCCGATCACATGGGTGGGATTTGCGGGGTGTTGGCGATGCGGTCGGTTAATCGCAGAAAACCGCCACTGGTCGTGATAGGCCCGTCTTCACTGCAGCGATGGCTGCGAGTCGCGGTTAAAGTCGGCGTGATTGGCGGACACGCACCGGGGGGCTGGGCGCGTCACTCACCGCAACACAAAAAAGAAAACGACGACGACGCGTTACTTGCCGCGACGCTTTCGTTTGTGTTATCGAAAACGTTGCACGCGCACAAGAACACCGGCCCGTTCTGGATACCGCCGCGACAACAACCGCGACAGCCGCCGCCGCCGATGTACGCGGGGAACGCGTTGCCGTTTGGTGCGCATCAACCGCCGCCTCCGCCGCCGCCGATGTACGTGACGCCTCCTGGAGCGCATCCGCCGCCTCCGCCGTTGTATACGACGCACGGTTTTTATCCGCCTTATTCAAGACCCCCAGGGGGCGCGTCTCCCACGCCGCCGCCGCCGCCCCCGACGCAAACGCAGCGTCTGGTCGCGTCCCTCGGGCTGTCCAAGCTGGAGACCGTTCCCGTGGAGCACTGCCCCGAAGCGTCGGCGATTATCGTGGCGAGTAACGCGGCCGCCGGCGCTCCAGGCGGTTCCGGGTTTGGCGCCGACTTCAGCTTGTGCTACTCTGGCGATTGCCGCCCGTCGCCGCGGTTGGCGCAATCGGCAAGGGGCGTGCATGTTTTCATTCACGAAGCGACGTTCGGTAATTATTTCCCATGTAACACATTCCGCCGACTGATTGCCCATACATGACTGACATTTATTTTATTTCAATCAGGCGACGGGCTCGGTTCGCACGCGGTGCGGAAAAAACACAGCACGGTTTCCGAAGGTACGGCTTTGGGCGTTTCCCAAATCAGACACGACTGTTTCAAGCCCCTCTTTGACTACACTCATTGAAAGGAAGTATACTACATACACCACACGTAGACTGTTTGCTCATACATTCTACTTGTACACTCAAGACTGACACTTTGTTTTACCCATCGCAAGCGCTCGGGGTGTGCGCCGACGCGAATGCGGGGGTCACGATTCTAACGCACTTCTCGCAGAGGTACCCCAAAGCGGTTGTCGTGGAGAGTAAGGAGGGGGTTGATGAAATGAGTGACGGAAAGGGTATTGACGCAAAGGGTATGCGCGCTGCATTGACGGACACTATCCCTCAAACACACCCTCCCGTGATCGCGTTCGACGGCATGCGGGTTTCGTGGGACGCGTTGGGTTCGTTACGAACCACGGCGAGGAGAGTGAACGAAATGTTCGTCGCCGTGGACGCGGCGAGGGCGGGGGAAGGTTTGGATGACGGTTTAGTGAAGTATAATTAGTTTTTTGAAAGGGTTTAAAAAATAGACTGTTACACCGCCCCCCCTCGTTCCTCCGCGAACCCCAAAAGCCGCTCCGCCCCGCGCCCCGACCCGATCGCCGAAAACTTCAACTCGTCTTTGCTCCGCTCGCTCTCCGCGGTGGGCATGTCGTCCAAGTCAAGGGAACACCCCCAGTCATCAATCGCGCCGTGCCGTCGGTTTCTCGCGAGCGCCGTGCCCGCCAAGCGGTTCGTCGCCACGACCTTGTTGCCCACGTGTCTGAACCGGGTTAGGTGTTTGCCCCCGGTTGTTTTGAGCAACAGTTTCGGGGTTTCAGGGAGCACGGTAGTACCACTACGACCCGTACCTAACGTAGTATCACTACTCGCAGTAGTACTTAACGTATCAGCCGTACTAGTACCTCCGCCAGCCTCTCCAAGTTCCATCGCGCGCATCGCCGCCGCGTGTACGTCCCCGTCGTGTTCGAACGCGGCGGCTTTTTTCCGGGGACGAAGGGATTTTTTGATTTCGCGAGAAGCCGCCCTAGCGGGGCGGTCCGAGTCGAACAGGCTCCTTTTGGCGGTATCAACCTTCGTTTTTCCGAACAGCGATTGAAACCAATTGGGTTGCCTTGCGCTCGCGAAACTTGAAATACTCCCTCGTCTGCTCCGCCCTGACCAGCTCTTCCCTGACTTCACGCCACCCCACGCGCTCGCGCCGCGCCGGTCGTAATGAAGCCGCGCGTCTCGGCACGCGATTGATACGAAACCTGAGGGTGCAAAAAGAAAATGTCAGTCTTGTATGGGCAATCGCAGAGGCGGAATGTGGTGAATGGGAAAGGCCCTTACCCACGTCGCACTCCGACGGCAAAACCCCGCGTCCGCTCGGCGGGTCGAACGTCATCGACCGCGCGTTTCTCAAAACGTCGGGCAACGCCTGCGAAGGTAAAGGAAACGTGTCAGTGTTGTGTATCGCGATGTATGGACAACAGTCACCAGCTGAGAGATAAAACAGTATGCCGTCTGATTTGGGAAACGCGCAAGGCCGTACCTGCGCCAGCGTGGCTCTGCGAGAAACGCCTCTTAAATCGAAACCGCCCAGCAAGTCTAACGTCATTTGGAAGGTATCGGGCGCGTGATTTGAAGGTAACAACTCGGAGTTCTTCCCTGTTTCACTTGAAGCCGAGAAAGAAGTCGCATCGTACGACGCGTCATCGCCCGCGGGCGCGCTCGGCGTAAACGAGGCGCTGACGCACCCGTCGAGCAACCCCTCGGGCGGTTCTGATACGCAACTTTCAATCGTGTCGAAATTTGCGTCACGAATCGAGTCTGGTAAGTTCATCAAAATCGAGTCTGGTAAACTCCCAAACGTCGAGTCTGGTAAATTCGTTCCCAATATCGAGTCTGGTGCTGGTCCAATCGCGTCGAAATCGAGACTGGCGCGGCGGCGGTCGGGGGTGGCTCTTGGCGAGTTACCGTCGCTAAACGCGTCGACTAACCCAGGGCCGTTTTTGCTGTGTTTCGTGCGACTCGAGGAACCGGCGTTTACCTGTGACGCGCTTTGTTGTCTCGGCAAACGCCCACGTGACGCTGCGTTTTTGTGACTCGACAAATGCAACATCGACGCGCTTCTTTGATGCTCGCTTTTGGACGGCGTAGCGTAAATCGACTCGAGCGACGTGTCAAATTCGGGCCAAACCACACCAGCCAAACCCGCGGTGGGTTCGATTAACGTCTGCCCGTACGCCGCCGCCGCGCAGATCCGCGCGGCGAGGTTCGGCACGGCGCCGAAATAATCCGCCCGGCCCGTGTTCAGGGGTTTCCGAGTGCACCCGTTGCCGAACGCCACCCCGCACCGCGCGTGAAGTCCCTTCCAAATGACTTGAGGTTTTGCACAAGGGTTTCCATCCGGGTTTCGGAAATCACTCACCCTTTCCGCGCACCCGCTTTTTTGTAACAGCTCGTCGCTCCACGCCACGTCCAGCAAACGTAAATGTAACGCCCCACTGAACGACACCGCGTCCGCGAACGCGGAAAACGCGCACGTGAACTTGTTCGGCTCGGGGGATTTGCACTCGTACCCTTTAGTGGGAAAGAAAAGTGTCAGTCTTGGAGTCGGCGAGTGTGGGTGTACTGTATATCGCGATGTATTGGACGTGTATTGGACGATGTGTGGACAACAGTCGTGGCAATCGGTCTGAACAGTCACCAGCGTTAGAGATAAAACAGCGCGTTTGTGCTGTGTGTAGTGCACTTCCTTTTACTGACGGGCGTGGACGTCACGAACGGGGCGGGAAACAGCGTTGGGATTCGGGAAACGCCCAAGGCCGTACCTTTGTACACGGCGAGGCACGTGCGCAGGCACGCGGCGGCTTGTTCCAACGCGTGTTTCGTCGCCTCGCTGGTTCGGTCGGGGGCGCTGGCACGAGTAACAAGAAAGTGTCAGTCGGTCGTGATGTGTATATCCGGGATTGGTGTGAGTAAACAGTCAGGGGTAATAACCGTCCCTTGTGGTACGAGTATGGGCAGAGGTAATAACCGTCCCTTCGTCAGGACGAGTATGCGCAATCGCAAAGGCGGAACGTGTTGGGTGGGAAAGGCCGCACCTCAACACCACGAAGCACACCGCGACCGGAAACCCTGGGTCGGGGCTTTGCCGGAACCCGGGGGTGAGCACTTTCGCGGTGCGCAACCGCGGCGTGGAGACACGCATGCCAAGAAACGTGCTGACCAGCTCGTAAAGCTCCGTGGCTCGGTTCGGGTCGGTGCCGTTTCGAAGAAACGCGGCGAGGTCTTCTTGTGTCACTAAATGCGCACCAAGCGACACGGGAAACGCACCCGCGGGCATCCTCGCTGCAGCCTGCACCGCCGCGAACGCGTTTCTTGTCATGATGCACTGCCCGGGGTGCGCGCTCGCGGCGACGGCGCGGCACTGATCTAGCCCCAAACCTCGGACCTCGCTACGCGAAGAGACGCCGCGCAGGACGTCCAGGGTGTTGTCCCCTTGTTTACTCGAGCCTCGGCTACCCGAGTTGGCAACGTCGTGCGTCATGGCCGGCGAGGCTGTTGCCGAATAGGTTCCGTGCTTTGAGCCGCCTCTGTTACTCGAGTCCACGCTACTCAAGCCTACGGTACTTCCGTCTCTGGTGTCCCAGACGCTTGCGTCCTCGCCCGTTGACCCCAGGACTCCTTTTTGGTGTCCTCCCAACCCAACCAGCTTCACGACTTCCTGGCCTTTCCGTTCAACCATCTCACGCACGCGCGTGGCGCCGCGTTTCACGAAAGACGACGCCCTCCACGGCACTGCCTTACCTTTCTCGCGTCGCAAACGCTTGATCTTTTCAATCTCCATTTTTCCAATTTCGTTTGGCGTCAAAACGTGCGTGTACACGTCGCTCGACACGTGCATGGCGCACGCCACGCGCACCGTGGGCACCGCCTTCTCCCCCTCCACCACCACGGCGAGTCTGGCAGTTTCAGGCCACTCCCACCACGCGAGCACCACGGGAAGCACGGCGAGGAACCGCGCGGCGGCGCTGTGATTGGGCCAAAGAAAAGTGTCAGTCCCTTCCGTCTCGAGTACGCGGGTGGCACCGGTGTCTGGATTTGGGAAAGCCTTACACACGTACCCGTAATCGGTGCGGAATATAACCACGGCACCTCCTGAAGATGTGGCGTCGGGCGACGCCAGGTACCCGCCCGCGAGCTGCGCTTGCTGCGCGACGACGTCGGAAAGCGCGTTTCGCAAATCGGCGCACTCGCCCGTCCCGGCTTCCGCAAGGACAACCACGATGAACACGCTTTCGGCGTTTTCGTTCCCAAAGGTGAGCAACGCGGGCGGCGGCGGAATCACAGCCAGGCTTCGGCCAGGGGCTACGTAGGTTATCCGTCGTAGGTTTTTACTGAAAACCCGCCGAGGGCGTTTCGGGGTGGAAATGGGCTCGGAGATAAAAAAGAAAGTGTCAGTCTCGTATGGGCAATCAGTCGGCGGAATGTGGTAAACGGAAATACGTACCTGGCAATCGAACAACTCCACGGTGATGCCCCCCCCCGAACCGTCCCCGCCACATTCCTCGGCTTCGATGCGGAACGTACCAATACTCTCCAAAAGCGCGTCCACTTTGTGTATCCGCGGAATCAGCGTGTCCGCCGCGTCTTTGGTTAACACGATTTGGCCTTGTGATTGTACAAGAAAAGAGGAAGGTTGAAAAGACGAAGTGTCAGTCTTCAGTGTCAGTCTAAGTGTCAGACTAAGTGTCAGTCTTAAAGTGTCAATCTTAAATACGTAACGTACCTCCGTGCCCCGCGTCGGAAACCGCTGCGCAAAGATCAACCCCCTCACCGCCAAACACGGTGTGGTGCGTGTACCCGTGCGTGGCTTTTCGCCACATTCCGGGTAGCGCTGCGATAAATAAAAGAAAGTGTCAATCTTGCATATCGCGATGTATGGACAAACAGTCAGGGCAGAGGTAAGACGCCCCTTCGCATGACGAGTATGGGCAAACCGTGTGTCAGGATTTGGGAAACGCGCAACACGTACCCGCGTGCGCGCCGCACCGAACCCTCGGTCCTCGGAAAATCACGTCGTGCGTTTCCGGATCGAGCACAGTGGTGAATTGCGTCACCGCCAAAACCTCTTTTGACCAGTCATAACTCGACAGCGCGTCCTGGATCCACAAACAGAACTGCACCGCCGAAACCGCACTCGCGAACGCGATTTCGAAGGCGTCGCCTTGCGTGTGGATTTCGTACCCGGCGAACCGCTGCAGGCGTTGGGGGGACGAAAAAGGTCAGGGAACGAAACTCCTCGAGTACCTCAGGTCTTAACAGGTACCAGTACGCCAGTAAACGTTACTAGTACTGTAGTCGACCAGGGGCAGTAAACGATGTACTTGTGACTTACGTAACAAGTGCCAGTACGCCAGTAAATGTTACCGGTAGTGATCACCCCTACACACATCAATTGTGAGGCGCTCGCGTTTGGGCGGTACACACGAAAACGTGTGGCGGATTTGGGAAAGTCCCAACTCCGTACCTGGATGCCTTGCCGCATGAGCCGGTCGTGGACTTCCTGGACCACCGCCATGGCGTTTGGGTGCTCCGCGGCTGCGGTGGTGCTGTCCTGGATGTCCGTGAACACCAGCATCATCGTGTCCGTTGCCGGGTTCAAGCTCGTGGCGGGTGCCGCGTCGGGGTTCGCCGTGGCGCGTAACGTCCCGGCCAGCGCGTCTAACAATTTGTCCGCGCGCAACAAACGTTGTTGTCGCTGCGCCACTTGTCGCGCGTACTGCCGATAATACGCGAACCGGTAGTGCCCCACCAGGGTGAGGAACACCAGCAACACGCTCAAAACCCCCACGGCCAAACCCACCACGCTGACCATCGCGGTACACGAACTCCACGCCGTGTCCGTCGCCGCGCGCCTCGAGGATTGAACCACCGACATGTGAGTGTCGTTCGTGTCGTCAACTAAGTGAACGACGACGAGTTGACGACAGACCTTGACGACAGTTGAGAGGCATCTGATTCCACTTTTATAATCTTCCGTTCACCGACGTCAGCGCCGTTTAGAAAGTCTACAGCGAGTGTCTTCGTGAAGCGTACTCTCGCGCGCGTCGCGCGTGTGTATCACACCGACCCCCAACATGTCCTTCAGGGACATGTTCATGTCCATACGACACATGTTCCCCAAATCCATCGACGCCTTCGATGTGACAAACCCAAACCACGTCGTCGCCGCGTCCTGTTTCGCGTTCGCGCTTTGGTGTTTGATGGCATCGTGGGTCACCGGCACTCATTCACACGTCGACCGACTTTGGTCCATAACGCCGGTGGTTTACTGCTTGAGTTATGCTTATTTAGGCGAATACGACACCCGGTGCGTGTTGATGGCCGCGTTGGTGACCATCTGGGGAACCCGGTTGACCTATAACTTCGCCCGGAAAGGCGGGTACCGCAAGGGCGAGCAAGATTACCGGTGGCCGGTTCTGCAATCCCTTCCACTTTTGCAAAACCGATTCGTCTGGCAGCTCTTCAACGTCTCATTCATCGCCGGGTACCAAAACTTGTTGTTGCTTTTAATTTCGGGTGGGCCCATGATGGGGGCGTATGCGCGGAAAGGCACGGCGCTCGATATCAACGACGCAATCGCAACATTCGCATTCCTCGGGTTCCTCACCCTGGAACGCTTCGCGGACAACCAGCAGTGGCGATTTCAACAGGTACGGCCGTAGGGGCTTTCCCAAATCCAGGCACACTGTTTACCGCCCATCTGAGACTATTTTAGTGTCTACTAGTAACAACTACATACATCACAAGCAGACTGTTTTACCGAAGCCGGTGACTGTTTGTCCAATACATCGCCCAATACAGTACACCCATACTCGAGACTGACACTTTTACGAGCAGGCGAAACACTTGGTCCCCGGCTACCCCAGGGATCGGAAACGCCGCGAAGAGTACAAGCAGGGATTCAACACCTCTGGGTTGTTCAAATTCAGCAGACACCCGAACTTCTTCGCGGAACAGGGGGTGTGGGTTTCTTTCGGGTTGTTCGGGGTGCTGGGTTTGGGGGGGGGGGTGTTGGGGTGGAAGAACTGGTAAGTATTTCCCATTTACCACATTCCGCCGACTGATTGCCCATACAAGACTGACATTTATTTTTTTACAATCAGGGGAAAAGTGGACGGCGGTTTAGGGGCGGTTTTGTTGATGCTGCTTTTTCAGGGCTCGACTCAGTTCACCGAGAGCATCACGCTGAAGAAGTACCCGCGGTACGCGGAGTATCAGAAGGTAACCTCGGTGTTGGTGCCTTTGCCTCCGTTCGGGAAAATGGGAAACTCGACGAAGCCGAAGAAGCGTAGGGACTGAACACGGGTGAGACGCGTCGTTTTATTATTTTCAAATTTTCCTTTTTTCCCGTCTCGCTCGTCTCGCGCGTCTCGACGTCGTCGTCCCACGTTTAGGCGTCATCGTCACCGGAGGATTCACCCCCGCCTTCACCGCCGAAATCGCCGATCATCCCATCCATGTACGCGCGCATGAACCTTTCTTGGCGTTCGTTTTGGTGTTCGTCCCACTCGTTCTCGGTGAAGGGGCAGTCGGGGTCGCCCGTCTTTGCGTCGTCTCCACTTGCCCTCCAGTTGGGCCTTGTGCCGGACCACGAGCCAAACATGGTCATGTCCACGCGTTCGAATCCGTTGGGGTGACCAAAGCCCTTGGGGGTGCCGAAGGTTTCGCACCGCTGGTTGTACAGCCGAACCGCGGTCTGTGCGTCCACGGAAAGCGGCTTCTCGATACCCTGGTGGAAGGCCTGGACGCCTTCGGCGCTGACCACGGCGTGCGTGACCGTGGACTTGCCCTTGCTGGTGTCGCCGCGCTCCTTCTTTTCCGCGTCAGTCAGCACGATGTTCTTGGCGTCGCACCCAGGGTATCGGCTGACATGCGCGCGAAACGCCTTGAACGCGGCATCAGGCATGTGCCAGTCGATCAACAGCTCGAACTTGGTCGGGTCCATGAGCTTGTGGATGGGTTCGAAGTGCTTTTTATCGCCCTGAGGGTCGAACAGGTCGTGCTTTAAGTAAAGGCGAAACTTTTCGCTCGAGGTGTTGGCGAGGTACTCCTTCTTCTTCTTCTCGTTGAGCAAGTCCGAGATCTTGGGCGCGTCATGGCTCTGTGCAAGGCGCTGCTCGAAAATAGGAATGGCATCGTCGAGCGCCTTTGCCGCGCTCTTGGAGAGACGCGCTCGGTCCGGCGCGGAAAAGAACGGGAGGGGAAGGATAAACGGGTTGCTGAGGGCTTCTCCGAACGCGCCGATATCCTCGGAGCCCCAGATACTAGTCTTCATCCAGTCGCGCCATTCGACATCCTCGGTCGGAGGCTCCCACTGGGGCACTGGAGGCGCGTCGGGGTCGACGTTCGCGTTCTTCTTGCGCTTCGCCATGGCGGGTGGCAAGCGCGGGGGGAAGTGTCGCGTTCAAACGACGGAGGTTCTTCACGACGAAGTGGAAATTTGAAAATAATGATGCTTTTTCAAGGCTCGACTCGATTCACGGAAAGCATCACGGCGAAGAAGTACCCGCAGGACGCGGAGTATCAGAAGGTGACGTATGTGGCGGTGCCCTTGCCTTCGTTTAGGGATGAAAAAAATGTAAAATTTAACAAAGCCGAAGAAGCTGAGGGACTGAAGTAGGGAGGCGTCGTCGTTACTTCTTTTCAATAAGAAATTACTTTTTTACCGTCTCGCTCGTCTCGCTCGTCACGGAGTCGGTGATACGTTCAGTAGTCACCGTCCTCACCGTAGTCGTATCCACCACCATCACTTCCGAACTCGCCATCCATGTAAGCTCGCATGAACTGTGCCTGGCGTTCTTGTTGGCGTTCGTCCCACTCCGCGTCGGTGAAGGGGAAGTCGGGGTTGCCAGTCTTTTTTTCGTCTTCGTTTTTCCTCCAGTTCGGACGCGGTCCTTTCCACAAGCCAGGCATCGTCGCGTCGATGCGGCTGAATCCGTTGGGGTGGCCGAAGCCCTTGGGCATGCCGAAGGTTTCGCACCGCTCGTTTTAGAACCGAATGGCGGTCTTTGCGTCCACGGAAAGCTGGTTCTCGCGACCCTCGCGAAAGGCCTCGACAGCTTCCGCGCTGACCACAACGTGCGTGACAGTCGACTTGTTCTTGCTCGTGTCGCCGCGCTGTTTCTTTTCCTCGTCAGTCAGCACGATGTTCTTGGCGTCGCATCCGGGGTATCGGCTGACATGCGCGCGGAACGCCTTGAAAGCGGCTTCGGGCATGTGCCAGTCGATCAACAGCTCGAACTTGGTCGGGTCGATGAGCTCGTGGATGGGGTAAAAGTCCTTTCTTGGGCCCTGGGGTCGACGAGAGTCGGTCAACTCCCACGTTAAGAAAATTCTGTACTCTTCGCTTTTGGTGTTGGCGAGGTACTCCTTCTTCTTCGTCTCCTTGAGCAAGTCAGAGATCTTGGGCGCGTCGTGACTCTGTGCAAGGCGCTGCTCGAAGATAGCAATGACGTCGTCGAGCGCCTTAGCCGCACTCTTGGAGAGACGCGCTCGGTCCGGCGCGGAAAAGAAAGGAACGGGGAGTTTAAAGGGGTTCTTGAGTGCCTTTCCATACGCGCAAAGGTCTTCGGAGGCCCAGATACCGGACTTCATCCAGTCTTGCCATTCGACATCCTCGGTCGAAGGCGTCCACTGGGGCACCGGAGGCGCATCGGGGTCGACGTTCGCGTTCTTCTTGCGCTTCGCCATGGCGGCAGCGCATGGGGGGAAGTGCCGCGTTCAAACGACGACGGAGGTCCTTCACGACGTGAAAATCGAAATTGCTGATTCAGCAGTTTTTTTCAGCAACGACGACGAAAGAAGAACGTCGGTCCTTCCGACGCCCCCCGCGAGATGGGTCTCAAAGCACACGCGCACCATGGCACTTCGCGCGCTTCGCGCGGTCGTGCGCGTCGCCTCCCTTCGACGCGTCTCGCGCGTGTCCTCATCCTTCGTCCCATGCGGCGAGGGTTTCGCCCCCGCGAACCAGGCTTTGGGCGACGCACGACCCCCCCAAAGAACAACGACCGGAGGGCAGTGCGCCAAGACCGTGGTTCTCGCGGACGTCGGGCACGGCATCGGCCGCGCGCTTCTCGCGGCGCTTCTTGAGTACCCGGACTGCAGGCTGACCGTCGCCGCGGCGACACCAAGCGCGGACCTGGTGACCTCGCTTCGCAACCAGCACTGGAACGAGTGCGCGGGTGACCAGTGTTCCGTTGAAAAAGTTGACCTTGGTGACGACGCCGCCGTCGCGCGGTGGCGCGAAAAAGTGCTCTTCACGCACGGCCCTCCCGCAATAGTCATCGCCAACGTGGGGTGCATGCCCACGCGGTGGGGGAAGGAGTTTGGTGGAGATGATACGGGGGATACGAAGGGGGAGAAGGAGGGCTCGAAGGCGGATACGCCGGAAACGAAGGACACGAGAAAGGGAAAGAAATCCGAGGGAAAGAAATCCGTTAAAAGTGACCCTCCAAGCGACGACCACAACAAATACGCGGCGTGGCGCACGAAACCGGAGGACTGGTCGCGAATGCTTAACGACGTTAAAGGCGTCTCGGTGGTGGCGCGGCAGTTCCTGCCCACGATGGTGGGTGACTGTGTGCCAGCAAACCACCAAAACCGGAAAGAAAACGGAAGCGACGAAGACGCGGCGTCAGAAACGGAAACGTCCCTCCCGGTTAACCCGAAACTGTTCGTCACCGTGTCGCACGTCATCGACCCGCCAATTGCATCTCGTCTCGCGCCGTACCGCGCCTCGCACGCGGCGTTGTGTGCGGTGACCGCGAGCATCGCGAGTGACTTACGGAATGCGCACTCCGGGCACGACGCGAAGGATTGTTCACAAAGAATCATCGCGCTCCAGATCGACCCGGGTAAGGGACTTTCCCAACTCCAAATGCCTAATCCAACGACTGTTTGCCGAGTGTTCAGAGTACAAAAGTACATAACACACGGCACCACACAAATCTTTGCCCATACAACACTGACCCTTTTCTTTTTTCCAAGCAGGCGCGCTCCCCGGTTTGGCCAAAGAAACCGACGGCGCCGACGTCGGGCCTTTGCACAAAACGCACGGCGACGAGGTGTGGGGCTTTCCCATTGAACACATTGCGACACGACTGATTTTACCGAAGCTGGTGACTGTTGTCCATACATCGCGATACACTCGTCCTGCGAAGGGACGGTTACCTCTGCCCCGACTGTTTGTCCACACGGCGCGATATACCTCTGACTGTTTACGTAATACACGTGGCCTGAAAGACTGACACGTCACTTCTTTTTCACGCGGCTCTCAGCGATCGCGGGACTGGGCGCACGCGTGCGTTCCGTTTCTTTTGGGATTGACGAAGGAAGTCAGCGGAAGCGTGCTTCAGGTGCCGGGATTTAGGTAACGATTGGGAGGATAGACGGAGAGGTGAATCGAAAATGAAAGAGACATGTGACTTTTTTTTTGGATTCTTCTAACCCTGCGAAGTATCCTTACGTAAGCTTCGTACGTACTACGACTAAGTACTCGGTCCTGTTCCTGCGTCTACCTACCGCGCCTTTGCGAACGGCTGCCAGGTCAGCTCGAGTTCGATGTGCCCTTTGACGGTTTTGTCGCCGTTCAGTGCGAAAAAGCGCGTCACGCTCGTCTTTTCCATCGGGCCCCTTTCTTTTTTCGGAAAAGCGTAGTTTCGGTTTTCGTTTTCGAAATACCCGACCACGTCCGCGTGCGGTGTGATTTCGAAGCTCCCTAGGGATGACTTGCTGCTCCCAACCACCATGCCTTTGTCCCTGTCGAAGCACTGCACTTGCAGAGCAGCGCCACCCGAAACCCCCACGAACTCGAACGACTCCAGCCACTCCGGATCGAGGGTTTTGTCGCACGTGCGCGTTTTGTGCCGAATCAACCCCTTGGCCTCGGAATTTGACGAACGAGAAGCTCCTTCCCCTTTGTTACTAGCCGCCGCGCTTCCCTCCACGTTGGCTTTAGGCATTTGCAGCTTACAAAACGGGTCGCTGGATTTCCCGCCGTCGTCCGCGCCTTTCAACCCCACCCCGCGAACCACGCGCGCGGTGAGCATACCCACTCCGCGCAAGGCATCGCGGTTTGAATTATTTTCATCAGAAGTTTCATCAGAAGTTTCATCTGTCTCCTCCTCTAAATCAAACGGCACGTACGTCACGTCGCAAAGCAGTTTCATGACCGGCCGGTTCTTTTTGCTCGTGTTCCGCTCTTTCGACTCAGGGAACTCCACACAAATCTCCCTCGTTCGGTGCGGGTTCTTCGCGATTTCGGAAAGGGAAACTTTCGCCGTGCCCAACAACACGTCCGCGCCGAACCCTCCAGCGCTGACGTCGTCGGCGTCCACCACGCGTAAAGTCAAGCTTCGCTCGTGTGGGTCGTCCACCAACAAGTACATCACGTGGTTGAACACCGGGTCGTTGCTGTTCTGCACCGCGTCCGTTTTGGCCCAGGTCAGGCCTTTTATTTTAGCCCCGACCACCGCGTCCGCTTTCGACAGCAAATCGGTGCCGACCACGTTTTCGGCGCTCTTGATTTTCAAGCAAACCAAACCCACGTCTCGCAGTCGCAGCACGTTTTCCACGTACCACGCCTGGTTGGGAAAAATAAAAGAAAAAGGTTAGTCGCGAGTCGTGAGTATAGGTTTGTAACAGTTTCCAGTACTGGTAATGTTACTAGCAGTGTTACTAGTAGTATTACAGTATCGCACCAGCAACTGCTACGTACGTCACGAGTAGGGCGCTGAAAAAGGGGCGGTAAACAGTCATATGGGATTTGGGGAGATGGGACATACTACGTACCTGGGTTGTCTGTTCGCCGTTTGGCAAGGTCAGCGTCGTCGACGGGTCCCCGATGGGCACCACCAGCCGCTCCGGCCAAACCAGTTTGGTTTCTAAGATGTTCCCGACCAGGGTTTCGAGCCACGTTTGGATTTGCCGCGACACGGTTCCCTCTAGCCCTAGCGGTAAATCGACATCAAACTCCAGCGTGGGTTTTTCTCGCAGCGTCACCATCAGCCCTGATACCAATAAAAGAAAGTGTCAGTCTTGTATGGGAACACAGTCGGCGGGATTTGGGAAATACAATACGTACCTGAAAAAGGACAGAGCGTTGGCGTCAGGGGCTGCAGCGTCACCATCACCTTGGTGTACGCCTCCACATCCTTCACGCCGATCGCGATGGTGCTCCCCAGGTGCGTCTTCGCGTCCAGTTGGATCTTCGCCCTGCCGGACCACGCGAGGTCCAGTTCAAGTGAGGCGCCCAGGTTGTCGCTCCTGGTTCCTACCCACCGCGCGCCGTTCACTCGAATCGGCTCGGGCCCCAAATCAAGCTTCTCGAAGTGGATCCGTCTCAGTGCGGACGGGCGGTGTTCCTCAAGCAACGGCTCAACCTGCGACCGAACCAACGCGCATATGCTGCGGTTCACGAACGGCCACAGCCGCTCCACGAACTTGTTCAGCCACTCCACGAGCTCGTCCTCCCTGAACCGCGCCCAGGCTGGGGTTTCGGCGACCCCCATCGCGAACGCGCCCGGGTCTTTTTTTGTAAAAGAAAAGGTCAGTCTTTCGTAACGTGAGTGAGTAATTACGGGCGGACAATCGGCAGCGGTAATGCGCCCTTATGGTACGAGTATAAGCAAACCGTCTTATTGGGATTTGGTGAAAGCCCCAAGGCCGTACCTTTCTTCGCGTCGTACCCGGCCTTGCCCGTCCCGAAAAGCACCGCTAACCCGTCCGGGCTCTTTTCGTTGTCGTAGCAAACCGTCAGGGCTTTCTTTAACAACGTCCGTCGCCGTTGCCTCCATTCCATGTACACCGGCGTCGCGGTGGCGGTCAGGATTGACACGACAAACGTGGTCCACCCGTTGCCCATGAGGAGCCACTTTATCGCGCTGCCGGCGGCTTGCGTCAGGGACGCGCCCGCCACGCCGGTCACGAACGCGATGCCAACCGCCGCGACGGAAGCTTGTTCCGAACTCACTCCAGTAACGGTACTCACCCGGACTAGCCACCGCGCGAACGGTTTCCGGAAAACCCCGAAGAAAACGAAGCCCATGGCGAACGTCGCGGCCGCGGTGAGCGCCCACCGCAACAAGGACGCGGGGACGTTTTCGCGTCGCAAAGAGGTTCGTAACAAGTCAACCAAAACGGGCGCGAATGAAAGAGAAACCACCACGATGCAGAACTGCGCGGCGTTGGACGCGGCGGACAGGGAACTGCCGGTGGAATCGGTGGTACCAGTAGTCTTGGTAGCCGTGTAGGAAGTAGCCGTGGCGAAAGTAGTGGCGTTACCAGTACTACCTCCTGTGTAGGAAGTAGCACCAGTAGTACTACTTGTGGAAGAACTACTCCCCGCCGCCGCCGCACCAAAACTCGGCCCTCCATACGCCACCCCGCACCCCGGCGGGTAAAGCGAGTAGTCGCGTTCCGCGAGGGCGAGTCGGGCGGTGGGGTCGTTTGGGTCAACCTTCCGGTGGTGGCTCGTGGCGTGCTCGCTGACGGCGAACTTGTTCGCGAAAGCCTTGACGCCCTTCGCGACGGTCACGTCGGGCGCTTCCATCCACTTCGCCGGTTTCGGGCGTCGCGCGAAGGGCGGTAGTCGCTCGTCCCGTGAGTACGTCTCCGGCGTCGGCGGAACCGGGCCGGGCTTCGGCGCCAGCGCGTGCGCCGCCATCACGACCGCAACCTCCTCGGCGATCATCCCCGCGATTTGGTGCGCCGTCCACCCGGAATCGCTCGGCATCGGGAACTCGGAAGTTGCATTGGGCGTGTTGCGGGACGAAACGCCCGGGGTGGGCTTTGGCTTTGACGAGTCCGTTGGTTTCAAAGACGTTTCACTCCCGACGTCAGGCACCAAATTGCCGTGCCTGTCTCGACGGAACCCGAGCCACACCATCCCGCGGTGGTACACACCTTTGCGCGGTTTCTGGGTGGAAGCAGGCATTGTCGTGTGCGTTGAGTGGCAGCCAGTCAGTCACAGGCAGTCACAGGCAGTCACGTGCGATCAGCCAGTCACTTCACGAGTGCGGTCGCGCGCGGGACGTGCCAAATCCACAAATCACAAATCACAAATTATCCTTGTTGGTTTCAGATTCGAATGCGTGTCTCAACGTCGACCGGCGTGGCTGTCTTTGTCCAGCCGCGATATCAAAATCGGTCTTGCCACGTCACCGTCCAACAGCAGCGCACTATGCACACGGCAACGGGCTCGAGAACTGTCGCGCGGCGCGTGGGTCTGTGCCAGGGGAAGTGCGGACCGGATGTGATTGCCACGGATTGCCAGGCAAATATGTGACCGCACCCGTTACTTACCTCTGTCGTCGTGGCTTTGAAAAGCGTTGACCAATCCCCAACAGGTGGCAGACCGCTTGTGCGCTGTGGGTAGCCGCAGCGCCTTGCGGAGGCGTCTGCGGACTAGTGTTTGCGTTTTCCTGGCACGCATCCGAGGTCTTGCGCGACGCAAAACCAACCATGCCCACCGCGACGCAGGAAACCCAGGCCGCCATCGAGGTTGAGCGACGCGTGCGTAAACGGCACCTCGGCAAATCCGAGACCGGGTTGCGGCCCGCGCTGCACGAGTCCCTGCGGCGGCTGTTCTCCCTTCCAAGGTTACCCGCGAACCCGTACTTCTTCGTCGCCACCGCGCTGAGTGCGTACAGCACGCACGGCCACAGCCGGAAGGACGTGTGGAGTGTCACGGACGAGGAGGTTCTTGATGAACTGGAAGACGTGACGCTTGTTGATGGCGGTAACGGGCAGACGTGCAAGCTGAACCGGTTTTCGGACGCGTGGGGGTTGCCGCACGTGTTACGCGCAACCGACAGGGCGGGCCTGACGGATATAAAAACCCTGCTGCGGCGGTTTCCACCCGCGCTATACCCGAAAACCGCGAAGCAGGTTGATACGAGGAACGCGGAATGCGTGTTCCAAGCGTTGCTGTCGCTGCAAGAGGGATGTTTGCACCGGCGAAAGTACCAAGGCGCGCCCGCGCGGATCGGGCTCAGGGTGGACGTCGTGGTAGACGCGCCAACCATCGCGGAGGGTCTTCAGACGTTCGTGGGGTACATAGACGACACGTGTGAAGGCGTCGCGAAAGCGAGTGAAGCGCACACCGTCCGAGGTACGTATTGCATTTCCCAAATCCCGGACGACTGTTTGACCATACACTACTGACACCTTTCTGGCAAAACTCCAAGGCGTCCTGCTTATGCCCGGGGCGTCCAACTGGGGCAGCGACGCGAAGAGCGCGCGTCGGGCGCAGTGGTGGTCGCAGCAGAAAATGCGCACCGAACAAAGAGGTTTCGACATTGCCGTTAAAAGAGCGACGTCGTCGCATCACAAAGTCGCCATGGAGTGCATCGTGCAGTGCCCGGTACCTCCCGAGTTCCTGGACGGGCACTACGGCACCGCCGCGAGCGCGGCGCGCGAGCGCGCGGGGAGCGGGTCCACGGCGTCCGCTACGAAAACAATGGTAACGCACCTCTCCGTTCGCGTGTACTTTACGTTTCACTACCGCGTGAAAACGCGGAAAGGTAAGTATTTCCCATTACCATATTCCGCCGACTGATTGCCCATACACGACTGACATATATAGTTTTACAATCAGGCGTCGCACCCACGGCGACGCACTACGCCACGCTGCCGTTCGAGTCGATGTACACCGGGGTTTTTCTTGAACAAAGCGCGGTGGTGGCGTACGGGGACATGTACGGCGGCGCGGTGGCGCCCACGTCGCCGCTGGTGCTAAAAAACAACGTCGAGCGGATGATGAAAATCGGGCTAAGCGCCATGCGAAGCGACGACATGCCGAGGGCGCTGCGCATGGCGGTGTTGGTTCTTCTTCTAAGAGGCGACCTGGGGTGGAGCGACGGGGACGACCCGCCCGAACAAAACAGCGTGGACTTCCACCGCGAAAAAGCGTTTTGCGACTTGATTCGGAGCACGAACAGCAGGTGCGTTTTGTACGCAGTGCGGTTACGCAAGTCGTTCCACTACGATGGAGTAGGGTAATGGAGTGCGGTTACGCAAGGGAGTACCAACACGATAAGTGCACCCCCGAGTCCGCCTCCCTGTTTGCGCACTGTACGAAAATTGCCCGTCACGAGACTCGGGACTGACCCTTTTCTTTCCCAATCCCAGCGCTTGTTGGTTGTTCAACGTGGCGAACGAGGCGAAGACGCTGGAGCGGTGTTTCGGGGGTGACCACTCCGTTACGAAAACGCCCGGCAACTCGCAATCCCTAACCAGACATTTGACGCACCTTCACCAACGCATGGACGACTTCATGAAGCAAGCGTGTCGTCGGGATTTCGGTTTAGAGCCGTTGCGGGTACGTGTTGGGCCTTTCACCAAATCCCACCTCCACGTTTGCCGATTGTCCAGAGTAATTACGCACTCACATGACCCGAAAGACTGACCTTTTTCTTTACAAGCACAGGAGATGGCCAGCGACGTGTTGTTGGGCGCCATCCGGCTGTGCGAGCGCGGCGGAACGGGGCTCACAAACCCCGAGACGTCTCGGAACATGTCCCACCACTGCGTACGCGCGCTCGAAAAAGCCAAGCTCCTCATGACCGTCGTGGCGCTGACTCGGTCACAAGAGCACCAGCTCATGCGTCCGCACATGGCGTTGGTGCAAGCCGGGGCGTTCGGGTTGAACTTGATCGAAAAGAGCGAATCGCACGGCAGTGACGTGGACGCGCAGATCGACGCGGCGATTGATTTGGCAGTGGCGCGGAAGAAGAAACGACGGGCGCGACGGGCAAGGTTGAAGTTGAAGGAGACCGAGGCGGGTATCTTACGGAAAAAAAGCTGGTTTTCGCGGCGGAAAGGAGTGGGCAGCTCAAGCGACGACTCTAGCGACGACGAGCAGACGAAGAAAACCACCCTGTTGTCAATTTTCGCGAAGCAGAAAGAGGAGGTAAAGCAGGACCGAGGGGGCTTATCGAAACACGGCGGGATTCCTCTTGTGGACCCCCGGGCCCAGAGGCCCACGGAGAAGGAGCTGGACGTGGTGTGGCAACGCGTATACGAAGTCGTCGCCGCGTCTGTCTGTCTGGACACGAAATCTAGTAACCGCTGGATGCGCAAGCACCGGTACGTCCCGCCGCGGTTCAACAACGCCGCGATGCTTTTGCAGTACGTCACGGATGCGCGTCTTGACGAGACCCTGCACGGGGTGTTAGGTGAGTATTTCCCAATTATCACATTCCACAGACTGATTGCACATACGAGACTGACACTTTCTTTTTTATGGTATCAGTAAACGCCATGCAGCCGCCTCTTATTAAGAACCCGTTCCCGGAAGCCGTGGCGCGGCTGCGAGGTGCGTGTGTCGGGGCTTTCCCAAATCCGGGAAACATAAAGTTTTACCTCTAATGCGCCTGTGACTGTTGTCCACACATTCGCGATACACAACACGCTAACCACTTTTCGTTCAAAACAACAGCCACGGGGCACCAGTTTGACGTTTCGTTTCACCTTTCGGGGTACGGCCTTTCCCAATGAACACGCTCCGCCTCCCTGATTACTGCTCTGTATGGAGTACAGTCGGAAAGTACTACCCACTCCGTCGGACCCCTTTCCAATCCCTCAGGCCACATAACGACCGACTGACACTTTCTTTTTCATCGTACAAGGGGCGACTTGGTGAGCGGCGGCGCGCGGGCGGGGGTTGGGCAAAAGACGAGCACGGCCGCGCGATTTACACAAGGTGGCAAGGCCCTGAAAGGCGTGGTCGCGGCGTCGCCGAAGATTTCCCTGGTCAGCGACGACAAAAACTTTCCCACGCCGATTTACGCGGCGCGGCCGAAGAAGGACCCCGGCGAAAACGACGGCGACGAAAAAGGCGAAGGCGACGCGCGGAAGAAACTGTCCTCCGAAAAAAAAAAAGAGTGCGTTGTTTACGGTTTGTACAGCGCCGTGACCCTTGCGGACCCGGTGCGGTGCCGCAAATTGTTCGACGAGCTCCCGAGCCTTTTCAAACAAACGCAGTGGCAGGAGGGGCCGTACATGTACCAGAGCATTCCCGGTTTGGTAAGGGCCTTTCCCACCCACCACACACCGCCTCTGCGATTGCCCATACTCGTACCAGAAGGGACGATTCCCTCTGCCCTGACTGTTTGTCCATACATCGCGATACACAAGACTGACATTTCTTTTTTTACAATCAGGGCGGCGACGCTTCGTTTTCCGCCGGGTTGGGGCCGGCTGCTGGGGATTCGCGATCCGGACCTGGAGGAAAATCCGAACCCGCGCGTGACTCCCAAATCGGGTTCACGTGCGTGGTGGAGGAGCGCACGAAGGGTACCGGGCCGGTAAGTATTTCCCAATCACCACATTCCTCTGACTGATTGCCCATACAAGACTGACATTTATTTTTTTACAATCAGGACGAATCCATCGCCGCGGAGCTTTACGGCGCCAACGTGGTGCAACGGCTGACGCACATGCAGCGCGAAACGGATTGGCTTGTGCACGACGTGGTTGTGCCGCGGGGCGTGCTCGCCGCGGCGAGCGCCGCGGCGGCGCGACGACAGTTGGAAGAAGAAGAGCACCTCGCGATGATAGGCGAGCTTAGCCAGTTGCTCGATGAACGGCCGGGCACCGCGGCTGCTTCTGAGTTGCTAGAGCGCGTGTCCGGCGCGATGACCGCGTCAACCGCGCGACGCAACGGTAACGAAAACGGCCTGGATAACGACGACGGCCTGGATAACGACAACCCGAACCTGGTACCGGGCGGCGAGTTTGGGAAAGGTACGTGTTGGGCCTGGGAACCCAAGTCCCGGCCTCCCTGTTTTGCCGATTGTCCGCCCGTAATTACGTAAGACACATGGTCCGAAAGACTGACACTTTTTTTGTTCACAACAAAGACGACGACGGCCGCGGCGTGGACGGCGCGCTCGGTCCGGTTGATTTACTCAAGAAACCACCGGTAAAAAAACTTAGCGACCCGCAGCGGCTGGTGATTCTGAAACAGAAACTGGAGGAGGCGGAGGCTGTTTTAGGCGCTGACTACCAAATGTCGCTGTTTAGTGGGGGCGCGCTTGGTCAAAACGCGATGCGCGAAAGCGACGTGATTCGGATTCCGTGGCAGGAAGTCAGGTACGTATTGTGTTTCCCAAATCCTGACACTGTTTTATCTCTCAGCTGGTGACTGTTTGTCCATGCATCGCCCAATACATTACTGACAGTTTCCGTTCTCAATCCCAGAACCAACCAACGGGACGTGGGAAAGATAATCGCGCGCGTGGTGCAACAGGGGGGCGAAGGTACGTATTGGGCCTTTCCCAAATCCCAACACTGTTTGCCCATACAAGACTAACACTTTCTTTTATTTATCTCAGCGTGCGCGCAGATTTCCGTGAAACACGCCGGTACCTACCTGCCGGTTTTCATCAACTTCCACTTCCTTTTCGAAAGACGTGGGGGGGGGGGGGTGCAGGAGGACGCGGACGAGAGCCGGGCGAGGCGGCAACGCGCGGCACGCGCGGCGGCGTCTGCGGCGTCCGGACACAAGTTCGCCCCCACCAACGGCAGGGACGGGTCCCTTGATTCGTGGCCCTTGGACGCGTACACGATGGTTTTCGGGAGCCAGAAAACCGCCCTGGCCTACGCGAGGTGGCACGACTGGAAAGGTACGGGCCTTTCCAGTTACCCAAATCCCTCCTCCCTGTGGAGGCCCGATTACGAGTGACTGTTTACGTAACGCACGCGGCCTTACAAGACTGACCCTTTGTTTTACCCATCGCAAGGCGACCCATGTAGCGCCGGTTTGGTGCGCAACGCGGCGGATACGTTCAAGCGCGAAGAACGTAGGTCCGTGGAGGAGAAGGTGCGGGGCTTTCCCATTGAACACACACCGCCTTCATGATTGCCCATACTCGTCCTGACGAAGGGATGGTTATTACCTCTGACCTGACTGTTCGGCTCGACCCCCGGGCGACTGTTTACTCATACCAATCCCGGATATACACGTCACGACCGACTGACGCTTTCGGGTTTTACAATCTCAGGATTTCCTCGCCGCGATTCGGTGCCGCTGCGCGAGGGCGCTCGTGACGCAGGAGGGGGTTGGTAAAATCGCGCACCTCGCGTCTACGCTGATGGGCGTACCGATGCTGACGCAGACGTTACAGGACGCAAACAGCATGCTGCAGCACTTAGTGGGGTTACAGGACGCGCCAGAGGATTTGCTTATCAAGCTGGACACGCGACGCGCGCGGTTCGCGCTGCTGGAGTATTTAGCGGACACGGAGCGGGTGTTGACCAGTCCCAGCCTATCCTGTGCGTATTATATATATTTCACCAAATCCCGTCTCCCTGTTTGCCCATACAAGACTGACCTTTTTCGTTCCCAACCGCAGACTACCTTGGCGCGAACCGCGTGATGGTGAAGAACCTCGGCATGATCCGGGCGGCGGACGGGCGCGCGGGCGGGTCGCTTGGTGAGGAGTCGCTGGAACTTTTACGGGAAGTCAACACCTGGCTTGCGGTTTCGGAAACCTGCATCACGCGGGGACTGCACAAAGTGGTGTGCGAACGGGACGACGACGCGATGGAGAAACAAACGTGGCGATCGGGGGTACGGGCGAAGGACACCGAGGACAGGGAAAAGAAAAAACTGCTGGAGGAGCGGATGCTGGAACACGAAAGAGCGCCGAAGTGAAACGAGAGATGGAGGTTTCTTTGCGCAAGAGTTTTGTCACGTAGTCGTCTGGTTGTGTTCATTCAAATCACAGTCAGACAGTAGGGTCGTCGCCTTCGTCGTAAGCGGCTCAATTCATTGAAACAGTTTCTTGCGTCTTTCCCGTCCCGACGTCACCTCCGCGCCGAGTTCGCCAGCGCCTCCCGGAACGTCTCCAGGTCCAAAACGCACGCGCGCGCGGCGTTTTCGTCAAACCGGGGCTCGATTCCGATTCCGTCGGCATCGGAGACTAACTGCCCACTGTGGAAAACTTCTCGCCCAACTCCGTCGTGTCTTTCTTGGCGCACTGAAACTCCGTCGTGTCTTTCTTGGGTGAGGTTCAACTGCTCGCCGTGGAACACTTCCCCGACGCGCCGCAAAACGCCGCAAGCGTCGACGTTTGCAAACTCGTCGCAAAGCACAACCGCGACGATCGCGGCGGCCGCGGCGGACGGTCGGTACGACGCGCACACGGTGGGGTGGTACAGAATGGAAAGCGCGAACAGGTCCGATTTTTGCGTCAGCGTGTCGTGGACTGCGCCCCTGAACCCCAGCGTGTAGAACAGCCGCGACGCGTACGTCGCGGGCACGACGTCGTGTATGCTCCACGAAAGCTCTTTCAAAACAAGCGCCTCCATCTTTACATAAAGGAAAAGGTCAGTCTCGAGTCGGCGAGTGCGGGTTTGTGTAAACAGTCGCGAGTACGCCAGTAAACGTTACGGGTAGTGCTACTAGTAGTGCTGGTAGTGTTACTAGTAGTGTTACTACAATTGTAGTCGTGCACTCTCAGAGGGCCGTGAACAGTGTTTGGATTCCAGAAAGGCGCACCAACGCGTACCTTCAACACGCAGGTTTTGTCGAACCTCACGTCGCAGTGTTGCTGCAGGGCGTCCGGGTCCACCTGTTGCGTTTCCGTGAGCTTCAATTTGTAAAAAAAGTGTCAGTCTTGTATGGGCAAACAGTGTGTCAAGATTTGGGAAAGCCCCAACACGTACCTTCACCGCGATTGATTGGCACGCGTTACTCACCAGGTGGTACACCCACCCCTCGTGCGAGTTCATGTCGAACAGGTCCATGCCGAGGAAACGGTCCAGGTAGCGCACCGCCCTGTGATTGTAAAACAAAAGTGTCAGTCTTGTATGGGAAAACAGTCCAGGGATTTGGGAAATGCGAATACTCACCTGGAAGTACAACTCACGCTTCTTTCCCACACCAGGGAGTTCCGCACCAGGCCTTCCACTAAACACGCGCGCATATCCTGTACCTCCGTCAACCGGACCGCCAGGTCGTTTGGGAGGTACGCCATTTGCCGGCCCTCGGTTTCAAGCGCGCCCCGGCACTCGTCCACCGCGCGAAGGACAAGCACGCGGTGCGCGGGCGACGACGCAACCGCGTGTTTGGCTCGGGTTTCAAGAGACGCGCGTGTTTCTTCCACGGAACTCGGCTCACCCAACGAACGAACCGACGCGTCCCGCGGGTGTATCGCGTTCACGAACGCGGCCATCGCGGCCGGGGGTGCGGTGGTTGGGGGCACGCGAGGGGAGGTCCTTGTCCCGCGCGGAGGCGTGGGGGCGTGGAGACGCGGCACGGAGTGACCAAAGTCGCGGCTTTCAAGGAAAGGGCTTTTCAAAGAAAAGACGTCCTGAGAGACAAGAAAGTCGCGCTGACTTTTTCTCGAGAAAGGCATTTCACGAGACGACAAAAAACGAAGGCACACAAACAAGAACCTCGTCGGCGTCGTTTCGTTCCGATATCGTACGTGACAAACAATCACCCCCCCAATCAGGAGGCACTAATACGAGTCGCTCGCCCCCTCGTCCTAGCGCAGGTTTGGCGACGCGGTTTCGGTGGTCGCGGTTTCGGTGGTCGCGGTTTCGGTGTCGTGCGTGTTTGCGACGAAGCGCAGGTCGGCGAGAGCAATCTTTTCTTTCTCGTCTCGAGCCAGCCCGCCATTCGCGGGAATCCCCCCGGAACAACCCACCCCCCGCCCTCGCTCCCGCTCCGCGTTCGCGCGGACCATGGCTTCCAGTTGCCGCACCCTTTCCTCATACCTCACGTTGCTCGCTTGAAGAAGCGCCGCTTGTGCCTTGTTGTGCTCCTGCTCCGCCAACAACATGTCGCGCTCCTGTTTCGCGGCGAACCGCTCGTCGCTCAGCGCCGCGTTTTCCTCCGCCAGGCGAGCAGCCGCGACGGCCGGGCTCTCCCCACCTGTCCATGGACGGAAGTAGCTCGCGTCACGCATCTTCCGGTAATCAACCCCTCTTGTGGATCCCGGATCGGGAGTGGACGTGAACGACGTGGATACCTTGTGCGTCTTGACGCTTTTGTGTTGGCGAGCGCGGGCTGCGACGTCGTCGCGCGTGCCGTCGAAACCACCACCCGCGCGCGCGTTCTCTTCCGAGCGGTTGTTGAATTCGTTGTTGAACTCCCTTCCGTGAGTCGCGCCAGGCACCACCTCTGGGAAATCGGGCTCCACGGACCGCCGCGCGCCGCCCGAAACGGCGAACCCGTGATTCGCGCGGTCGCTCCACAAATCGTTGTTTCGTTGGGTGCCGTCGCCGTGTCTTCTCGGGCTCGAACCCGCGTCGTACCTCCCTTCCCCTCTTTCGTCGCTTTGAGACCGCGAGCGCGACGGGTCATAAGGGCGCGCCCGGTGCATCGGCGAGGGGGACTGCGGGGACCTACCCGCGTTACCGCCGCCGTCGCCCGAGGACTTACCCGAGTTCCCGCCAGAGCGCGCTTTTCGCGTCGGAGCGTCGCGTCGCTCGTCTCCTCCGCGACCCGTCTCCACACACAAACCGTGCTGCGAGTTGAACAAGCCGGCACCAACCCCATTGGGTGCGGTAAGCGGCGTCTGCCTGTGCTCCTGAGCTCCCAATTCCGGGGCATCCACGTCGGAGGTGACGAGCCCGCGGCCGGCCCGGTCGGACGCCGCGTGGGTCGCTTGAAAGGCGTTTGATTTGTCGCTCCCGCCCGAGCGGTCGCCGCCGCCTTCGGAGGTATTGACGTGCCGTCCGTCGCTGTTGTCGAAACCCAGCGCCGCCGCGGTCCGCACGCGGTGCTCCAGCGAGTGTAACCGCTCCTGATGTAGGTGTTCATAAATTTGGGCGAGGAATGGGAAGGTCAGCAGGATGAAGGTTGTATTTAACCCGACGCGAGGGACGCGAGGGAAAGAAACACAGCAAAAAAAGCACAAAAAAAAATGCAGCTTGGATTTGAATCCCGCGGTCGCCACTTTTTTGAGTTGCAGATGCGCTCGGAACCACCAACGAGTTTCCGATTCGTTCGCGATCTGAGTGGGGTCGTTTGGCGCGTGGTCGCGCGCGCGCGTGGGTTTTCCCGGTAGCGGCCACGAACTGTGCTTACCTCGATGAGCTCGATACGCGCGCGTCTCTCGAAATCGTCCTCCGCTGTCGCGGTCGGTCTCAACACCCCCGACTGCACAAGCCCTTGTTGATCGTCAAGCCCCCCGCCAACCGCCAACGCGCCATTCTTGAAACTCGTCCCACCCGCTCCACCTGGCGTGCCCATCGAGTCCATCGCCGCCCACAACGGGTCCTGTTCCCAGTCCTCCCCCAGGCTCTGTTCGAACAGATTGGCGAGAGACCCGCCGTCGTGCGTCGTGGTCGCAGGCACGCGCCCGCCCGTTCCCTCGAACGAGGGCTGGTTCCAAACAGGCGCCGCAGCGCGCGGACTCGGGCGCGCGCCATACCCAGCCCCCGCCACTCGTGCGCGTTTTCGACCGAAAGGGTCATCGCCACCTGCGGCTGGATCGCGCACCGCCATCGCGCTCCGCGGCCGCGTTTCCGGAAACCCGCCCCGGTTTTCCACGCTCTCGCACCCCCCACCAACCACGACCCTCGTAATCGGAGCGCCGTGCGTCTCGAGCGTGTGCACGTACCCATACAGCTTGCGTTCCATCGTGTCCTTGACGTACGCCTCGCGTTCGCGTCGCACCTGCACCGGGTCCCCTGACGTGAATATGCAGCTCGCGCCGAACATGTCGTCGAACTTGACGTAATCAGCGAACCGCCCGGGCTGCGACGTGGTCGCCGCGGAGTGCTGCGCCCGCCGTTGCGCGTCGCCGCGGCCGCCGCGCATCGAACCCGGCGCGCCTTGAGAGCTCGTAAAGCGATGCTCAAAACTACAAGGATAGTCCGAGATCGCTTTTACTCTTCGCCGGGCACGCGCTGGTGTGAGGCGCGCGACCCGAGAAAACACGCGCGGGTAAACCGAGCCGCGTTTCCACCACCGAACGCGTCGAACCCCCACGCACACCACGGTGTTCGCGCGTGCGGGAAGTAAGCGTGGCGTCAGTACTCGATCGTTACAGTCGACTTCGTATTCACTTCGAGGAGACACTGTAGCTTTTCCACCGAGTATTCGTGTTGAACACGAAATGGACGTCTCTCCCGGTCAAAAAATAACCGACCTATCGATTGAAAGAGAAATCAATTTCGACTGAAACCATAGACGTGCTACTCAAAGGAAGCTTTGACCGGTACATGTCGGCCACCTTTTTCTCGTCTTTTTCGTCGAAAGCACCACGCAAATCCTTCAGGGGGCGGCGGTCGTAAGCGCTTGCCAGACCCGAACCCCCACACACAGGCGGCGCGCCTTCGTACGGACAAGACTTGCTTGTACCAAACAGCTAACTAATCCCTCTCGGGCGACACAAACCAGAAGGCGTCTTTCAAAATGCCCGCCGCCGCCAGAGGCAAGCAAACGAAGGTCAGCAAACACGGCGGCGGAAAAGCGGTGAAGAAAGCTTTGAAGGTGAAGGGCGGCATCGCGTCTCGGTACACCACCCGGAACGCGGCCCTGAACCGGCTTCAGCTGAAACTCGCGGACTTTCGGCGGTTGTGTATTCTGAAAGGGATTCACCCGAGGTACGTTAGTGGGGGTTATCAAGACCGGGCCACGGAGGTTTAACAGACCACGACCGCGCACATCGCGCGGGTCGCATCTCGCCGCCGCCGCCGCCCAAAAAGGAAAACTTTCTTTCCATCATCGATTTTCGCCATCGACGCGTAGTCTCGACGAAGTCCCGTCTTCGCTGCCACACTAAGTTCTTAGCTACCGCACTAAGTCAAGCTACTAAGTCAACCTACCGCGTACATACCACCCTACCAATACTCACCACCCACGCACACAACCCTCCAACAAAAAAACACAGAGAGCCCAAGAAGAAAGTAAAAGGCCAAGGCAAGACGTACTACCACGTGAAGGACGTCAACTTCCTGGCGCACGAGCCGCTTCTGGATAAGTTCCGAGCGCTACGGTCTTACGAGCGGAAAATCAAAAAAGCCAAAGCCAAGAAAGCGTACCACGCCGTGGACCGGTTGGAGGAGCGGAAGCCGCAGTACGGGCTTGATCACCTGGTCAAGGAGCGGTACCCGAGCTTTGGAGATGCTTTACGGGATTTCGACGACCCCCTGACCCTGACGCACCTGTTCGCCCTGCTTCCCGCGGACAAAAGACACGGCATCCCGGTGGAATTAGTAACCCGCGCGCGTGCGCTGGCGCTTGAGTTCCAGGTACGTATTGCATTTCCCAAATCCAGACACACTGTTTGCCCATACCAGACTGACACTTTTCGTTTACAAAAAAAGGCTTTCATCACCAAAACAAATGCCCTGCGGAAAGTGTTCATCAGCGTGAAAGGGATTTACTACCAAGCCACGGTGCACGGCCAGGAAATCACGTGGTACGGGCCTTTCCCTTTTAACACACACCGCCTCCCTGATTACTGCTCTGTATGGAGTACAGTCAGAAAGTACGGACCCCACTCCGTCGGACCCCTTTCCGATCCCTCATACACATCACGACCGACTGACCCTTTCGGCTTTTATCCCTCCAGGCTCACCCCGCACGCCCTGGCGCAGACGCTCCCCGAAGACGTGGACTACCGCGTCATGTTGACTTTCCTGGAGTTCTACCTCGCCATGATGGGCTTTGTTAACTACAAGCTGTACCACGACAACCAACTGCGGTACCCGCCCGTGCTTGACACGAAACTGGAGGACAACGCCGCCGGGATCGTCGCGGTGATTCACAACATCGCGGATTCCATCGCTTCCCGAAACAAAGCCAAACCGGTGGTCACCGCGGCGAAGAAGGGCGCGAAACAAGCCACGGACACGGAGGCGCGGATGAAGACCCTGGACTTTTCCCTGATCAAAGGCGGGGACGAGGACGAGGAAGTGGTGGCTGTGGCGGCGGGCAAGGGCGCTGTTGGCGGTGACGGAAGCGACGACGCGCGTGGCGACGGCGACGCCGACGCCGAGATGGAGGACGCGATCGCGGAGGCGGGAGGGGCGGACCCGGCGCAACGGGAAGACGCGAAGATGTGCGCTACGCTTTTCAAGGGGCTTGTTTTTTTCTTAAACAGGGAAGTCCCTCGGGAAATGATGGTCTTCATCATCCGGAGCTTCGGGGGGGAAGTTTCCTGGGACGGCGAGGGGTCGCCTTATGACGAGAAGGACGGCGGCGTCACGCACCACGTGTGCGACCGGCCTATCCAGAAAAGCGACATGAAACCGCAACGCGAGTACGTCCAGCCGCAGTGGGTCGTGGATTGCGCGAACTGGCGGGTACTTATTCCGTGTGTCGAGTACGCTCCGGGTGTCGCGCCGCCCCCGCACCTGTCCCCGTTCGTGGACGCGGAGGACGAGGGATACACCCCCGATTACCAGCAGACGCTGATGCGTTTGAAAGCGCAGGCCAAGGCGGCGCGGGAGGGCCGCAGCTTGGCGGACGTGGAAACGCAAATCGTTCGTCTGCGAACCGACGCGGAGGAAGCCGCGGACGAGGAGAAGCAGTACGCGAAGGACCTTTCCAAGGAAACTTCGGGTATTCCCTATTCCCGGTCCCTGGCGCAAGGCGAGGAGGGGTCTTCGGATGAAGAGAGCGACGACGAGGAGGACGTCGAGGTTGAGGATGAGGAGAGCGACGACGACGACGACGACGAGGAATCCGACTCTGACGCCGACGACGCCGACGCCGCCGCCGGAATCAAAAAGCGCAAAGCCTCCAAACTCACCGTCGAGATGGCCATGCGGGACAAGGACATCACGATCAACAAGCGCATGAAAGAAATGGGCGAGGACGAGGAGATGGACGCGATGCGGCACGTGCTGTTGCCGCGAAAGAAACGCGAGCTCTACCGCGCGATGCAGTTGGGTTTGGCGAAGAAAGAGCAAAGGGCGGATACGCTCAAGGACAGGAAAGAGAAGCTCAAGGCGGAGGGGAAATACAGGGATGACAAGGCGGCGGGCGATGAAGCGAAGGCGAAACCCGCCGCTCCCGCGAAGAAGGATGCGGCGAAGAAGAAACCGGTCGCGAAGAAGAAGTAAAGAGTAGGGACAACAGGTAGTTCCTTTGTGATGACCCGTAACTAATGGACTTAGCGGGATGACCTGTATAAACTAATGGACTTAAAGGAACTTGGAATAACAACTTTGCGCCGGTGCTAGATTATTTAATAACGGAAATGGAAAATTACACCAGCTCGATGATGGCCATCTCCGCATTGTCCCCGCGACGCCTCAGCGTGCGCACGATCCTGGTGTACCCCCCGGTTCTTTCCGTGTACCGCTCGGGCGCCGCTGCGAACAGCGCAGTGACCAGCTCTTTGTCGAAAATGTACGCCTCCGCTTGCCTTTTTTTGTGCACCCCACCGTCTTTTCCTAGTTGAATCATGTGCTCCACGGGCTTGCGCATCGCTTTCGCCCTGGCCATGGTCGTCGTGATGCGCCCGTACCGCAACAAGTCAGTCGTGAGGTTCCGCAAAAGCGCCTTCCTCTGATCCGCAGGCCGGTGAAGCCGCGCGACTTTCTTGCCGTGGCTGATCATTTGGAACTTGCTTCCCGCGTCCACGCCGAAAGACAGGGAGTGGTCCAGACCTGGAGGGGATTATTAATCGAATGGATTGAGAGGAGCGAGGGAACGAGGTCAGCGATTGGGGACGGTGGGGTAGCACTGTGTAGCCGTGTTGTGTTGGTGGTAACGACGCTAAACCCCTGTGTGCTGCACCACGCATGCCCGGGAAAACGCGGTGGTGGCTTTCGCGACAACGGTGTGGCGGGTACGACGAGGTCGTGGGCCCCCCCACTCGATGTGGATAATGGTCCCCGCCTGATAGCCTAAACCCCAAAACCCTGAGGGAAACACGGCGCGCCGGTACCCGCGTCGCGGACGCCGTGTGTGACTCCGCGAAACGCGAACGACGGTGCTGTTGCGACAGGTGGTTCGTGGTGCGAGTCACCAACGCCAAGCGCACGAAGAACACCCGTCAACACACCCAACACCATCACACACGCCGCGGTTCCGGAGCGCGGACGAAACGATTCGGGATAAATCTCGCACCTTCAACGCGAAGGCCCAGGCTCGCCCCGCTCATGCCGGTCATGGTCGGAAACGCGGCCGCGGGGGCCTGCGCGACGCGACCAGAGACGGCGGCGCGGCGAACGCCCACGGTGGGCATCGCCACGGACATCGCGGTCATGGAGAACATCGTGAAGGGGCTCGGGGGGAGCGCCGTTCGTGAGTGGCCGGGCGGGAGCGGAGGTGCGCGAAGATGCTTTTCGAGACCCGACGCGTCATCATCTTTTCCTTTCGAGTTTCGACGGATTTCGTCAAATCGTCACCGGAAATTGGTTTTTATCCAAATCGACTCACCCACGTGTCCTCTATCACCCTCCTACCCAGACCGCCCCACGCGCGCCCTACGCGAGACTTGTGTCGAGTTCACTGCGACTTCCCTCGTCTCTCTGTGGCGCCGACCTCCGATGTTCGCCCACGCGCGCGTCCCCGCGGCGACGCCAGTGACGTCCTGGCGTCGCTCGCCACGCCATCCCCGTCGCAGTAGGCCCTCCCCCGTCACGCGCGCAAGCATCGCGGACCCCACGTCCATCCCGCCAACCGTCACCACCAAGGCCGGTACCAAGCAAACCGCGATCGTGGTGGGTGGCGGCGTGGGCGGCCTTGGTATCGCGTCGCGGTTAGCACACGCGGGGTACGACGTGACGATTTTAGAAAAGAACCTGGATACGGGCGGGCGGTGTCGTTCCGAGGCATTCGCGGGCGCCGCCGCTGGGTACCGCTTCGACACCGGCCCGTCCCTGATGTTGCTTCCCGACCGGTACCGGGAACAGTTCACCGCGGTGGGAAAAAAAATGAGCGACTACATGACCATAGACAGGGTGGACCCCGCGTACCGGGCGCACTTTGGAGACCACACCAGTCTCGACCTGCTTTACGACACCGGTAAGGGCTTTCCAAAATATACTTTCCCCTTGTATACTTTCCCATGTACCACATTCCGCCGACTGACGACTGATTGCCCATACAATACAAGTACTGACACTTTCTTTCACTCATCGTAAGAGCGCATGCGGTCGCAGCTCGATGAAATCGAGGAAGGCGCGGGGGGGCGGTACATCGACTGGCTGGGACGGGCGCGGGCATCTTTGGATTACGGAGTAGCGGCTTTCATTGAGAAAGACGCCAACAGCATACTGGATTTCGTGGATCTGCGACGCGTCGGCCCGCTGGCGCTAGCGGTGAACCCAATAGACCTCCTCCTTCCCCAGTTCAACCAGATGAAGAAGTACTTCAAAAGTGTGTATTGCGCGTTTCCCAAATCCCGGCCTTCCTGTTTGCCGGTTGTCCGCCCGTAATTACTGTTTAACACATACATCACAAACGCACTGTTTTATCTCTCAGCTGGTGACTGTTCAGACCGATTACCCTGACTGTTGTCCATACATTGTCCAATACATCGCGATATACATGGCACTTGGTGCCACTCAAGACTGACCCTTTTTCGTCGCAATCGCAGACGAAAAACTGCTTGCGCTTTTTTCGTACCAGGAGCTTTACGTGGGTTTATCCCCGTACAACGCCCCCGGGGTGTTTTCGTTGCTCGCGGCGACCGAGCTGACGGACGGGGTTTGGTACCCGCGCGGGGGTTTCGATAAAATCCGACAAGGGCTGCAAAAGTTGGCGGACGAAGAAGGTGTTACAACGAAACTGGGCGCCGAGGTCGCCGAGATCGTCTGCGAGCCTCTGACTGAAACTTCCAAAATCAAAGGCTCCAAGGCAAAACAGATCGTGAAAGGCGTGCGCCTTGAGTCGGGCGAATTCGTCGCCGCGGACGTCGTGGTGGCGAACCCCGACCTCCCGTGCGTGTGGGACCAGATGATCGCCAAAGAAACGTTCCCGGAAGCGCAGAAAGAGTCGGACCGGTGGGAAAACGCAGATTACAGGTACGGCCTTGGGCCTTTCACAAAATCCCGCCTCCCTGTTTGCTCACGCAAGACTGACACTTTTCTTTCCCAATCACAGCTGTTCCGTGATCGAGTTCAACTGGTGCCTGGATAAAGAAGTCCCGAACTTGTTACACCACAACGTGTTCCTGTCAGGCGACTACAAAGGCTCGTGGGACCGCCCCGCGGTGATTGACGACTTCGCGGCACCCAAACAGCACAACTTTTACTGCCACAACCCAGTTTATACGGACAAAACAAGCGCCCCGAGTGGCGGCGCGTCCATCATGGTGTTACTGCCGGTCGCCAACCTGAACGAACAGAAACAGATTTGCAAGAAAAAAGGTTTGCCCGTGCCGAACGAGGAGGACATGGTGAACGCGGCTCGGAAGGCGGTTTTGCGGCGGTTCAAGGAAGCCGGGACGGATATCGAACAAAACATCGTGGCGGAGAACATCACCATGCCCACGGAGTGGCAACAACGGTTCAACATCAAGGTGAGTAATTGCGCGTTTCCCAAATCCCGGCCTCCCTATTTTACCGAAGCTGGTGACTGTTGTCCATGCATCGCGATATACTCGTACCAGAAGGGACGTCTTACCTCTGCCCTGACTGTTTACTCCTACACATTACAAAAGACTGACACTTTTCGTTGACAAAAAAGCACGGCGCCGTGTTCGGTTTGTCCCACGGCCTAACCCAGCTCGCCGCGTTCCGCCCGCCCGTGCGCACGGGGATTCCGCAGTTAGATTCACCTGAAGTGGACGGGCTGCACTTCGTGGGGGCGAGCACCAGGCCTGGTAACGGAGTGCCGCTGGTTTTGATGGGAGTCAAGGTGGTGTTTGAGAAAATTTTAAAGTTGCACGGCGCGGGGGTGAAGAAGTGAGTTTAGTTTTTAAAACGAAAATGTTTTTGTCTGTCTTTGTCTATGTCTTTGTCTCTGTCTAGCTAGGGTATATTGTATTTTACCTACCCTAATCCGTCTGTCTGTCTCTGTCTGTCTGTATCTGTCTGTCTGTATCTATCCATCTGTCTCTGTCTATCCCTGTTCGTCGTCGCGTGTCTTTTTGATTGTTCACTCTCAACCCTAAACGACTGCTGGTGTTGGCTTCCGCACCTTCCGCCGCGTAGCCGTAACCGCGTCGCGCATCGCGGGACTGACCACTCGAAGCTGGGCGAGATCCCTTAGTGTCAGATTTTCCGACCGGAGGACGTGGCTGATAACGACTTTGAGGGGAATACCCGGGATGGCCTCGGGAGTGCGTTCTTGCTCCTCGATCAGTACATCGAGATGCTCAGGCCCGGGCTTCCATGGGCACGCCCATGAGCCCCATAGGCAGCCGTTGTCGCGCGCCCATTTTAACACCTCAAGGTGTCCGCCATCAGCCGCGCTCTTGCACGTCGCCGCATCCCACGGACAGCCGTGCTCGCGCGACCATTTCAAAATCTCGAGGTGCCCGCCCGCAGCCGCCGCTGAGCACGTCTTCGCATCCCATGCCGTGCCATTCGCTCGCAACCACTTCAGCGCCTCGAGGTTCCCGTCCGCCGCTGCGTCTGCGCATGTCACCCCAAAAACCGTTTTCTGTACCACCTCTGCGGTGATCACCACGGTATCGTCGCGTGACACCAAACCTTTATTGGGGTTACTCATGTCCGCGAGAGATATGAACTTAGCATATCCAAGACCAGGACGTTTCGCGTTGAACGTGTCCTCACATTCACTGACTCCCATCTTGGATCCCATGCGAACTGATCGAGCTTTTATTGCGGCTTGTCCTCGTCGTCGCTCTTCGCGGCGCCTTCCACCGTAAAGCTGTAAAACGCAGCCGCTCCCAGCCTTCGCTTAAACTATCAAGATCTGTCACGTGAAGAAACACTGAAACGTGCTCATGAGGATCTCTGGCCCCGCGGGGGTACAGCTGAATTCGCCACGACGACCCACCGACGACGAACGTCTCGGAGACAAGTTTTTCCGTGAGCTGACTCAAGTTGGGAATCACCCACCTATGCGTGCCTTTCGTCGTGCCCGGGTCGTTATCGGTGCCACCGTTGGCCTTAGTGGACGGATCGGTACCAGCCATGGTGCTTGTGCCGTGACTGAGGGGTTGGGACACGACGTGCGCGTGTCGTCGTGTGGTGGAGTCGTGGCTTTTTTTGAGCAGTTTCTCTCGGAAGCTGTTCGGTTTCGTTTCTCGGCTCGTCCGATTAGCATGGAGACAGAATCGAATCTTGTGGCCGCGGCGCTTTCGTCGTCGTTTCCGACGTACCGGTTGCCTCCTACCTTCGTCGTCGCCTTCGAACCAGATAGGTCGTCACACTGGACGCCGCGACGTGTTCGTGTATCTTTTCCTCCCGACCAGACCATGTTTCTTCGAGTCACCGCGTTCGTGCTTCTCGTCGCGGTGACGCGCGTCGCCGCGCAGCCCGACGCGCAGGCCGCCGCGCCCGCGCCTGACCCTTCCTCACCGGTCCTCGTGGCGGATAAGGAGCCGCCAACAGTCACCGCGAGTGTTGAGGATGAGCCCTTCGAGGAAGGCGACTACGACGCGTTCGCCCCCGGTCCAGGCCCCGCACCGAACGACACCCTGAACTGCTCGACAATAGAAGGCATCACGGGGAACATGCCGGGGGTGGACTTGTTCTATGAACGTACGTGTGACCTACACGCACTTCAACAACGAGACACTCGTACCACGACCTAGCGTAGTTCTTTCCTCTTCCTTCTCGCGCCGTCCAAGAACTGCCACCTGAGCCACGAAACAATATTGACTCTCTTTTCCCAAAAACCTTCCCAAAAACCAGTCGCCAAGTTCAGCGGCCTGGAGCAGATGGTCGTCCCAGGCGGCGTGTTCCACGACGTGGTCGGGGACATCTCCGTGTTCGCGCCTTCGGACGACGCGTTGCTTGAGGAGATTGCGTACTTCGGCGAAGTGTTCAACCTAACGCCCGAAGAGGTAAAAGAAGACAAACCCGTGCTTCAAGAGATTCTGCGTCAGTTCATCGCCTACGGCGACGTCACGAAAGTGAAAGGGTTCCGCGGTCTGTTCGTACGTATTGCATTTCCCAAATCCAGGCACACTGTTTTATCTCTCAGCTGGTGATCGTCTGTCCATACATCGCGATATACAAGACGTTAACCACGTTTCGTGTAACAATCACAGGTGACCCTGGACGGGTCGGTGTGGAACTGGACCGACTCCGAGGTTGGGGACGGGAAAAGCGAAATCGCGCTGGTTCCGGTAGGTCTGCAGCTGGAAGAACCCGTGGTGTTTTTCAAAGTCGACGACGCGGCCGGCGTGAGAACCGGTTGCTCCCGAGGCATGCGTTTAAGTGCCGTGACTCGGGATAACGTCAGGTTTCGTTCCGCGGAGCGAAGGGCGTGGCGGAGGTACAAGAAAGACGAGCCGTAATGAGACCCGTGGGTGGCGAGTAACAGACCAAGGAACACGAAATCGTGCCGGTGTACCATGAGGCACGGGTCATGCGAATATATTTCGGTGGTATAGTACCCAATGTCACGACGCTTCCTGTTTCGCGTACAACTTCTACTCCTCTTCAAGCTCGCGCGTTTGGCCTGAAGAGGAGTTGAACCCGTGCACGAAAAAGGAAACTCGTAACTCTAGATATGCACCGTCGCGATATCTTGGATGGAGACGTGGTGCTTCATGGTACACAGGTGCGGAACAGGTGCGGGACTTGTCAGGAAGTACAAATTCATCGTTGATTTCAACCCTACGTTCCCGCCCGCCCACGCGCTCGCGCCGTCGCGCGCCGCACCTCCAAATCAAACGCGAGTTCCTCCCGCGGGACGTATCCGTTACTCCAGTTGCACCCGTCGTGGCACTTGGTGCTGGCGTACTCCGCGTTTCGGCTTCCACGTTTCTATCAACCCCGCGGTCGTCTTGCCGAGCACCTCTTTCACGGAAGCCAACGCTCCTCCGCGGCGGTTTTTAAACGAGATGTGTTTGTTCGCGGGCACGAAGGCGCCGGGAAATTCGGCGTCGTGTTTCCAAAACGCAGCCCTTCGCAAACCAACCCACGCGTTTTGGCGCTCGACGTGGTTAATCGCGCACCGGTTCTGGCACGACAAAACCACCCGCTCGTCCTGCGTCGTGTCTGAATGCGGGTGCCACACGTGCGTGCGCATGGTTTTGCCGCCGCCGTTGACCCGGGTGATGTTCATCGGGGTCGCGCCTGACGCGAACAACCAGTCGGAAAAGTTGTTATCTTCCCACCCGTACTGCTGCAACAGTTCGTCGTAGTAGTTTACGCTTTTCATGGTTTGCTTCGTTGCCATGACGCACCCGTTGCTGTGGATCTCATTGTCATCCCTGGCGGCGCGGTAGTCGCCATACCTGAAAACTTTTTTCGACCCGTCCTTAGACTCGATCGGGTTCAACACCAGCAAACCGCGCGCGACGAACGTATCGCAATCGACTTTGAGAATCACTTCCGTTCTCACTTTCTCGAACCCGAAGTTGTACGCCTTGGGGGACGCCCAGTCCATGTTGTTCCCGTCCGCGTCCCCGACGCGGTAGAAATCCAGCGGCGTCGCGACGTTCCAGAAGTTCAACACTTCCTGCCACAAGTTCGCGTCGCTGGACCAGTCCACGATGATAACGCGGTCGAACGCGCGCTTGCCGCCCGCGTTGGAATCAGTCGAAGCAGCGGCCCAGCTTTGGATGGCGGTTTGGAACGCGGGGATGCGCTCGTTCACCATCTTGCACGCCGCGACCAGGGTGACTGTTTCCGGTTGCAGCTCCTTGGTAAGCCCAAACGGGTTCTGCCCGAGTAGCGCGTGGAAACCAGCGCCGCCGGGGGCGAAACAAACGACTTGCCCTAACTGAGTAACCTCGACCACGCAGGCGCACGCGCAAACCGCGCCCAACAGGATCGACCGAACTTCGGGAAACCAGGAGGTGGCGGGCACGGGGCGTCTCCGTAACAGGAACGCCCCTTCGTCGGACACGGGGGGAGACATGTTCCGTATCGGTCGCCGAAACGACACGATCGCCGCGCGCGAAGCGCGCGGGAAGACGTGAGACGCCGCGGCGATGCCCGAACGTTTCCGATCGTGGCCGAGGTTTTATTGGTCGGACGAAAAATGTAGAACAGGATGTTGAAAACAAAAACGCTCGGGGGCGACGCCAAGACCTCGATGGTCACCAACGTGGCTGGGCTACGTGGGAAGCCCAAATGCTTCCTTTTTCTTCAATGTCTTAAATCTCCGCCCAATTCAAAACTCATCCCCCCCCAAATCCACCACGACTTTCGTCCCCCCCCCATCCACCACGCTCGCGGGTTTCCCCGCCGGCTTACCAAGCGAAGGGCACCCCGCGCACCGAAACGCGTCGCCCAGGAAACAGTTCCCGCACGCGGATTTGAACTCCTTGCGATAAATAAAAGAAAGTGTCATCAGTCTTGAGTCTACAGGTGTACTGTATGGGCAAACAGTGCACTTGTGATGTTATGTAGTTGTAACAGATGGCAGTAAATGTTACTAGTAGTGCGCTCCAAGAGGGCTTGAAACAGTGTTGGGATTTGGTAACTACAATACGTACCTTCTTTTTGTCGTCGCTCAGCTCGACGCCGCCCGCCTCCGCCTCGGCGCGGCCGCACGAGCAGTCCTTGCACGCGCTTTTCTTCGCGTCGCACCCCCCCCCGGCCGCCGCTTTCGCCGCGACCGCGGTTTCCGCGCCGAAACGGAAATCGGACTCGTCAAGAATGTCGTCGTCATCCATCAAGTCATCCTCGGAAAGGTGGTTCACTTTCCATTTGTTGTTTTGCGTGTTTTGAGTATTGGAGTCGACGTTTTCTTTCTGCTTTCGTGATTTTAACGAGAACGCGGCGCCCTTGCTCCAGTTCGGTTTCGTCGCGATGAGACTCGCGATGACCCCGGTCGCGGTGGTGGTGCCCGTGGAGTGCGGGTTAGCGAACCCTACCACCAAACAAGTGGACAGGGTTTGACTCAAGAACGACTCTTGCTTCGCGGCGGCGAGATTGCCCGAATTCGCGAGTACCGCGGCGACGAAACGCGCCCCTGGTTTCAGGGAAGTCGCCAACGCTTTCAGCACCTCGGCGCTGTGCCACACAAACGGGTCGTCCGCCAGGCTGACCAGTATGTCCACCGAGTTAGGCGCGCCTAGCGCACCGGCGAAGACGCCGTCGTTCGCCAAAACACAGTTCGTCATCACCACGGCGGCGTCCTGATCAAGGCCGTACGTGGTGACGCATGAGGCCACGATTGAGGCCGGGAGCGAGCGCGCGGAGGTGACGATGAGATGCGTCTTCGGGGTGGACATCGTGTGCGCGGTCGACGCAGCAGACGCGGTAGGGGTAGCCGCGCGGAGGTCGGTCGTATCACGTGCGCGACAAGGCCACGCGCGTCGTGGAGTGCCCCGGCGCCCAGCCAGATCTGGTGCGGAGAGTCGCAAAATTCTTTGGCGCGGCTTGGTTTGACCAAGAAAGCCGTTTCCGTGAATCGAAAAGCACCTCAACCGTGGTGCTCTCGTCGTCATCCCTTGACGCACGCTCAAACGTCGCGCGCGTGGTCACGGAGGTGGTCACGGAGGTGGACACGGGTGGTCTGTACGCACCGCGTTTCCCTCGACCTCAGAGACCCGGCGTCCTCCGGTCGTCGTCCAAACAACGCGATGGGGACTACGGAAAAACCGCCGAGGAAAAGGTTGGTGGCGCCTGATTCCGAGGACGACGAAGCCGCGGCGGTTGCGACCGCTGCCGGTGACACCGCGGAAGCCACGACGGAAACCGACCCGCCGGAAGAGGAAGAGGAAGAGCTAGTGGAAGGTGAGGTTAGTTTCAAGTCCGTAGCGTCTCGTTTGGGTACGAAAATACCCCGCGGGCCGGAGGGTGAGCTCCCTCCAGATGCGTTTGCGCCGATTCTCGAAGCGCTGGAGGAGTTGAAGAAACTCAATTTGTTGAATCAACCGCGTCTTCGCGATAAACTCGCCAAGACGAACATCCTGACGACTTTGCTTGGGATTCTGGATGCCAGGCCGACAAGTGCAATTGCTGCGGTGGTGTCGAGAAAGCCTTCGGACGACACGAAGGATAAGGACAACGGAGGCGACGACACGACTCAGGAGTCTTCCGTTTTTGAAAAGAAACTTTCTTTCGACGAAAAACAGGAGAAACGTTTGGACGACCGCCGCAGAGTAATTTACGACTCCCTAGCCCTCCCAGTAACTCGAGCGCTTTGCAAACTAGCCTCTACGCACCAGCACATCAGGCAAGAAATCGGTACCGAAGTTTTGAAACTGAAAACCGTTTTTCGTTTGTTACAGCCGGGGTTGCTTTCGCGGGAAAGGAATGAAGAGGCGGGCGACGAAAAAGACAAAACACAAGACACGGCTGAAGATTCGACTCCAGACACGCGTAACGACGATAAAAAGAAAAAGAAACCGCCTCAGAAAAAGCAAGATGTGTTGTTCGAGCTCGCTTTGCGGTTGATGACTAGCGTCGCAGCCAGTTCCTCTTTGGCGTCGCAGAGTATTTGCAAGCTCATCGCCGGCGCGGACGCGACGGCGCCAAACGGCTCCACTTGGTTTCGAGAGTTACTAACAACAAATTCCGACGACCGCGTCGTGGCGAAAGCAGCCAGGCTCACCGCGACGGTTTGCAAAACGAAAACCAACAGGGACGTGTTGTTCAACGCGACGTGTTGGGACACTAACCGCGCGCTGCTAAACGCGGTGTACGAAAACTTTACCAAATCCGAAAACGCGTCGGCGCGAAAATACTGCGCCGCCGTGTTGGTACGTATTTTTCGGCTTTCCCAAATCAGGCGGCACACTGTTTGTTGACCTGTATGGAGTGCAGTCTTACCACTACAAGACTCAAGACGGAAGGGACTGAACCTTTTCTTTTCCAATCGCAGGCGTCGATGTGCGCGGACGTGGGCGACGCGTCTGTTCGGTTCAACTACCTGCGCCTCGAGGGAAATGGGCCCTCCGACGGCGGTACCATCGATTCCAAAAAACAAAGAACGCCGCTTGGGGACGGCCACAAATTCGCCGTGGCGGACGCGCTGGCGCGGGCGGTTTTGTGGGACACCGATTGCGACGTCCGAATCGTCGCAGGCAACGCGTTGCTCGGGTTAACTCAGCGACACGTAGAAACCGCGAACGCGTTGGGCGCGAAGGATTTCGCGCGAGCGCTGTTTGCAACGTTTCCGGAGTTATCCGAACAATGGCCCGCGGTGGTGGTACCGCCCCCGGGTGACGAGCCAGGCGAGGAAGGAGGCGATACGGGTGAGGAGGAAGACGCTGCTAAAGCAGCAGACGCAATTGATGCCGATGCGGACAAAAATGAAAACCCAAACGAATCATCCCCCGCGCCGTCGCAAAGAAGCGACGTGTCCTCCGCGGTTACCGTTTCCGGACACAACTTGTTCACGTCGCACTTCGGATTAAGGCCAGTTGGGTACGTGTCGCCGCCGCCGAAAGTCCGACCGGTTCGCGGAAAAAGTACTGACGCCGACGACGATAGCTTCTTCTACACTGATGACCCGTACGCCTCGGAAGACGACCCTCGTGTCGAGCGCCCGGTGATGCGTATCGCGAGTGGCGACCACCACCGAGTGTTTCCGGTAGTCCTGAAGCTGTACGCCTCGATCATCGACGCGCACCACCCGTCCAGGCTCGCGGAAGCCGGGAGGATTTCGTTTCCAGTTTCTTACCTGGAAAAAGTTGGCAACGTGTTGGTGAAGCCTCCCAACGACCTGACGACTGGGGATTTGCACACGCCGTTGACGTATTTACTCACGGCGCTGCGACCTTGCGCGCCGTTCGTCGAGCCCGAACCGGCTCCAGAACCGACACCGACACCGCTGACAGAAGAGGAGCTCGCTAAAAAAGAAGAAGAAACGCAGCAACAAACACTGGAAAAGGAACGGCGACGGGAACGTAGGCACTTGGACGGGTACGACACCTCATCTAGTGAGGACGACGTTGACGTAAAGCAAGACCCGGACTCGACCGAAACAACGGATGCCAAAAAACAAAGGCTGAGTTTGGAACGACGAACGCGATTCGGCGAACGCGCGCGTCACTTTGAGGATTGCAAAAAGCACAACGACGACGTACGCGCCGGGGTGCTGTCAGTTTTCCGCGCCCTCGTCGACACGCCTTCGTTTTGCAAAGCCATAAGTTGCGTCGATTTGTACCCGGACGCGATTTCACGAATAATCCAATCCATCCCGCGCTCGTTCGACTCAATCGAGGAAGGCGCGCGGTTTCTGGTGAAACTGGGGGACAACGCGGCGATTAGCGGGGACGGGTTCGGGTGCACGAAGGAACTATTTGGGGACACTGACGGAGCGGATGCTACCTTGTTTGGGGACGGCACGAATGGGGACGGGGATGATACGCATTTGTTTGGGGACGACACGAATGGGAACGGGGATGATACCTTTGGGGATATGGCTGCTGCAACTACTATGGACTCCATTGACCCGACTATGGACCATATGGATACCCAAACTAAAATAGACTCTACCGACCCTAAAACCCCGGTGAAACTTAAACTGCGCGAACTAGGAATCGTGGATGCGTTGCGTTTGGTTTCGGCGAGTATTGAGAAGAAGGAACGGTCGCCGACGTCGAGGCACGTTTGTTTGGTTTCGAAGATGGCCGCGGAAACGGCGTTGTTGGTGTTTCCGCCAACCGACTTTTTGGGGAAAAAGAAACCACCAGCGCTGACTACCTTTTACGCCACAACGCCTCCGCCACCACGAGCGCCCGTGCAAACCTGGCGCGCGCAATCCACGCGGAACGTGGACGACGCAGCGGCGGGTGCGTCCGATCGCGTTGCTTTACGTTCGGGGCACTCTTCTTCTCACGAAACCAAGGAAACCGTCGTCGGCAAGCCTTATTTTCTGAACCCCTCCGTTCCCGGTGTGAAAATTCTTCCACTTCACCTCCCTTTGCCCGAAACCTTCGCGTTTGTGGATCACGAAAACAAACCCCTAGGTTTGATTGAGTTGAAACAAAGGATGATTAAGTGCGTAGAGGGCGCGCCTGAAGCGGAGGAGGAGTTGATGAACCGAGAAATGGAAGAAGCCCAAGCCGCCGCAACCGCCGCCGCCGCCGCCGTCGAGGACGCGGAGGAGTCCGTCTCGGTTGCGTTCGCGGAAAAAGACGACGCGTTTGCAGAGCTGGAGCGAGCGGAACAAGCCGCACAGGTACTGGAAAGCCAGGACACGCTCGCGGCGAAACACGCCGGGGTAACGAAAACCACGACGCACACGGAGCGGTTCGCCATGACCAATAACTTCGAAGTGGTGCAAGGCGAACGATTGGTGGCGAAGCGGCGAATCGAAAACGCGCGCGCGATGTTCGCCTCGAAAACCCTCACGGCGCAGATTCTCGCCGCGGTGCTACGCAAGGAACGGAATACGTTGCTGGAATGCGAAGCGTCGTTTGAATCTTTAAAACAAACAAACAAAGACACGGACCCGGTCGGGCCGTGGGGTTTGGGCGACTGGAACTCCGCCGTGGAGGAATGGGCGTCGTTGAAACGCGATCCGAGGCAAGGACCGCCTCGGTCGGTATTCCAGGGTTTGAAATTTTGTTTAGCCCTGTTCAATGGCGCGCGGCGTACGGTCGACAACTTCGCCACGCCTCCGTATGTCACCACGCCTCCAAATACTTTGCGTAGCAATGAAAAAGATGCTTCTAAAAAAGAAAGTAAACAAGGCGAAGAAGGCGCCGACCTCGTTTCGCGAACGGCGGACAACGCCGCAACCATAGGCGCTCCCCCGAGCGCGGCGGCGCTTGCGCAACACAAGCTTCGCGTTGACAGTAACCTCTGGAGCGACCCGGACGGGGCGTTGCGCTCGCTATTGACGGGTACTGGTGACGATTCTTTGGGTAACAAGGTACGTATTGGGCCTTTCCTAAATCCAGGCACACTGTTTGCCCATACTCGTACCAGACGGGACAATTACCTCTGACTGTTTACTCATACACATTACGAAAGACTGACACTTTCTTTTATTCATCGTAAGATGAAAAAGTTCACAACCGAAACGCTTTGGGACTTTAGCTTTGCGGAGGCGCAACTGGCGAAGAAAACGTTCCTCGAGCGCGTTTACGTCAAAGACGCGGCGCGCGAAAGCCCTGGCGCGGTGCGGCTTTTGAAGTGGTGCTACTCCGTAGTCAGGCACGTCGAGACATTGGAAACGAAGAGACGGAAGAAAGAGCTGAAACAGAAAATGCAGGGGAAGTAGTAGTAATACTTCTAAGTGTAGTTCTACATAATCGTTTTTTAATTGACGCTTTCTGTTTGCTGTTTGCTGTTTTCGCCTCTCCTAAAGTCCTACCAAAGCATCTCCTCACCGGTACCCAGTCCCCCTCCCTTTCTTTCACGCATCCCTTACTATCCACTACCCTTATACGAATCCCCCCCCCCCGGCGGTACCCACACCCGCGCCACCCCGTCCGTCCCGCCCGTGACCATCACGGCGAGGCGCGGGTGAAGGTCGAGGGCGCAGGCGGAGTGTTTCGGGTGCGCGTCTGAGAGATGAAAAAGAAAGTGTCAGTCGGTCGGGCCATGTGTGCGAGGGATTGGAAAGGGTAGACGGAGTGGGTGTAGTAACAGTTGCCACTACTCTGAGTACTGGTGATTATTACTAGCCATACAGGGCTGTAACCAGTCGGCGGAATTCTGTAAATGGGAAATACGTACCGATCGTGGCTTCCACCGCGGCGTCCACCAGTTCCCAGATGAAAACCTTACCGTCTTCCGATCCGCTTACCACGTGCGCGTCGTCGTGCGTAAGCCGGGCGGGTATTTTCGAAGTTTCGGAGGTTCGCCCGGGGTACTCCGCGAGCACCTCGCCTTCGTCGATGTCCAAAAGCGCCAGTCTGTTGCTCAGCGTACCAACCAACAAACATCGGCCGTCCCGGGAAAAGGAAACGTCGGTCACGCTTTTCTCGCCGCCGAAGTCGTCGCTTGTTTGTTTCCCAGTCCGCACGTCGAACGTTCGTACGGTGCCGTCCACGGAGCCGGCGACGATTCGCGTGTCTTTCGTGTCGATTGACATCACCGCGTCGCCAAACGCGGTGACGGTTTGAATCGCACCCGTGGCGTTGCTCCTGCAGTCCCAGAACCGGACGCTGCGGTCGAACCCGGCGGTCGCGACGACCGAGCCGTGTTCGCCCGTGAACCGCACCGAATTCACATTCCCCTGGTGTCCTTTGAACTTCCGAATCTTCCCCCCGGACGTGACGTCCCACACGAACACGTCCCCGTTCCCGCCGCACGTCGCGACCCGGCTGTTGTCATTCGCGGTGTCGATGTCAAGCACTGGGTGCGCGTGCCCCGAGTAGGTTTTTATACAACACCCGTTCCGAGGGTTCCACAGTTTGAACGTGCGATCCTTGCCGCAGGTCAGGACGTACTTGCCGTCTTTGTTGAACCTGACGCACAAAACAGGACCTTCGTGGCCAGTAAGCGTGGCGTGCGTCGTCGTGGGTAACCGAGCGGGTGCGAGCATGACCTGGTGGGTCGTCCCGGACGACGCCACGCGCGGCGCGCGCCTGTGGATGATGGGTGAAATGCAATTCGATTTCGGCACGATTTCGGCACGTGGCCAATTTTGAGATACATGGTACGTCATCGGAAACGACGACAATTCACCACGCACCACTCTTCCTGTCCCTTCGTCGTGGATTTCGGTGCGTCGCGTTCTCTCTCCTACCGCGTGTCACCCGAACGCGTTTCAATCATGGTCGGCCACACCTGGCGTTCGCTTTTGTTCGGCCTGGACGGGTGGCGCCACTACCTGAAAAGCGGGTACGAGTCCGCGTCAAGAAGTTTCACCAATGAACACCTGACACTAGACTTAGTGGGAAAGCACGTCATGATAACGGGCGCTAATTCGGGAATCGGGTTCGAAACCAGCCTGCAGATGGCGAAGCAGGGCGCGACCGTGACGATGGTGTGCCGAGACGAGGGACGGGGGTTAGCCGCGAGGGACAAGATACGGGACGAGATTAAATCGCTTCGCAAAGAAACTCCGCAAACCACCGAAAAAAACACCGAAACCGTCAATCTCGCCGTGTGCGACGTGTCGTCTCAGCGCGCTGTTAAAGAGCTAGTCGCAAACTTCTTCAAAAGCGGGCTCCCGTTACACGTGCTCGTGAACAACGCCGGGTGCATGTCACACCATTTCGCCGAGACCAAGGAAGGAACCGAGGTGAACTACGCCACGAACGCAGTTGCGGTTTGGGGGTTGACGAACGGGTTAACGCCGGTGCTGCGACGAAGTGCGATCGAGTCAAAATCGCCGTCGAGGGTCATCTGCGTGGCGAGCGCGGGGATGCTTACCGAAAAAATAGAACTGCAGGACCCCGAGATGCGGAAACCTCCCCAAAACAAGTTCGACGGTACCAGGCAATACGCCAGGAACAAACGCGCGCAGGTCGTGTTGATGGAACTGCTCGCTACGCGCGAAAAAGAACGCGCACGAGAATCCAAAAAAAACGAAGAAATTCTCTTCGTGTCGCAGCACCCTGGGTGGACGGACACGGACGCGGTGAAGGTCGCGCTTCCCGGATTCTACGACTCACTGAAGTCACGTTTAAGGAGCCCGTGGGAAGGTGCGGATACGGTGGTGTGGCTAGCAACCGTTAGTCACGAAAAAATACAAAGCGGCGGGTTTTACTTTGACCGTAAAGAAGTGCCGAAGCACGTCAGTTTTAATTCCCTGACCGGTACTTTGTATACACCAAACGACGCGAGCGCGATGGAACGGCACTTGCAACAAACACACGAAAAGGCGTGTGTCCGAGAGGTCTAAGTTGTGTTGACTATCTAGAACGTACTAATTACATTTTTTGAGACACTAAAAGCCCCTATAAATACTCCTACGGAAAGTGCGGCGCGGACGTTGGTAGCTTGGGCATCGTGACGCCGCTCATGGCGTCGACGCCCGGGAAGGTCATCGACGCGCTCGCTTGTGTGATCATCAGGTTGATGTACGCGGCGAGGACGTCGTTGACGATGAACACGGCGAGTGAGGCGCCTAAAAACAGACACAGCAAACAGAACCCGACTATTAAGACCTTCCGTAACATGTCCGGCCCCATGATGATCGCGAGCGACCCGATCGGGTCGAACGGGTTGAGATGCACGCGCGTGGGCGGGTCAAGCACGGGGTCCCGGTTCGGTGCTTCTCGGCCCTTCCCGGCTGGTTTCTGCTCTGCTTTACGCAGAGGCATTATCTGTACCATTATCTCCACCTCGCCTTGGGATACGTTGTCTTTGGAAGGGTGGTACAACGGAACCCAGAGACCTTTGGTTTCGCCATCCATGAAACTGCCAAACGCCTTACCGCCGAAACCGCCGGCCTTCACGTCCGGCTGGTCCTTCTTGGAAATCTCCGCGTACGCATTCTCCCCGAGCTCGCCTTCGGGAGAAATGCCAATGGACCGCATCAGGTTCTTGCAAAGACCTGTTAAAGGTACCACGGCTTCGCCTATGTTATCGTTGCTCCCGATCACGTCGCGGTCGTAAGCGGCTAAGCGAAGTTTCGCCTTCGTCACTGGAATCGTGAATTTGTAAAGCAACCGGTAGTTGAAGCTCCCCTTGCCGTCCGTGGCGAAGTAGTGCGTATCAGTGGTCTGCGTGCTTCCAAACCGCGATTGTTTGTGATCCACACCCACCAGACCTACCTTAAAGAACAAGTCGTTCTGCCCGCCGATGTCCTTGTTCACAACGTTCCTCGCTTTGAACACGATGACGCGCATCTCGCACTCGATCACGGCGGGTTGAGAAATCGGAAGCGGCTTCGGCGCTTCGTCGCCCGCTTCGAACATCTCCACCCAGACCTCTAAGTTACCTTGGTTACCAGTCGCGTTCGGGTTCGTCAACGCTCTCAACTCAAGCGGGGGTTTCTTGGCGAAATCTTGGTTCCAAACCGCGCTGAACCAGCGGTCCTCCTGGCACGATTAACAAGAAAGTGTCAGTCTCTCGTAATGTGTACGAGTAAACAGTCAGAGGTAATAGTCCCTTCTGGTACGAGTATGGGCAATCGCAGAGACGGTGTGTGGTGAATGGGAAATACGTACCAAGTCCACGGTGGTGCTGCCGATTAAGTCGTCCGACGCGTTTTTGTCCCAGTCTGTGCGTGTGAACGAAAAGTGTCAGTATTGTATGGGCAACCAGTGATGGGATTTGGGAAAGCCCCAATACGTACCCAACAACTTGAAGTTGAGCTGCGAACACCCTGGCAGTTCCGTGGTGAACGCGAAGCTCTTGTAAAACCACGGCGCCAGGGTCTCTTTGACGTGGTCTTTTCGGTTGCCGAAGCGTTTCTTCGTTCCCGCGAGTTCCACTTTTAGGTACGGGTCGCACAGCCCAGACGGATCCAGGGGTCGCAGGTTTTTGCCCCGAATCACATACGCGCGCACCGCAACTTCTTGCGGCGCCAACGCACTGGGGCCGCCGCCGATCAAGCGCTGCAGCGACAAAAATCGATCCCGAGGCATCGTCGCCCCTTCCTCGTCCGCGATGAATTTGGAGTCTCGGCGCATGGCTTCCTTCAACGCCCGTTTAGCTTTGCCCCTTTTGGTTTGAATCAAAGGCTGGTCCTTTTTCAATTCGTTCTCCTCCAAATGAAGCAAATCCGCCTCGTCCCCGGTGGCTTCCATCAACGGCAAAACGCGCACGCAAAACTTCAGCTTCCCGCCGACAACCCTTTCCGAGGTGTTATCCTTCCCCCCCTTCGCGCGCATGATGTTCACGCTAACAAAGGGCAGCGGCTTCATGTAATCGTCCTCAAGCGTTCCGTCCACGATCATTGACCGGCCGACCATCCACTCGGGGGTGCTGCCGCTGCCGTCGTCAAACCGCGGGGCGCTTTGTGTGTAAAAAGAAAGTGTCAGTCTTTCGTAATGTGAGTGAGTAATTACGGGCGGACAATCGGCAAAACAGAGAGGCCGGGATTTGGTGAAAGGCCCAGTACGTACCTCGCGTCCACGGCGGACACGGCGTCGTCTTCGCGAACGGACCCACCGTCTTCGGAATCCGAACCGGCATCGCCAGGGTCTTTTTCAGCACCCGACTTTTCGCCTTCGCTTCCGTCGCCCTGGTCGTCGTCACCCTCGTCTCGCTCGTCCTCTGTGATTGCAAAAGAAAAGTGTCAGTATTGTATATCGCGATGTATGGACAAACAGTCACCAGCTGAGAGATAAAACAGTTTGCCTGGATTTTGGGAAAGGACCAAGGCCGTACCCGTGCTGAACTCCTCCGTCGGGTCCCCCGTGAACTGCGTGCCGTCGGGGTCGTACTCGCTGGGTTCCGATTTCGTGAATTTGGCGACTAAATGCCCTACCGGTATCGGCGACCCGTGCCCCGGGTCAAGTTCAGACTCGTCGATCGCACTTAAACCTCGGGAAAGAGTTCGCGTGGCGTGTGAAGCAACACTCTTGGCGTGCGACTCCGACCGCTTGTGACTCGCGCCGAAATTGTCGTTCTCGGAATCGGAAAATTCGTCGCCACGTTTTTTCTGCGCGTACACGTCCACGCTCGCGAGCTTGCCTTTCGAGTTCCTCGTGGAAATCGACCCGGTTTTTCGTACCACCACGTTCTTCCCGAACGAGCCTTTGAAGGACCCCGCTTTGCGAAAACCGCTTCCGTCAACACTGGCGTCGAACTGAAGCGTCTTCTCCTCGGCTTTCATTTTTCGCCGAGCTTCGCGGTAACTTTTCGAACTCGCCTTCGACAACGCCTTGGTGAGGAACTTCCCGCTGCTATGCACGGACCCCCGGAACGAACTCGCGGCTTTGGAGATGAAACTGCGTTGCTTTTCTCCGAACCCGTCGCTCTCGCGCGCGCGCCGCGCGTACTCGGCGCTCTCCACGCTCATGGTTTCGCTTCCGTCGTGAATGCCGCCGTCCTCGCTGTCCGTTTCCGACACCGAGCTTCGCGACCCCTCGGATTCGGTGCTCTCCATGCCCTGGGTTGCGATTTCCCGAAGCTCCTCCGCGGTCAAAGGTTTCGCTTGAATAGGTTTCAGGGTTCTGCGTTTGCGCTTTTTGGGTCTTGTCGGGTCGTTCGAGTCGTCCCCGTCCGATTCGGAATCCTCCGCGTTGAGCGTAAGCTTGTGCTCCGCGGTGCCCACCATCCGCTTGAAAGGCAACGCGTCGATTATCCGGATCGAAAGCGCGAGCTCGATGGACTCCAGCCGGTGCACGCGGCCGCGTAGGCGCAACACCTGGCCGTTGAAGTTGGCGTTCGCTCCGTTTGGATTGCTGGAGTGTGCGCTTTGCTGCACCGTGAAGGGAGACCCCGGAAAAAGCGGCAGGGCCCCGGAAAGCTCAATCTCCACCCGTGGGTGCGCGATTGGGATTCCCCGGAACGGTTCCATTCCGCGCACGCCGAGTAGCATAACTTGCACCTCCACGGGGTAGCTCCCGAAAAAGTCACCCAGCGGCCGCACGACTTTCGGCAAGGCGTTGCCCCAGCCCTTACCCGCGGGCGGTTTCTCCCCTGCGTACGCCCACAAACCCTCCTTCGGAAGCGGCATGAGTTTGTAGTGGAGTAAAATTTTACCTCCAGGGCGTAACTCCACGCCGCCTTGCGACGGGTAAAATAAAGTGTCAGTGTCGTATGGGCAAACAGGGAGGCGGAATTTGGGTTGAAAAATACGTACCTTGCGTGACTGGATTTAGCTGGCTCATGGCGTACCACTCGGGCGAAGACGCGCCGACTTTGTAGTTCCCCAGGTCCTCGTACTGATCGGGAAGGTCGTCCACGCCCATGTCCGTCCAGAACGACGCGCTGCTGGCGAGCGTGCTGAACCCCTCGTCCTCGGACTCATCCCCGGGGTTCCCTGCGAAACCGCCACCTCCGCCCGGTTTGCGTTTCCGCGCCGGGTGCAGTAACGGCAGCGCGATCACCGACAGCGGATCCACGTCCTGCCCACCCAGCATCCCGATGTCTTGCGATAGGTAAAACAAAGTGTCAGTCTTGAATGGGCAAACAGTGAGCCTGGATTTGGGAAAAGACCAAGGCCGTACCTTCGTCAAGCACCACCACGGACAACGCGGGCGCAGCCCACCACGCGACGCCGTCGAAACCGGCGATAGCGCCGGCGCCAACCCCGACTCCGCCTGGCCGTACTCCCCTCGCAGCCGCCTGGCCTAAGGACATATCACCGGGACTGCCAGAGGCGTTGCTGTCAGATCCGGATTCCGATCCGGAGTCGCTCCCGGATTCGCCGCCGTCGCGCTTCGGTTTCTTCCGCGCAATCGGATGTAACGGCAACTCCACCTGCATGAGCATTTCCTTGAACCACCCTGGGGAGGTGGTGGCGTGGCACACCTGCGTCTTCGCCTGCGCGCGGCCGCACCGCACTACCGCAAACGGGTCGGACGAGCCTTGCGCGTCCGCCGCGGGCAAATCTTTCGCCTGGTACACCTGCACTTGCAACATGTACTGCGCGGTGGGCAGGGGGAGTATGTCAAGCGGGGGCTCCTCCGCGGCGAGCCTCATGGCCCGCGCTTCCGCTTTCCGTCGCAACGCGTCCGCCCGCTTCTCCGCATTCGCCCCAGCCGCCTTCTCCACGTCCTCTTCCTCGCCGTCGTCTTCGCCCTCGTCTTCGCTCGCCGCGGCGAGGGCTTCGTTTTCAAGCGCGGCGACCTCCGCGGGGGACATGGTTTTCGCGTCGCGCTTCGCGTTCGGCGAGCCCTGGAGCATTAAACGAAGCAGCACCCTGCCAATCGGCCGTACGTGCTCCGCGCGTCGGCTCTCACCTCGCTTGTGCCCCCCAATCGCGTCCGCGTGCAAATTGAACCACCCGCTGACCTTCCAAACATCCGTCGGCTCCGGGTCCCGCATCGGGGCGTGGCACTCCTTGACCGGCATCAAATGTTTCGCCGGAACCCGGCAGTACCCGATTCGCTTGCCCCCGATTGTGACGTCCACGAACAAATCGGGGGCGCCTTACGATATGTAAAAAAAGTGTCAGTCTTGAGTGTACAAGTAGAATGCATGCGCAAAAAGTCTACTTGTGATGAATGTAGCAAACAGTAATTACGGGCGGACAATCAGAAGAGGTAATGCGCCCTTCGCAGGAAGAGTGTAGGAACACAAGTCGTCTATAATTTGGGAAAGCCTTACACACGCACCTTCGCCGCTGAGCGGCCCCTCGAACGGTGTCGGAAGCTTAACCCGCATGGGGTTCAGTTTCAGGTTGTACGTCGCGTGGCACTCTTTTTGTAACGCCCCGCCTTCGCTTCGCAGCGTCCGCGACGGCGACGCGAGTTTCGCGAGGCCCATTGTAAATTCTACGCCCGCGCTCCGCCCGACGAATCGCGACTGATTCAACTCCACGGTGTACACCTCGGCGTGCAGAAACACAGGCCACTCCTGCCCTAGTTTGTCTATTACGGATGGGATTTTCTTTTTCGGCCGCACGCCTTTGTTTCGTCGTCCCTCTTTTTGCAACGTCATCGCCTGATTGAGAAAGAAAAAGTCAGTCTCTCGGGCCATGTGTATGAGTAAACAGTCAGAGGTATCCGTCCCTTCTGGTTTAGGGTATGGGCAATCGCAGAGGCGGAATGTGGTGTTTGGGAAATACGTACCAACAACGCCCGGCCGCGGTACGCGCTTCCCTCCACGTACCCTGATTGTAAAAAACAAAATGTCAGTCTCGTATGGGCAATCAGTTGGCGGAATGTGGAAATGGGAAATACTTACCCGCGTTCATGCGTTTCGCGAGCTTGCTCATCTTGGTGAACCACTTAAGCTCCGCCCCGCGCGGACCGCCGTAAAACGCGTACCACTTCGGGTGCGAGAATAAGTGCGGGTGCAGGAGGAGGTCTCGCAAGGGAACGGTTCGGCTCGCGACGTGGTCGTCGGACCCGAAGTCGGCGTCCATTAAAGACATCTTCAACGGCGGCATGTTCCCTATGCCGCCTTTTCCGGGCGGCACCACCAAACGTAACACCAGCTCCTGGTTCCACTCCGGTGACCTGCTTCTTTTGTAGTACGTCCGGTGCGGCCTCGACGAACCGCAGCTCAGCCGTAAGTACGCCTCGATGCCGGCTTTGCCGAAGTAATCCATGCGAGGCAAATCGCGGCCGGCGTAAACTTGCGCTTTCAGGATCCAGGTTTCGGGTTCCACGTTGTCAGAAGCGGGGGCTTTACCCTGATTGTTGAAAGAAAAGGGTCAGTCTTGTATGGGCAATCAGTCGGAGGAATGTGGTGATTGGGAAATACGTACCACGAACCCGCCCTCGTCGTCGGTTTCGTCGTCCCCGTGAGGCACGGGCTCGTCGCTTGATCGTAGCACCGTGACACACACGCATATTTGCCCCTGCGAGCCTTCCCGCTTGCCTCGCGTGTCGGTCAGCGTTAACCACTCGTTCCACACTTCGTGGCCTTCGTTGAGGTACACCGAGGCTAGGTTCAGGTCGCACGACCCGATTGTTAAAGAGCGCCCGATGCTCGTCTTGTCCTTCACGTGAATCGTCACCGTACACGCCTCCAGCTCCCCGTCCGCAACCTCGACGTCTTCGTAGTAAAACAGCTGGTTCCACAACGGGCTGCTCGTTTCTTTTTCCACGATGGTTTTCCGCTTTTGCGGTTTGAACCCATCTCTGCAAAGTTTCACCACCGCTACGCAGTTCGGGAGCTTGTCCTCCGCCTCGACGTTGGTTTTCCACGAAAGGCTCATGATTGATTTGTACAGGGAGAAATTCAAAATTGCGCTGAGGTCCTTCGCTTCCACGACACGAACTCGGACCTGGTAAGAACCAGCGGGCGCGACCATCGGGGGATTGTCGGAAAGCCCGAGCGCGGCGATGCCGTCGTCCTCCTTACCGAATAACCACTCCATGGTGTTGTTGTGTGTTCCCCTGGGTGGGTGTGGTCCGGTAGCGGGTTGTGTGTGTTCCGGTAGCGGCAGTTGGGTGTGGCACAACAACAAGCACGTGCGTGTCACGTGCCCACCCGCGTACCCGCGTGTACCCGCGTCCCCTGCACCCCGTTCCGTCGCAATCACCAAAAACACAAGTCCGTCGTGGCTTTGCAATGCAATTCGTGAAGTGCCGCCTCGGCGTCGTCCAAAGGCCCGTCGGAACCTCTACCTCTTACTAAACCCGCGCGATCTTCCGAAAGAGACACACGCCTTGTCCTCGCGAGCGTGGGCGGTCGCGTCGCTCAACCAGCGCGCGTCAGCCCGGTGCCGCGCGACCGGTTATGCCGGGCGAAAACTGGTGTTACACACGCGGCTCGCGGGACGAAGTCTTGACTCGTGAATCGGGATGTATTTTTTGTGAAGTTCGCACATACAAACAGTCACCAACCTCTGCTGGGTGGGCGAAGAAAAAGACGATTTTTCTCGAAGGGCATTTGATGTTGCCACAGTCCTTCGCCCTGCGTCCCCCTGAGGCGCCTCCGGACTTCCGCGTGACCCCTCCCCGCGTGCTTTTCCACGCACGCGTTTGGAAGAAACTTCTCGCCCAATCCTTGGGACCCTTCCGCGTCCGTCAGGGTTCCCACCTCGTCCTCCCAGATCTGCCACGTGTGGCTTTTTCGAGTTGACGTGCATTTATTTGGACCGGCCCGCCCATTCGTTGTTTGGTGTCTCTCGCCGCTCGTGCGCAAACCTCACCCCAACCCCCCAACATGAAAGCCTTCGCGTCGTTCTTCAAGTCCAAGGAAGACGCGTTGATGGACCGGATTTTCGAGCTGAAGTTCACGGCGAAACAGCTGGGGAGGACCGCGTTGAAGTGCGAAAAAGAGGAACGGGCGTTGAAACAAAAAGTGAAGGTCGCGATACAAAAAGGAAACGTGGACGGCGCCAAGATCCACGCCACGGATGCGATTAGGAAGAAAAACGAACAGCTCAACATGCTGAAGTTGAGTTCACGCCTGGACGGTGTTGTTTCCAGGCTGGAAACGCAAGCCAAGATGAACATGGTGAACAAAAACATGGCGGGCGTGGTGAGGGCGCTTGATCAATCCTTAAAAGAGATGTGCGTGCGTATTTCCCAAATCCCAACACTGTTTACCGCCCCTCTGTGACTATTTACTGTGCACTACTGGTAACTCTTACCAGGACTAGCAACTGTTACAAATACATCACAAGTGTACAATTCGGCCCGATTACTACGACTGTTTGCTCATACACATCTCATACACATTACGAAGTACACCCACACTCGCCGACTCAAGACTGACACTTTCTTTTTACACTCGCAAGGAACTTGGAAGACGTGTCCCGCAACATGGACAACTTCGAAACCTTGTTCGAGAACCTTGACGTGCAAACCGAGTTCGTGGAGAACGCCATGAGTAACACGGTCGCCGCGACGACGCCGGCCGAAGAAGTTGCAACGCTGATGCAGCAAGTCGCGGACGAACACGGGTTGGAATTCGCCGCCGCGTTGCCCGACGCGAACCAAGAAGCGCTTCCCGAGATTCCAAACGCGAAAGAATCGGACGACCTGTCCAATCGAATGGCGGCGCTGAAGCAACGAGGGTAGACGACGCACTACGGAGTGAAGAGGGTCGGAAAGGACGCGAAGCGGGTATGAAACGGACGCTGGTTCGATTCCGTTGAATACCAAGCTGTTTGTATTAATGAAGAGATTAACTGCTCACTGAAACAACTCACCACCTCGGGGAAACTTTTCGGTGCATTTCTTTTTGAAAAGCACCGCCGCGTCGGCGTCCATCGCGCGTAGCGTTTCGAAAGTCTCGCGGCAAACTTTAGCCTTCGCGGTTTCCAACGAAATTGAGTTAACCGCCTTTGCGAGTAGCGCCTTTGTTTTCTTACTGCCAGACCCAAACACGCAAAACACCGCCCGCGCCGCGAACTTGGTTTCCGTCGCGTTTGCCGCAGCGGTGACCAACGCCTCCGCATACTGCTCGACAGTTACTCCGCCAAGCAACTCAAGCGCCTGCGGTTTCACGAGCTGTAGAAGCTTGTCATCACCTGGCCCGCTGTTCACCGCGACGACCAGCTCGCACACGCTCTTCTTGGTTTCAAAGTTACGCGAATCCAAAGCAAGAGCCCGTTTCAAACTCCGCAGCGCAAGCGGAACCTTGCCTTGTCGAACGTAAACCGAAAACAAGTCGTTGTGCGTTTTCGGTCGGTTGGACGCGTGTTTCTGCATCAGCGTCAACACCGCCAACGCGTCGTCCAACGGCGTTTCCGATTGTAACAACAAATCCCCAACCGGATCCAAATCCGGGGGCTTTTCCACCTTCGCAACGGGTTTCTTGCCATCCTTCGCGGCTTGCTCTTGCAGTTTTTGTCGTTCAGCCTCCGCCGCGTCCGCGGCTTCTTTCTCGTCCTTCTCGAACCGTTCCTTTTGCGCTTTTTGCTTTTTCCGGATCTTCTGTCGCTCCTCCTTTGACAGCTTCGCCAGCTGCGCTTCTTCCCGCGCCAGCTGCGCGCTGGGCGGGTCGTCGTGTACCGAGAGGTACGTCTGCACCAAACCATCAACAGCCTCCCGAAACCGGGGTTTGTCATACACAGAGTCCGTCACGCGCAGCATCTCCACGTAAGACCGCAACGTCATCTTCCGCAAACAGTACTGCGATTGGTACGCGAAAAGGGTCAGTCTTCCCGTGACTTGTATGCGCAAACAATCTTGGGATTCGATTCGGGCCGAGCAGTCGTAGTAATCGGCCGAACAGTCTACTTGTGATGAATGTAGTACCTCCTTCTAGTGTACTCAAACAGGGGCTTGAAATAGTGCCTGGATTTGGGAAACGCCCAAGGCCGTACCTGGTGAAAGTCAAACTGGTCCTCTTCCATGTCCTTGTAGTGCTTCACGACCGCCTGGAAGTACTTCAGCGCTCTTCCACGCCGGTTCCCCCGCAAGTGACACCACCCCGCTTCGGTTTCGAACCAGCAGCACTGCATGTCATAAAGGTTGCTGGCTTGGTCGCCGTCCCTGGCGAACAGAGACGCGGTCCGTTCCGCGGTCAGGTAATCGCCCGCCTGTAGTAAGCGCTTGACGCAAATGCCGTTCAAGTACCGATCCGCCGTGTCCGCGGTGCGCGCGACTTGCGCCTGCGCCACCGCTCCTTGGTAGTCCCCAGACCGTTTCAGAAAAGCAGCCTTTGCTAGGTGAAGCTCTAAAATCGCCGGTTTCACGTTCAACGCAATAGCTTCATCGATGGTTTTCAAAGCGCCCTCACGGTCACCGACCTTGTCGAAGTGGAACGAACGCAACGTCAGCGCGTTCGCGAAGACCTGGTGTGGGTTTTTTTCAACCTCTTTGGTTTCGGGGAAGCTTTTGTTTACCCTAAGGGAATCAACAATTTTGGCAAAAACAGCTCCCATCCTTGCCGTCTTATCCGCATCCGAATACAGCCCGCCCAGCTCGGTCCACAGACTCGGGACGCCCTTCCGGAGCGGTTTCACGACGTACGCCGCAAGTGCTTTCGAGAAGTCATCGCCACTCAAGAAATCAAGCGGCGCCCGTTCGCAGTACTCGGCGCTCGGGTGCTTTTCCTGTAACTCGGCGTATAACGCAACCAAACCAGCCTCGTCGAGGGAAAGGGTTTCCCGTAACGCCAGGTGCCACTCGTGGTTATCGGGCATCGTGTCCACGAGTCGGCGGTACAGGGAAGCCGCCTTTTCCAAGTGCGTATTTGAGGTCGGGACATTCGCGTACCAAAAGTCGCTCAACTTCTTCTGTACCCGCGCCGTCGCCGTCATCCACCCCACGCGGTCCACGATTTCAGACGCTTTGGAGGTTAATAAATCAGCCGCGGAATCAAGCTTCCCTGCGTGCTCAAGAACCTGCGCCTTGAACAAATGCCCCTCGCTTTTTTCGAACTTGACGAGTTTTTGGTCGTCCGTGTCGCTCGAAGGGTCCGGGATCTCCGCTTCGTACTTCGCGAATGTTTCTAAACTTTCCGCGTGCGCCCCCGCGTAGTGCTGCGCCGTGATTACCGCGAGCCAGTTCGCTCGTTTGTGCGGTTCCCTTTCCAGGAGTTCGTGTCTGGTGACTAAGTACTCGTCCACCAGCCTTAGCTGGATCTGCATGTGCGACAGGTCCCGCAGGATCTGGCAATTCCCGACGTCTATTTTCAGCGCGCTCCGGTAGCACTTGATCGCATCCGCGTAGTTCCGGTCGTTCCGGTGCAACAACCCGTAGACGTGCCAGCACACGTGCGACGAAGCGTCGTTCTTCAAGGCTTGCTTGATCAACACGTGCGCCTGCACGTTGTTCTCGCTGTCACCGCCCATGTGCCCCAAAATCAACCCCTTCATCGCGAGCGTCTCCCCGTGGTTGGGCCACTTCTTCAGGATCGTATCCGCCAGCTTCAAGCCTTTCTTGTAGGTTTTCTGTTCGTACGACCGGATCACCTGGTTGAACAGCGTCTTTTCCTTGGGCGGGAGGGTCATGTCACCGTCCGTCATCGTTGACAACGCAACTCGTGGCGTACGCGACGAAAAAAACGCAACCACCCCAGGGACACGCCGTCTCCACGGAGCGCGAATCGGACTGCAATCGCGCGCCGCCGCTCACGCACTTTATTTTGACTGCAGTGTTTCGTCTGATCTGCTGTCGAAATTTTATTTCTTTTTGACGAAAGGGTGCATTTCGTCTTTGCAGAGGACACTTTTTCCCACCACGCTTCGCCGCGCTGGCCTCGGTGTCGTGAAGCGCAATGATGATGCGTTTTTCCGTGTGAGTACTGGCTGCCATAAGAGAACGTGTTTATGTCGATACGCACCAGCCGGAAAAACCGTGTGGGCCCAACGTTCCGCCGCGTAGACGACGGACGCGTGTCTTCAACAAAGAAAAAAAGAGGTAAATGTGATTTTTAAATATTACCTGCACCCGATTTCCCGCCCGCACCGCACCGTCACACGCTCCCGAAATCCACCACGCACATCCCGATGAAAACGGACATCACCCCGATCATCACCACCCCCATCACCACCGGGCCGTACGGGTCGTGAAACGGTTTCGATGACCGTTTCGAAATCTGTCGCCCGCGCCAGATGAACGTGTACGTGGCGTATATACACAGCATCACCGAGGTGCTCAGCATCGTCAGCGCTATGGTCAGGCCGGCGGCGGTGTACTGGCCAGATGATTGCCGCGCCAGGTCGTTGGAACCCAGCGAGTATTGAGGAGAATACGAATCGTCGTTGTCGGAACTCGCGGTACCGTTCGAGGAGTTAATATCCCCCGAAGAATCGTCAGTGACTCTCCCGGCGCCGGTCCCGACAGACTGAAAGTACCCCGCGATCGCGGCGTCGACGATCCGCGCGATTACCTCGGGTGAAGCGCCACCCGCGGTTTCAGGGTAACCAGCACTGGTTCCAAAAGCGTCTCCAGAAGATTCGTGCGAGTTAAAACCGCGCATCACGTACTCGTGGCGGTGCACCACGGTTAGCACGTGCGGGTCGTTTCTTGCGTAGGAATGGTGGACCCCGAGAGAAGAACCCCCGTTCGCGTCCCTCGCGTTTCTGTTCCCCCCCCCCCCCATGTGCACGGAAACCAGCCCCGCGCCGATCGTCCCGATCAGCACGGCGGTGTGCAGCCACGCCAGGAACGTGCGTTCGTTGGCGAAGTAGGTTTTGGGTTCGATGCGCATCGGGACCGTTCGGTTGGGTTGCGGGCGCGTGCCTCCCGACGAGTCGTCCCAAAAAACCCCTCTCAAACCAAACTTGCGTTTAAGGAACCGAGCACCCGCGCTTAGCCGTTTCTTCACGCCGAACCCGGAAAGGCCGTCGCCGCCGCCCCCGGAGCCGGCAAGGTCGCCCGCGGAGTCGTAGCTTCCGTCCCTCCCCCTCGCGGTTTGTCGCGTGTCCCCAATCAAATCCAACACCGCGTGCCCCTCGCTCGCGCCGCCCACGAGCAGGGGATGCGTCAAGTCGCCGTGCAAATCGTCGTTTGGCTTTTTGTGTGCAGCAACGCCTGGTACTCCCCATTTATCTTTTATCTTTTCCCCGGCAACTTCGGGGTACTCCCCCCTCCTGCTGGTGTCCTTGCCGCGCGGTAACGCCTCGGTAACCGCCCCCGTTTCACGCGACGCCACGCTTTGCAAACTCTGCCGCAACGAAACGTCGTCGATCCAGTACGGCACTTCCTGGGTTAAATCGGGAAACAAAACCGCGGCGCCGTGCATGAACTTTGAGAATTTATGCACCTCGGTTAAACACCCGGACTCGATCAAGTGATCCACCCACGCGGGCGCGGCGTCGCCGTCGTCCAGGGCCAGCTTCACTTCAAGCACCGCGTGCGGAAACCGCTGATATGAATGAAAAAAAAGTCAGTCTTTCGTAATGTGTATGAGTAAACAGTCAGAGGTAAAAGTCCATTCTGGTACGACTATGGGCAAACATGGAGACCGGGATTTGGAGTTGGGAAAGGCCCTTACCGTGACGTCCGTGCGGTGCACGGGGATTTTCGGATCACGGAACCAGCGGTTGCTTGATACGCAGGTAGGGTGTCCTTTCGGGTTCTCGCCCAGCATGCAGAGACTCGTGTCCAGGGAACACCGCACGCTCGCGTCGTACGGCACCTGGAACGCGGTGCGCATGTACACCGTTCTCAAGGTGGGCTGTAGCTGTTTCGACTCCACCGCGCGTTGCACCTCCACGAAAAGTTTCTTGGTGCTTTCAAAGTTGGGGGGTTTGGAAAATTCTGTCGTGTCTTTTCCGGGGGAGCCCGTTTTTTGTTTCAGTCGCTGCGCGTGCGCGTGCTCTTGCGATACATAAAACAAAGTGTCAGTCTTTCGTAATGCGTACGATTAAACAGTCAGGGTAATCGGTCCGAACAGTCACCAGAGTTAGAGGTAAAACAGCGTGTGCCTGGATTTGGGAACCGCGCAAGGCCGTACCTTCGTAAAGCCGCGCTTCTTCCATCTCCCACGTGTGCGTGCCTTGCAGAAACGGCACCACTAAGGTGGGAGGCAGGGTGAACCGTTCTTTAACGCTTTCGTCCCCGGTCCACGATTCCCGGTGCGTTTTTCTCTCCACGAAAACCACCCCCGCGTTTGGATCCAACCCGTACCACCGCAACCGAACGGCGATCGCGTGCGGCATCTTCGCGAGCCGGTCGTGGTACAAGCCGAGCGTCACGTTGTCCAGGTACACGGACGAGGTCATCTGTTTTTGTGAAAGGTAAGTGTCAGTGTTTCGGACTGCGTGGTCTGCGTAAACAGTCACCCGTAATCGGGCGGGACACGGTGTGTGGCGGATTTGGGAAACGCGCAACGCGTACCTGCGAATCCGCGGCGACGCCCGGGCCGAACCCCGCGGCGGGCGATCCGCCGTCCCCCCCCCCGGAACTGGAAGGTTTCTGCCGCTCCATTAGAAACACGGGCAGGTGTTCCGCTAGCGCCTGTTTCACCGTGCTTACGTCCTCCGTGCTGACCCAATACTTCCTCGTGGTCCGTACGAAGTTCTGCGCCCCCGGGCCGCCTTCCGGGCCGTTGCCCTGCGCGGCGCTCTTTTTGTACACCCGGGGGCGGAGCTTTTCGAAAAGGTCCGACATCTGCACCACGAAAACCGCGCTTGAGACGAGTAACGAGAAAGTGTCAGTCTTGAGTCTTACTGTATGAGCAAACAGTCTACTTGTGATGTATTTGTAAGAGCTGCGAGTACTGGTAAGAGTTACCAGTAGTATACTTCCGTCTCGTATGGGCAATCGGGCAGGCGGAACGTGTTCAGTGGGAAAGCCCCGCACCTGTGGTCCCGGGTCACCCACGGGCTCGCGTGCAGACGCTCCATGTAGTACCGGCAACACACGGTGGCGGGAATCAGTTTGTCGTGCTTCTTCAGGATCTTGTAACAAGCGGTGGTGTTGACGTTGGCGAACTTCTCGACCCTGAGGAACTCTTTTTGCACCGATTGCAGCGCCGCCCTCGCGGTTTGCGCTCGCGACGCGCCCTGTAGAAAATCCGGGTCCTCGAACCGTTCCGTGTCACTCGCGGTGCCTGCGGAACCGTTTTCCGAGGAAGAGGATCCGATGTGCGTAGAGTCGGTGGACGTTTCTTTCGTGCGCGCCGCTTCCCTGCGAGATCGATTGGATTGGATTTTGGAGATGGATTAGAGATGGATCGGAGACGGGATGCGTGTTTTGGTCAGCGTTCGGAAAAGTTGTATGGCCCGATGCGAAAACAGTCGGGTGTGGTTCATGTTGCGTCCGAGGTCCTCACTTTTCGCGACTGAAGTTTTTGCCAGTGCCAGGCGCGGGCGTCGCGCGCGGACGCTTCGTCGCGATGGGCGCGAAAAAAGAAAGTTCGCAGATTCTTTTCGCCCCGGGAAAAAAGATGATGACCGACTTTAGCCGATTTTTTCGGGACGTGGGGACGAGACGGCGCCTACGACGTGTCGTACACGCGCTTCCCGCCCCCGCGCGGGGTTTCCCAAAACAAGAAAAGAAAAGGAAACGCCACGTACCGGACAATCGCGGCGACCTCGGCGTCGAGCTCCTCCACCCTTTTCACGAGCCGCGCCAAGGTGAGTTCCACGAATCCGCTGACCGTTTTCATGTCCCCGTCCAGGGCTTCGAAGAACGTAGACTCACTCGCGATTGGTTTCTCGTCTTTCAGCCCTGAATTACCCGGCCGCGTCTCCATGAACGAAAACGACATCGCGGCGAGGTTCTTGGGAAGCGTCGTGCTCAACCGGCCGCCTTCGTTGTGGTCCCCGGCCACCGCGTTTTTCTCCGCGTTGAGGGACACGATTTCTTTCAGGATGGCCTTCAACGCGCCGTACCGGAGGTACTTACCTCGCCACTCCGGCTCCATGTTCGTCTCTAAATACACGCCGAACTTCATCGTGCGCGTGCGGCAGGTGTGCGCGCGGGAATATGTAATAGCGCGCAGATGGTTGTGTCCGCCCTAGCGAACAAGCAAGCAAGCACCAAGCAAATCGCCGCCGGTAATCAATCTTGTTGTTCCTTTTATTTTGACGCGACCCAACCGCGTCGCTTCGAGAACCGAAAGATTCCAAACTGCAAGGGTCCGGAACGGAACGATTCCGACACGACTGCAGGCCTGCAAGCGTGAAAGGCGTGGATTGACCGATGATGCGTCGTTTGAAAGGGACGTGGATGACGTCCTTGACCGTAACACGTTGCTTCTGTTTTTGGCAAAATGATTTTTGCCAAAACAATATTCGTTATTTTCCACAGTGCGCGTTCATTGTTCCCCGCGATGGGTGGTGCTGTTCCATCTGTACGCGCGACACGGCGGTCATCGCCGCGTCGCGCGTACCGATGGAACAGTCCGAACTCGGCGCGGCTCGCGCTCGTGGTGTTCATCTCCGCCATCGTTTTCGTGGCCAGCGTTGAAGACAAAAGCGCGCATGGTACTTCTTCGGCTTTCGTGCGTCTCGACACGGCGCACGATGGCGACCGCGACGTCCCGGAAATCGGTACTGGTGGCGAGACGGTTCGCGAGCAGCTAGCTGGGTTTCCTGCTGGGAGTTTTTTGGCACCCAAGAAGCACGCCCCGGGGTCCCACGCGTCGCCTCGCGAGTCTCTTGGTAACAGCACAGGCCATTCGCATCACAAGAAGATTCACAGGAAGAAATGTTCACCTACCAAGCACCCGTTGATGGAACGGTGCCACTACGTCGATACTCACTTGGAGTGCCAGAGTGACGACAACGTGGTGCACTATTTGAAGTTGCACTACTGTACCTTCGGTCCTGGTTTGTTCGCACGTCTTGCGTCGCACTTAACGCAAGTGCTGCTGCTCGTGTTGTTCTGCAGCATCTTAGCAATAGTCGCGGAGGTGCGTATTTCCCATGCACCACGTTCCGCCTCCCTGATTGCCCATACTCGTACAAGAAGGGACTATTACGACCAGAAGGGCGCATTCCCTCGGACTGTTACCCTGACTGTTTACTCATACCAATCCCTCATACACATGGCCGAGAGACTGACACTTTCTTTCATTTATCGCAAGCGTTTCTTCACCCCCGCGCTGACGAACGTCGCCAAGTGGCTCAAAATGTCCGACGACGTCGCGGGGGCGACGCTTCTTTCCTTCGGCAACGGCTCGCCCGATGTGTTCACGCAAATCGCGGCGCTCCGGAACGCGAACGCGGACGGGATATCCCTCGGGATCGGCGCCGCGCTCGGTTCCAGTTTCTTCGTCGCCGCGGCGGTGCTTCCAATCGTGGCGCTCGTGGCGAGCGGGAAGGAAACCGTTTCGGGAAACGATGAGGGAGCGACGGCGATTAAAAGAAACGGCGTACGCGTCGAGCGCTGGCCGTTCGCCAGGGACAGCACGTTTTACCTACTCGCCGTCGCGTCGACCGTCGCGACGCTTGTTCGCGGGCACGTCACCCGCGGCGAAGCGTGTATGCTTTTGTCTGTGTACGCCGTGTATATTCTCGTGGTGCTGCTGCCCGGGAGAATCGGTTTACCCAAAACGGGAAACGCCTCGGCGCCGCCGAGGGAAGCTCCAGACGAGTTCCATGAAAGTGACACCCGCGTGGCGCTTCTGGAGAGCGCCGCGGCGGAGACGGACGACGCGTTCGAAGACGCGGAGGATCAAATTCTTGTTGACGTTACCGCGATCGACGCGCGACACGGTTCTCCAACAAATACAAAGGGGCTCTTGAAGAAGCTCTCTGAGGTTGCAAAAGCACCCATTTTGTTCGCGCTCACGGCGACGATGCCTGAGGTTGGGGTTCCGTTAGGCTCGCGCTCGCGGTGGGCGATTTCTATTTTGCCGGTAACCGCGCCCCTGTTCTTCGCGTCGGTGGCGCGGTTCCTAAGCGACGGCGTCGTTACAGGCGGCGGCGTCGCCTTCGGTCTGGCGTGCGGCGGTTTAGGGTCGGTGCTGGTGTACACGCTGTGGCCCTCGGTGGTGGTCGGGTCCGGGTCAGGGGAAGGAGGAGGTTTATCGCCGGCTTGGTCGTTCCGCCTGGATTTGATTCTCACCACAGTGACCTTTGCGCAGTCCGTGATGTGGATGGACTTCACCGCGGGTGAGCTTGTTGGGTTGTTCGGTGCGCTTGGAAGGGTGTTCGGGGTGAGCGAATCGTTGCTAGGCGCCACGGTGTTCGCCTGGGGAATAAGCGTATCAGACCTGGCGTCCGACATGGCAATCGCCAAACGGGGGTTCCCAAACACCGCAATCGCCGCGTGCTTCGGCGGTCCGTTGTTTAACGTTTTAGTGGGGCTTTGCGGAAGTCTCGTGGTGGCGACCGCGGCGCACGGCACGATCCACGGCATCAGGGTGGAAAACGCGGTGCTCGTGCTGGCGGCGTGCCAGCTCGTCGGCGTGGTGTACTTGGTAGTAGGAATTCCAACGATTCACGGGGGGAAGATAACCCGCAAATGCGCGTGGGGATTGTTAACCTACTACGCGGCGGCGCAGGTACGGCCTTGGGGCTTTTCCAAATCCCGACACTGTTTGCCGATTGTCCAAAGTAATTACTCATACACATGCCCATACAAGACTGACACTTTTCGTTCACAATCGCAGGCCGTAGTCGCGCTCACCGCGGGGGACGTCCTTTTCGCGGAGCCGTGGATGTGACACGGGCAGACTGACTATCGGGAGTACTTAAACAGGCAAGGAAACAGGGAAAGGGGTGCTTTATTAATAGAGATGCATAGTTGCAGAGAGTTACGTAGTTGCAGAGAGTTGTGGAGAGATGCATCCTTGCATCAGTGGAGTTGAATTAAAAAGTAGCTACACCTTTGCGTAACCTAGACGACGACGACGTCTTCTTGCGGTCCGGTTTCGTCGTCAGTCCGTGTTCGTTCGGCCCAACCGTCGTGTCAGTTCCAAACGTCGTGTCACCCCCCCGGTCCACAAACGGCCCGTGTCGCGTTTGTGTTATTTCCCACGCGTCGATTTTGTGGGCCGTACCGCCCAAAACGCTGAAGTGCTCCCACGTCATGGAACTGGGATTGGGAAGGAAAAGGGTCAGTCTGTTCTGTCTTGGGAACGGGCGTACTTCGTGATGTGTATCAGGGATTGGTATGAGCAAACAGGGAGGCCGGATTCGGGCCGAACAGTGCACGTGTGCTGTATGTAGTGCACAGTGAGTAGTCAAAGAGGGACAGTGGTAAGCAGTCGTTGGATTTGGGAAAGCCCCGACCGGCCGTACCTGGGCGAGGCAAAGGAAACCACCCCGAAGGCGAATTCCGAACTCTGGTCGGGGTCGCCTTTGGTTTTGTCCCCCTGCCCCACGCCGGATTGGAACGCGCACCACGGTGTGGGGTCGTGTAAGGAGTCTGTACAGGGTCCTCGGGTGGGGGGATCCACGCCTCTGTCCATGCTGTCGTTGCCCCCCGCGCCCGTCACCACGAACACCGTGCCCAACGGATCGGTGTACTTCGCCAAACTCGTGACACCGCTGCCGTTCACCACCGTTTGGTTCCACACCGGCCACGTGCGGTAGTACTCGTGCTCGTGGCCGTGAATCACCAGGTCTACGCCGTGTTTCCTGAACAGGGTTTCCACGCCGTGGCGGAAGGTTTGTTTCGAAACGGTGTCAACGGCGTCGGCGTCGGCGTCGGGTTCAAAACCGCTCGAAGTGTCGCCCCCGAAGTTCGCGTTCCACTCGCATTCCCGCCCGTCCGCCGAAGCGCACGCGCTGGGTAAACCCAAACGCGAGGACTCAAACTCCCAGGAACACAAACCGCCGTGCCACTTGGGTTTCTTTTTCACCAGAGGTTTGGTGTTTGCGTCGTCATCCGAGAGGTTCGTCGGAAGTTGGTCTTCCTCGAAAGTAAGCGGCTTCGGTAATCGTTCACCGTTTCTTTTCAAAGTGGATCCCGTCCGCCCGTCTCCCGCCACGCGTTGACTCGAGAAACCTTCGTCGGATTCGTCCTCAAAACCCAATGCATCCCTCCCCTCACCAACCTCGCGGTACGACGCGCAGTACATCGGCCGGTGGCCGTGCACCACGACCCACGGCGTTTTCTTGCGATCCACGCTCGCGAGATCCTGTGATAGTAAACGTGTCAGTCTTTCGGGCCATGTATATACGCAAACAGTCACCCGTAATCGGGCCTCCACAGTGTCCCCGGATTTGGGAAAGCCCCTGCACGTACCCGGTCCATCCAGGCCCACATCCGTTCCACGTACGCCTCGTCGAAATTTTTCGGCCAAAAGAAAGCCTCCGTGTTGTACGCCAACAAATGCACCGGCCCCAAATCGAGGGCGTAGTAGTGGTTGTTGGTCACCTCTTTCCGTGGCATGGAGAACCGGTTTTCGTAGTGCGTGAAGTTACTACCCTTCTCGTGGTTCCCCGCGCTTACCATCCAAGGCACGTACTGATGTCGTGCAGAAAAGGGTCAGTCCCGTGTTGGGCGTGTATTGGGCGATGGCCAGGTCAACAGTCACCAGCTGAGAGATAAAACAGTCACCAGTGTTAGAGGTAAAACAGTGTGTTGTGACGGATTTGGGAAACGCGCGACACGTACCGCGGTGATCGGTTCCACCGCCGCGAGAAACCGATCGCCGATGGCGCCGTTTTCTGGCGCGATAAAACCGAAAGGGTCAGTCTCTCGGGCCATGTGTATGAGGGATTTGTATGAGTAAACAGTCAGGGTAATGGACAGAGGGAATAGTCCCTTCTGGTCGTAACAGTCCCTTCGCAGGACGAGTATGGGCAATCGGTCTGCGGAACGTGGTGGATGGGAAAGGCCGCACCGTCGTCCAGGTCGTACGCGAAATCGCCGCACTGCACGAACGCGTCGATGGGCTGCCCGTCGCCGTTTGCGCCGTCACCAGTGTGCACCAGCTTCGCGAGCTCCCGCAACACGACTTCCGACCGCTGAAGTCCGATGTCACAAAGCGCGATTATTCGGAGCGGCTTTTCTTCGCTGAACTGCGCGGGCGAGCGCTTCGCGGCGAACCAAAACGTTTTCGACCAGCTGGAGGATTTTCCTTTTTTTTTGGAAGAAAGACTCCCATCGCCTACCTGGTACCAATACCTCACCCCCGGGTCTAAACCGGTAAGCGTAACGACGTGGATGTACCGTACCGTCGCGGCTTCGCCGTAGTCTACGAACCTGGAACTCGTGCCATATGCGGTTTTATCCAGGTGCGCAGGTTCCGTACCGTCGGAACTGGACATCGGCGCGTACCGCAAATCGGAATTCGTCTCCGCAAACGTCGCCCACGTCACCACCATTTCATCATCGGCAACCCCGAAACTGAGGTGCACACCCGTGGGGTCGTTCGGGTCGTGTTTTCCCGCGCGAACCGGTGAGGCCAGGGCCAGGACCAGTACGACGAAAAGCGAGCGCATCGGGAACATGTCTTCTGGTGTGGACTCAAGCACCCCTCCCTTCGGCGGTGACCCAATGACTGCTTTGCGTGCTTTCGGCTTTGGTAAAAATATTATTCTTTTTTTCCAGTGCTCCCGGTCGGTGTCCCCACACCCTTCGGGCCTGGCACGCGCCACGCGGGGCGCGGGTAGTTTGCGTGGCCAACTCCGGTTCGGGTCGACGCCGGGTCACCGGACGCGGCGCGGAGGCTCCTGGGTTTTGACAAATTTAAAAACCAAGGTGAAGGGAGCGACCGTCTGCCGTGTTTCTTTCCCGCCCCGATGGCGCCCGATGTCAGAGGTCGTACTTCTGCCGATGTCGCGCCCGAGGCGTTTTTCGCCTCGGTCACGCAGCTCATCCTGGATCTAGACGGCACGTTGATCAACACCGAGCAGCTGGTTGACGAGGTGGTCAGCGCGGTGCTTCATACGCGCGGTGTATTCACGCCGTCCCAAGTACGCATCGCCATGGAGCAGGTCCGGGGCATGCGCCCGATGGACGGCACCAAGGCGATCATCGCCATTTTGCAACTCACCGACTGCACGCCGGAATCCATTTTAGCCGAAACCTCGTCCCTGCTAAACGCACGGTGGTGCGAAGTGAACATGATGCCCGGGGCGAAGCGGTTGCTCGAGTACCTTCATAGACATAAAATCAAAACCGCGCTGGCGACGTCGACGCCTTCCGATTTTCTGGAAAAGAAAATGGCGTCGCACGACGGGTGGATTAAGAAATTAGACGTGATAACCACTGGGGACGAAGTCGTCAACGGCAAGCCGGCGCCGGATATTTTTAAGTTAGCCATGGACCGCTTGGGGGTTACGGATCCCAAACTGTGTCTTGTTTTAGAAGACACCCCGCTCGGCGTGATCGCCGCGAAAGCCGCGGGGGCTTTTGTGATAGCTATCCCTAGCATCCAAAACGACGACGGCGCGTACGCCGAAGCGGGGGCGGACGCGATCCTAAAGTCGCTGCTGGACTTTGACCCGAGGAAATGGGGGCTGCCCGAGTTTGAAGACAGAATAGACGTAGAGTTAAATCATCCAGACGACACAGAGGGTGACATGAATTCGGGCGATGAAAAGACGGACGGAAAGAAAGCGGTTGACACGGTTCTCCCGTTGAGCCCTTTCATATATTTAGGCGGCCCGGTGGTCAAGGGGTTCGGGCGGGGCTCGAAAACGCTTGGCATTCCGACCGCGAACTTGGAAATAACCGACGGGCCGGCGAAGCGCGAAGCGGAGAAACTGGCGCCTGGGATTTACTTCGGCTGGGCGGGGTTGAGGTTGACTGGTGATACCGATCGAAACATGACACGTGATACCGATCAAAAACTGATTGATACCACCGAACGTGACCGCCTCGATGATACCCACTCAACAAACAAAACCTACCCCATGGTGATGAGCATCGGGTGGAACCCTTTCTTCGAAAACGCGGTGAAGACGTGCGAGCCTTGGTTGCTTGCGGATTTTGAAAACGACTTTTACGGCGCCGAGTTGCGGTTGAAAGTCCTGGGGTACATCCGCCCGGAGGCGAATTTCGTATCACTCGAGTCGTTGATCGAAAGAATTCACAAAGACGCCGAGGTTGCGAAAGGGGCGCTGCTGTTGGATCAGTTCGCGGAGGCGAGAAAGGACGCGTACCTAACCTTCGAAGAGGAGCGGTAGCGCGTAGAAGTGATGATTTCCTTGCAGATAGTTTATGCAGAGTGACTCGGAAGACACACTGTAGTCTTAGACTTTAGACACAAGCTTACGAAAAGTACTGCTGACAATACCTCGTCTTCATTTAAACAAACCACGCACCTTCCCCCACGCCCGTTTGGTTTCGTGTACCGCCGTCCCCGCCGTATCCAGCACTTTCTCGGCAGGCCACATTCCGCCTCCGTGGTCCAGAGGTTTCGGCACCTTTTCTTTCTTTTCCATTTCCGTTCGCACCCGCAACGCCGTCTCCGCGTTCGCCGCGTCAAGCGCGCGTTCGTCGTCGTACGAATCGTCCATCGCCACCGCCAACGGCACTCGCAGCGCCGCCAGTATCGCGTCCGCCCTTTCTTTTTGCTTTGACCCGCCACTAAGGAACACGCGGTGCGAGTCTCCATTCACTGCGAAAACGTCCACGGCGACCAAATCGAGGTCGACTTTTTTCCCAGCGCGCTTGACGCACTCGGCGAACACGAACCCGCCCGCCCTGGTCCCGGCGATTGGAAACGCCACGCTCGCCCTTTCGTCCCGCCAGCGCCACTTGGTTTTATTCCTCGCACTGCTTGGCCATAGGGAAGTGGGCAACCCGGGCAAGTTGGGTAACCCGCCACCCCAACTTCCTTTCGTCCCCTGGTTCGATCCTACGCCTTTTTCTTCTTTCTGTTTTACGCCTCCCGAACCATCAACGCGGTCCAACCGCCACTCCCCCCCCGTGACCAGCGCTACCCGCGCGTTTCCTCTTTCGCCTCGAATCGGCGCTGAGATTGTAAAAAAAAAAGTCAGTCTTGTATGGGCAATCAGTCGGCGGAATGTGGTGGGTGGGAAATACTTACCCCCGAGCACCTCCCGCAACCCCGCGTGGTTGTCAAGACGCCGCAACAGGAGGGCGTGGACGTGGTCCAAATCGATTCGGGTTCGGTGCTTTATTGAGTTCGTGCCGAGTATGACCACCACGGTGGCGAACCCCAGGGCGGCTAGTTCCTGCGACGCGTTACTGACGTCTGTGACTATCGACGCGAAATATAACGTGCCGTGCCACACCCCAACCACGGCGAAGCCCTGGCCCACGGTGTATATCGCGTTTTTGTGCCGAAACAGTAGGGCGCGTGTTTTGTTCGAAACGGCCGCGATGTGCGGTATCGGGTTTAGTAAGGTAACAGGGTTGATCGTGGCGAGTTTCGCGGACGTACTTTGCACCATCCCAAACACGCGCGGCCCGAGCGCTTTTTCGACGCTCGTCACAACCGCATCTCGCGCCACGGCCGGGGCTCGTTTCACGTTCGCCAGGGTTTGCCGCGCGCCAATCACGAACTCGGTTAGGCTCCGCTTGTTGACAACGGCGGGAAGGCTGATGAAGCCCCGTCGGAGTGTAGGTGCTTGCGTTCGAAACGCACCAGCTAGATGAGGCCGGGTGTAGTGCAATGTTTGGCCACACAAGTGCCGACCGTTGCGTCGCGCGAAATGACTATCAATCACGCGCGCGGCACCAGCGGTTTGCGTGGTGTGCTGGTGTACCACGTCGTGTCTCACAACCGTAAGGGGCACGTGCGCCTCCCGCGAAACACGGGACGCCCCGCGCGCCAACGCACGCGCCAACGCACGCGCCGTCGTCGCCATCGCGTGCGAGGCGAAGAGTGACGAGGGTGACTGGACGGTATAGTCTGACTCGTCCTCGGACGAAGAGAAATCGAGTCTCGTCGCGTTTACACGGGACGAAACGAAACTGCACGCAAAAGCAACGACACCTTGCCACGGCGTCTTCACAAGCGCGTGCGCGCGTGGTATCGTGGCGCGCGAACGATGGGAGTGAAGCGGTGCTCGCACGAGAAGGAGAAGCAGAAATGCGCGCAGTGCAATCCCTGCCCGCACGGGAAGGTGAAATACTATTGCGCGGCGTGCAAACCTTGCCCTCACGGTAAGCTGAAACAAAGTTGCGCGGCGTGCAAGCCCTGCCCGCACGGCAAGCTGAAAGAAAACTGCGTGAAGTGCAAGCCCTGCCCGCACGGCAAGCGGAAGGACAACTGCGCGGCGTGTACCCCCTGTCCCCTCGGGAAGGTCAAACGCAGCTGCGCGCAGTGCAGCCCTTGCCCTCACGGCAAGCTGAAAGACGGCTGCTTGGTGTGCAACCCTTGCCCCCACGGTACGCAGAAGAGCAACTGCACAAAATGCAACCCCTGCCCGCACGGCAAGCGGAAATACGTTTGCGTTGCCTGCAACCCTTGCCCGCACGGCAATGTGAAACAGAACTGCGCGGCGTGCAAAACGGCACGCGCGGCTCCGCCGAGTTCGAAGCGGGTCAAGCGCGAGCCGGAGAGTTCGCCCGAGATCAAGCAGGATCCGGAGATCAAGCAAGAGCCGTTCACCATCCGCGGCTACTTCGGGTTCGGCGAGTAAAAGCAAAGACTGAGACAAGAGTAAAACAAAGACGACGACAAGGCTGCATGCAATTCGACACTATCAAGTTTAACAAGAGCCGTTCACTTCAGCACCGGCACCGCGTTTTTCAAAAATATTTTCCCCGCGATCCCCGCCTTGCCTAATACTCCGAACGCCACGTCCCGCACCACCCCGACCAAACCGTTTCCAGTTTCCACGAACCCGATGACTCGCGACGATAGCATGATTTGCGTGGTGGGCGGTTTCCGAATCGCTTCGTACTTCAAAAGCGCTTCTTTTTTTGTGGAGTGCGTCGTCCCGATTTCGCTCAGCTGTTCCGCTAAAACCCAGCTATCCTGCAGCGCCTGGTTCGCGCCTTGCCCCAGGAACGGGGGCATGGCGTGACACGAGTCCCCGGCCAGGGCTAGGTTTCCATTTTCGTCCGACCAACTACTTAACGGGTCGTGGTACTTCACCCCCACGTCGAAGAAACGGGTGCATTTTTCGGCAACCGCGATGACGTCGCCGGGCATGCCGTAGGTTGACAAAGCGTTCAAAGCCGCGAGGCGCGCTTTTGCGGATTTGACGTCTGCGGAAGAGGTGTCACCAGCCGTTTCACCAGCCGTTTCCCTACCAAAACCACTCTCCACCCACCCCGCGTTTTCGTCAAACTCGGAGTCGTCCGCGATGCAGATGGCGACGTTGTGCTGTTTGATTTGTTTTTTGTGTTTTCCTTTTTCGGTTGTTTCGCCCCCCGCGGTGTACACGAGGGTGTAACACCCATCCCCGAACCACTGGTGCACCTGACCGTGCTCTTCTTTCGGACGCGCGTCTTCCGCGGCCGGGCCGCCCTCCTCGGTGTCATCGCCAGTGCACCCGAAAATTATTCTGATGCCGGCGTTTTTCGGTGTGTACGCGCCGAACATGGACGCGCGTATTTTCGAATGCACCCCGTCGCACCCGATTACCAAATCAAAAGGCTCGGAATACGTGCCGTCCGCGAACCGTAAGGTAGCAGCAGGGCTTTCAGCCTGAGTTAATTCGTCATCAGCCTTCACGACACCTGCCGTCTGCGTCCCGACGACTTCGTTGCCCAAACGCAAACTCTCGGTCGGTAGACGCTCCGCCAGCGCTTTCAACAAAGCGCTTCGCATCACTGTTCCGCACATCTCGGTGCCGTCGTTTTTGGAAACCAAAGTTTCATTCGCGACCGGGTCGCTTTTAATGAGGTGTGGAATGCCAATACGCATCAGTTCCATCTCTTTTCCGAAAGGGTCATCCGTAGCACCTACGACTCCGCCTATACCTCCCACGCGTCGTGACAGCACTACCTTCATGGGGTTGTTGCTCTCCCGAAAAACTGAAAGCAACCCCAGCTTGTCAAGCACGGCGGCGCCGCCGTTTAAGTTGAACGCGGCGCCCAGGGCTGCGTTTTTTTGGAAACAAAAAAAAGGTCAGTCTTGGAGAGTTTTTTGGAGTACTTCGTAACGTGTATGAGCAAACAGTCACCCGTAATCGGGCCGAACAGTGCAAATGTGATGTGTGAAGTTTGTACGGTTCAGGTACTCCTGGTACTATTACGACGACTGTGCACTCGACCACCGCCTGGGCATCAAACGGCCGGTGCCTGGATTTGGGAAAGCCCGGCGACGCGTACCTGGTTTTATTTCGGGAAACTTGTCAAAAACCGTGACGTCCGAAAAACCGTGATGCCGCAGCGCCAGCGCGGTGGTTAACCCGCACGGGCCCGCGCCTACAACGGCGATTTTTAGGTTTCGTTTGGGGGGTGTTTGTGTGGTTTGTGTGCTTGCTGGGGAACTCAAAGAATCTGCGGAGTTACTCGCGGTTGCACGCAAAGGGTCTGCGGAGTTACTACGCGCGTTGCAAAACTTCTTGACTCGGCAGGAACTTCTTCTTTTCGCGAAATGGGCACCCGATCTGCGAGACGTCAACGTCGTCGCGGTGAGTCTGTTGGTGACCCTGTGAGCGGTACCTGTCAACCCGGTGACGCGACTGGAGACGCATGGCGCTTGGTGTGAAACGGATGCCATTTTCGGGTACCGCTCGGGGCGCGCGGGGGTGTGGCGCGACACCCAAGGCTTCGGGTGACGTGGCTGATTTTATTCCGGGACATTTTCGCGAAAGCCCGAAATGCCCGAAATCTCGTCAAAAGCCCCGACACTCCGAGCGGCACGCGTACCCGTCGCCTTCCTTGGGATTCCGTTCCGGGGGACCCCTTGCCATGCCGCCCACCATGTTCCCCATTCCCGTAGTGGTGTTACCTGGAAGCGGGTGCACGCCCACGAGGGAGTGTAACTTTTACGACTGGTTCGGGCGTACTGTCGATTCGGTCGAGATGAAAAATGCCGATGGCTCGACCCAAAAAAAATACAGAGCAATAATGAAGAACATGCCCGACCCCCACGTGTGTAGGGAAACCGCGTGGATTCCGTTCATCACGACCGAGTTGATTGGACCTGGCGAGGCTGCTAATACGGTGGTCGTGGGGCACAGTTCAGGTGCGGTGGCCGCGATGCGCCTCGCCGAAAAAACGAAATTGAAAGGAATCATGCTCGTCGCCACCTACGACTCGGACATGAGCGACGCCAACGAACGCAAAAGCGGATACTTCACTCGGGACTTCGACTGGAAGGCCATCAAGAGCAACTGCGAGTTCGTGTGCTGCGTCGGCGGTACCCTGGATGACTTGGTACCGATCCAAACACAAAGACGAGTCGCGATGAACTGTTTGGGTTTGGTACCGAACGTACCGAAAAAAGAGTGGCTGGAGTTGCCAAACGAGGATCACTTTTTCACTCCGCCGTGTTCCGAGCTCGTGGCGCTGCTGGAGCGAAACGTAGACGCGGTTGTTGGGAGTTGCGAAAGGTAGCACGGAGAGGTGGTACTGAAAGGTACTAACTAGTAGACCGTAGTCCGTGTATTACAATCGTTGTACAATAGCTCGATGTTCGATGAAAAAAAACAAAAGCAATCTGCGAAATACCAGGTCGAGTCACCAACTCGCGAGTCTGCTTTTCCCCGACGTCCGAACCGCGGCCGCCGCCGCTTTCACCGCTTGCACCGTCTTCCCCGGCGACGCCGCCAGCGCCGCGTTCGCGGCGGCGCGACGAACGGCGGCGGACATTTTCGGGTCACTATCCGGTGCGTTGTTTTGACACTGCCTTGCATACGAAACAGCCGGTGTTTCCGGAGTTTCAGGAGGCGCTTTGCCGTTCACCACCAAGCTCGCGCAGCCTTTTCTCGACTCCATCTCCCTGTCGCACGTATATTTCGCGAAGAACGTTTCAAAGTCGTCGTCGTCGCCACCAAGCGCGCCGAGCGCCAAATCCGCCGCGCGCTTCGCCGCCTCCGTTGTCGCGCGACTCGCGGATTTACTCACTTGCGATAAAGGGGAGCTTTTAGTCACGGATAAAGGTGAATTGCTGCTACCCTTTCGGTACGACGCCATGAACCGGCGTTCGAACTCTGACAAGGGCGTTGAGTCGGATCCGTTCCCCCACGGGGACGACGCTTTTTGTTCTTTCGGCGTACCAGATGAGTCGTACCGGTTGCTTGCGTGTTGGGTTCTCTTACCTTCCGAAACCGAAAGCGTCGGCGTCTTGGACGTGATCTCGTCGTCGTCGTTGCCGTTAGTATCGCCACCGCCCAGCGTACTCGGCGACGTCGTCCACACGCTTTCCAGTTCGTCCAAATCAAACCCGGTTTGTTGAAGCGAAAGCAGCACGGAAACGCCGTCGTCCAGAATCGTATCCGCCGCGCCGGACGCCAGGGCTAAGCGCGAAAGGGACTTGCGATAGGTAAAAAAAAGTGTCAGTCGCGTGTATCGCGATGTATGGACAACAGTCACCAGCTGAGAGATAAAATAGTGTGCCGCCTGATTTGGGAAAGCCCCAAGACGTACCTGCGTCATCACGGACGCGCGCGACGCGAACAACGGCGACGGGGTGGTTTTTTTTTTCAAACTTCCGTTTCGCAAATCACTTTTCCGTCCAGACGACGAGACCCGTTCCTTGGAGTCGTAGTTGGACCTCGACGACAACGGACGACGCGACACGTCTTTGTCAGTGTACTTGGCCAGAGACGACAACGGTCTTCGCGAGGTCGAATCGGGTAGCCTTTCAGCGGCGCTCGGTCGTTTCGTATGGGCATTTAGTCTAACGGGCGTCCCGGAATACGCACGGTGCGGGCTTTTCATTGGTGTCGCGGCTCGCCTCGCCGCCGCCGCGTTCGCTTCTTCGGGGGCGTGGAACCCCCACGGCCGGCGAATTTGCGGTGACCCGTGTACGGGCGAAGCACTGGAGGAAGGTGAATTCGAAAGCGGCGAGCCGAATTGGGTCGCGGCGCGGGCCGACCGTTTCGTATGGGCATTTAGTCTAACCCCGCTCGTCGCCGGCGACGCGATGCTGCGCAAATACCCGGGTGAGTTGGAATCCGTGTTAGCGAGTAGTCCCGCGCTCGGCGGGGTTAAACTGGACCGACCGAAACGATTTCTCCCCGGCTTCGTCGCCGACTCAAACTCCGCTTCGGCCGCCAGCAGTCGCTGTAACCGTTTCGCGTTCGCCTGATACGATAAAAAAGAAAGTGTCAGCCTCGTAGTGTGGGCAGTGGCAGAGGCGGAATGTGGTACATGGGAAAGGCCGTACCTGTTCCAGCGCATCCGCGCTACTTCGCGCCACCGCGTCCCCCCGGGCGCTTACCCTGCGCGCCGAGCCCAAACGCGTCGTGGTTGACGTTGGCGTTTCGAGTTGATGCGTCAACGCGAGGGAAGACGGCGACGGACTGGTTGGTTGACGGTGTGACCGCTCGGGTTGTTCGTCGCGACGGTGTCCTTCCGCCGCGACGCGCCGTTTCGCAAGCTCGGCCACCACCGCTTCCCGTTCCAAAAGCGTTTCACGCAAAAGAAGTTCGCGGCGTCGCGTCTGCGTCATTTTCACCCGCGCCAGCGCCTGCTTCGTGGCCAGGTTGGGGGACACGGTGACAGGGGCGATGACAGAGGGTGGCGCTTCACCTTCTTCACATAAGGGTGACGCTTCACCTTCGTCAGAAGCTTCCAATTTCTCGTGTTCCCAAGAAACGGAACCGGCGTACGAAGTCGCCGTACCCGTCTCTTCCACCGACGCGTTCGGAGAAGCAGACGTCAGCGCCCGCCCGGTCGTCGTCGGCGTCGATCGCCGCGCCGCCGCCGCATCCGCCGCGCGCTCAAAATATGCTCGCTCATCCGCAGTCTTCGCAGCAGCAGCGCGCGCATCATCAGCTCGCTCATCCGCAGCCTTCGCAGCAGCCGCGCGCTCCGCATCGGCTTTTTTAGCATCCGCCTTTTCAGACGCAGCCGCTCGCTCAGCCGCCGCCGCGGCCGCCGCGACGGCGTATCGCTTCCGCGCCGCCGCCGCCAGCATAGCCCGATCGGTCGCCTCCGCCGCCTGCGCTTCTTTTTCCATCACCGCAAGCGCTTGTGTTTCCCTTTCCCGTTCCAACGCCTGTTCATGCGCCGCCGCTTCGTTTTCCGCGGCGTAAGCGGCTTCTTGAGCAGCGTAAGCGGCTTTTCGAGCAGCTTCGGTGCTTTCCGCTTCGATCGCGTCGTCGCGTCGGTCGCGTCGCGCCGCTGTTTCGGTTTTCAGTCTCGCCGGTTCGGTTTCGACGGAGTCGATTTTCGACTCCGCGCCGTCGTCGAGGAGTTGCGACGCGGTTTTGAAGCGCGGTTCCGGCGCAACTTTGGGAACAGCCTTGCCGTTATCCTCAGGCACAGGCGCAGGGTGACCAATCTCTCCCTCAAAAGTATCCTCCTCCTCGAAAACATCTTCTTCCTCGAAAGCGTCCCGCTCCTCGAAAGTATCCTCTTCTTCGAAAACGTCTTCTTCCTCGACAATCTCCTCCTCCTCATTATCATCATCAACCTCCTGCTGCTTCACAACAACCTGCTCCTTTTTAACAACCGCAACCTCGTCATCCGTGGAATCATCAACCTCCTGAACACCCTCCTCCTCTTTATCTTCCGTCGATTGATATTCTCTACCCGACTCTTGAAGCGCCAGCTTTTGAACGGCTCGCTTCAATTCGCAAATTTCAAACTCAGCGCCGGCGGCGGCGAAGGCGTCGGTGGATAGTTCATTACCGGGGTATTTAGTCTCGTTGCTTTGTCTCAACGTGTTAGTGGTTGTTCGGTGTGTCTCGCCGCCCGCCCCTACCGCCTTGTCCTTGTTCTTCGCACCTCCGCCAAACACCCCACTACCAGTCGCCCCATCCGCAAAGCGCGCGACGTCGTGGCGAAGCGTGGAGATTTCATCAGAAGCAGAATCTTCAACTTGGGGAGGAGTTCTTGCGTTTTCTCCATTTTCTCCAAAATGCATCATCGCTTGTTCCGCCCACTCCCCAGGTCCCACCCCGAGGTCCCGGAACCCAGCCGGGGTTTCAGGAGGCTCGGTGAAGAGTTGGCCTGGTGATTGCAGCACGTGTGTGTGCGCCACTCGTACGGGGGAGACATCTGGAGACGAGCCCGAAGACGACGTCTCCGAGTTGTTCGTTTCTTCGAACGCTAATCGCGCGCGAACGTTGCTTTTTTCGAGGGAGCGTGACGCCGACTCGTGTCGTTGTGATTTGGACCCCGACCACCCACCCCCCTGGGGCGTGGCGAACTCGAACGAGTTTGAGGAGAGCTCAGCCGTGGTCTCGTTAGTAGGTGCCAAATCAGGCGACAGCGCGCTTTGCGTTTCGTTGAGCCACGCGGACGTGTCCTGCCCCAACGTTTGCTCCAAGTCGCTGGGGTCAAAGTCATCTAGAAACGAATCAGATTCGTCCACCGGTGGGCCGTCGTGCTTGTTGTCCGAGCCATCGCGAAAGCCCCCGCCAAACTCAGGGGACGGGGTCATGGACTTGACCGGCGAATCGTCCTCCGACGACATGGCACGGTGGCACGGAGGCACGGTGGCACGGGAAGGAAACGCGCGTGGACGTGTGAGCGCCTCGTCCGCTCTTCCACAACGGTTTCAACGGCTGGACCGAAATATGGTATAAAATGCTGACGACGACTTTCAGAAAGCCTTGGAAGAGCTCATCAACAGAAGAGGGTGCGCCGCGCGGCGAGCGACCGTCTTCTTGACGATGTCGCTTCGGGTGACGAGCTCCATATTCGCGCGCGCGAGGGTCGTGCCGCGACGTTTGACACGACCGACCATGTCGCTTGCAAGAGTCGGGTTGCATACCAGGACACCCAATCATCATCATTGGAAAAGCGCAAATCTCAAAAGAGGCGGCGGTGGGTTGTTTCGACGCGCGTCATCAATCGCATTCGCCAACCCTCCAGGTGGTGCCCCCGACAAACAAATCGCCCCTTCCTGGAAGGAAGAAGTGCTCAGTTCCCACGCAACGTTAGGCAACCTGTGTTTCGTGCTGTGTGCGCCTCAAGGCCCCCAGAACTGTGGCGCGGTGGCCAGAGTGATGCAAAACTTCGGGATTTACGATTTGAGGCTGGTCAATCCCGGTCCGTTCGTTTTGCTCGGCGACGAGAGTGACGACGATGACACGAACGCGATGTATACGCAAACAGTCGGAGCATCAACCGAGCATCGCCCCGATGGCGCGAACAGCGTGGGTGGCGTGAACTCCGGTGCGAAACTTGGACCTGACGGCCTTGGGTTCGGAAACGACTTACCGCAAGCGTTGCGCGCGACGCTGGTGGATGTTTCGAACGCATCTGTTTCGAAAGGTGACGCATCATTAACTTCGAGCGACGACGAAACCAAACCCAAACCCCAACCTCAACCGTTGTGCGCGGAGGCGTTTCGGTTCGCGTGCGCGGCGGATTGGCTGTTACGGGTACGTGTTGGGCCTTTCCCAAATCATGCACGACTGTTTGCCTGTACAACACTGACACTTTTCGTTCGCAAAACGGAAAAAGGACGCGAGCCGTCACGATACGCACTTAGACGCGCTTTCCGATTGTACCTTCGTCATGGCCACCACCGCCAGGCCAAGGGGAAACGTCCCGTTAGTCACCGCGCGAGTCGCGGCGCAGATGTTGATCAAGGAATCGAAACGGGGAAAAGTCGCGGTGCTTTTCGGGAACGAACGCACGGGGCTGACGAATGACGAAATAGCGCAGGCGCACGCGTGTGTCGCGATTCCAACCGCAGGACAGGCCCGGCTTTGCCGCAAATCCCTAAAGTACACCGGAGCCTCGGGGCCCACCTCCTTAAACCTTTCGCAGGCCGTGGGGGTGTTGGCGTACGAACTGTTCATGGCCGCGGACGCGGATGTGGTGAATGAGAATAACGGAGACAATGGGAATAATGGAGACGACGACGAGAAGAATCTCTCTACGGATGAGAATAACGCATCCTCATCCTCGTCCCTGTCCTTCCCTAAAAGAGGCGTCGCGTCCGGACAAATAAACATCCCGGCGTCGCAACTGATGACCGTCTCTGAAAAAATCACTTTGAAAAATGAACTCGTCGCGGCGAGGCGTGCACTTGACGTGCTGGCCTTGGACGTTACTACTGGTGATGATGGAAATGACACCGACAACGAAACCGATGAAACGTTCTCCGACGTCTCCGACCTGGACGAGCGCGAAGACAAAGCCTTCGGGCGGGTTTTGAACGCGGCGCCTTTACAGCGACGGGACGCGGCGGCGCTTTTTCAACTCGCGCGGCGAGTCAAAGCGATCGGGGCGAGTGATTTGATGACGAGTGATGAAACGAATCCAACAAACGAAACCGTAGCGACCGAAAAATTCGGCCCGCTCGATTTGAAAGTCGTCGCCGTGGTGAAGACGCTAATCGCGGGCGCGGAGGCGACGAAGAAACCGTTCCCGAGCGCGAAGAAAACGCGAGCGAAGGTTCGTGAAGCTTTGGGGCTTTCACTCACGGAGAAGGAAATTCAAAGGGCGCTGCGGCGGGCGCTGCGGGAGGCGTAAAGTCGACGTAGTTTTAACGTGAAAGTGAGCGGTTTTAGGGGACCGCGTAGCGTAGGAGGAATTCGTGGCGTAGGAGGACTGCGTGGAGTCTGCATTTCTCTTGGAGTTCTCGAGGACAAATATTCATTTCTAAAAAAAGAAAGCCATCCTCACCTCCCCGGCTTTTCAAACGACTGTTCCTTGCCTTTGTGTTTCCGCGGGGGCAGGGTTAGGGTATCGCCTCCCCCCCCGTCTTTGTGTTGCGGCCGACTGGTGTCCTCCGCCGCGAGGTGCGTCCACTTGGTTTGGCCCATCTTGCCGAACGTGTCCCCTCGGACCTGCATGGATTTCGGGAGGTTTTTCTTGTCGAACCCTTTGTCCCCGCCGGTCGCGCCTTTGGAGTTTTGCGAACGAAAAGTGTCAGTGATGTATATCGCGATGTATAGACAACAGTCACCAGCTGAGAGATAAAACTGTCCTGGGATTTGGGAAAAGCGGGGACGTACCTGAAAAGTCTCGTTTGTATATCTCGTGCGTTTCGGCGGTGCCGAATTGATCGTCGCTCGCTTCCTGGAAAAACGCGCCTTTGTGGTAGTACTTCTGAAGGAACCCGGGTTTTTGGGTGTCGGTTGCTTGTTTGGAAGCATCTCCACCGGTACCAGGGGTTTCTCTTTTCTTGTCAGGGTTCGCCTCGAAATAAGCCTTCTTTTCGTCTTCGCTCATCCGTCTTATTTTCTCCTGTGTTTCGCGTTCGCCAAACATCTTTTCGCGATTGTGTTCGTCTTCCTTAATTCGCAAAAGTTCCCGTAACCGCCACGCTTGATACTCAACCGCGGGATCCGTGAGTTCGTCATCCGTCTCCACGTCACTGTGTTCCGCGGTTTCCTCCGCGGTCGCGATCGCCGTTTCCCGTTCCACCTCGATTTCCGCGAGCGCTTTGGACTCAGTGGCGCGCTTCAATTTGTGCGCCTCGCGCGACGCCCTGATTGTAAAAAAAGAAATGTCAGTCTTGTATATCGCGATGTATGGACAAACAGTCATGGCAGAGGGAAGACGTCCCTTCTGGTACGAGTACATCGCGATGTATGGACAAACAGTCAGAGGTAACAGTCCCTTCTGGTACGAGTATGGGCAATCAGGGAGGCGGGATGTGGAAATGGGAAATACTTACCAGTCGTCGTCCGCCTCCCGTTCCAGGCGGTCCCGTTCAACCAGCGTCTCGCGTTTCGCTTTTGACACGAAAACAGGTTTCAACAGCTTGCCCGCCGTGTTCGTCTCCTCCTCGTCGGAATCACTGGCGTCCGTGTCCGTTTCCCAAGACGACGAACCCGAGGCTTCTGGTTTGCCTGATTCTTCTTTTTTTAATTCTTCTTTTTTTACCGCAATCCCGGTTCGGTTCCCAGCACCACCATCGTCATCATCGCCAACCGGCATCTGCGCGTCATCGTCCGAACCCGCCCCCGACTTCCGCGCCGCGAGTCGCGCCCTCGCCGACGCTCTGCGCACCGCGATTTCGTCCTCGTCCGTGTCGGACTCGGACGACGAAGCGTCAGCACAAGACAGGCCCCCGCCCCCGCGCACCAAAGTCGGGGGCAACACCACCCGAGCCGGCCTTTGCAACGCAGATGAGGTTGCCACGATCACGGCGGGCACCGCGACGACTCTGCGTTTCCCGCCGGTCGGGCCGGGCATCTCTGTGTCATCGCCCACCGCGTCGTCGTCGTCATTGGTGTCATCATCACCACCACCGGCCCAGTCAGGAAGCACCCCGGCTCGGTGTCTGGACACCTTCCCGGTGACGTCCACGGCGGCGCCCCCGGCGTCGCGGGTCTCCTTGTCGCGGTCCAGCCACGCCGGGTTGCTTCCCTTGAGACGAACCTGGTCGTCCAAACGGACGCGACCCGCCATCGCGAACGGTATCGTCCTGTGTCTGTCACAGGAAACGAAGACCGGGGGAGACCCAAAACGCGCTTCTTCACGCGCGAGAGGAAGTGCTTGGAGAGGTGCCAACGTTCGCCATTTGGTGGTGATTGTTTGTTCTCTACCGTAAACGAAATTTCGGTCGATTTTTTGCAATCAATCGTGTGTTGTCAATTCAACGCTATGTCTCTGCCCGTCATTCACCGATGACCCTCGCCCCCTTTTTTCGCACCTCCCCACACCCCCACACTCGTCGCCACCACAGCCACAGGCACCCCGCCAAGCCCCGGAAAGTCATCCTCCTTCCGCACGAAGTTGGACTCGGCGTTTTTTTCGTCTACAGACTTTTTAGATTCGCGTCTTTTCAAATGCTTCCCGTCCGCCCCAACCCCCGGGGGGTTTTCCTTCTCCGCCGCGTTCGAGTCGTTGGAGGATGGCGATTCAGATTTATCGGACGGGAGGGACGGGGACGACTTCTGGGCGAGCGGCGTGACCGGTGCGTCGTTTTGTTTCGCGGAAGAAACCGTAACGGTTTCCTCCTTCGCCGGAGGCGGCGCTTTCAACGCAGCCGCAGCCGCAGCCGCAAACGTCTCTTTAACGTCCCCTTTGGCCCACGCCCCCGCTAACGGCCGGACGGGCGACGACGGCGGTTTCTTCCAAACGGGTTCCGTATGCGAAGTTAGTCCGGGGTAATTTCCATCCCGTGTTGACGCATCGGAATTGCCATTTCCCGTTACCAATGACTGGTCCGTACCCCCGTTCTTGCTCGAAACGGCCATTTGTTCCCGAACCGGGGACGGTGACCGGTCGACGTGGCTTGCCCGCCTCGACGCGGCGCGCGAAACGGAACCGGAGACGGAAACGGTACTTCCCAAACCGATTTCAAAAGTCCCCGGGTTCTTTTTCACCAGGCACGACCACGACGGCGCGGTGGCGGATTCTTTGTGACTGAGTGCCACTGACGACCCTTTCGGACTGGTTGCCACTGTTACCGTGGTCTGACCGATCGTCACTGAACCCCCCTGGGAGGTGTTCATTGTGGATGTGCCCACTGTGGCGACATCCGCGGTCCCCCCGGGTTCGAATCCTTCGAGGTCAGAGGAAGCACCGACGTCGGCGGCAAGACCGTTTTCGGGTCTCGTTTCGGTTTCGGTTTCCGCGGCTTTGCGCGGCGAACCGGGCAGCGGTTGTTTGACCGCCGCCATGACGCGCTTCGGACCCCAGGTCAGCGGATTGGTTGTTAGTGGAACGGGTTCTGGGCCACCTGGCGCGCCCTCGGCGGTTCGATTCCCGCCACCGGTGTTGTTTGGAGGAGGCCCGGGCGGCAACGGCGGTGCTTTTTCGATTTTTTTCGATTCCGATTCCGTCTTTTTTTTCTCCTTCACCTTTTTGTCCCTCTTCGGTTCGCCCCGTCGCGCGGCGGCGTTCGTCGCCCCGCCTCCAGCTCCGACGCCTCCGGTTCGCTTGGGAGGCTCCGCCCCAGCGGCGAGCGCGGCGGTGACCGCGGCGGTGTACGCGTGCGCTGATTGGTGTCCGCCGCCGTTGCCGTTCCAGTTTCCGCTTCCGGGAAAAACCGCCGCCCGATCGTTCCCCAAACCCCGCCCGCGTCCGCGCCGGTGTCTGGACCGGACAGTGCTGGACTCGCCGATTTCCGACGATCCCCGAACGCGTTTTCCGCCGCGTTTGTCTCCGCCTCCTCCTGAAGCAGCTATGTTGCCCTGTGTCCCCCAAAAATTCGAATCCCCAAGCCCGTCCCTCACACCGAAGGACGAGGACCCGTGATGCACGTTTCCCGTCGCGGTCTGCGCCGCCGCCAGCTCGCGCTGTTTTGACACCAGCTCGTACTGTTCGTACCGCCGCAACATGGCGCTGCGGTGGTAGTGCCTGCCAAACTCCAGGTGCGCCCAGATCACGGCGAGGTCGCCGGCGAAGATATCGCGCGGGCCGTTTTCGTCAACGCGGTCGCCCAACCCCAGCGTCTTGGGCGATTGCACCGCGGGGGGAGGGAGGGGCGGGTCGACTTGGAAGTGGTGTTGTTGTTTCAACGCGTGGAAGAGATGCTGCTGCTGCACGTTGGTACCACCCGTACCACCCGTACCACCCAACACACCCGAGACGTATGAAGGCGACACAACCGTTTCGGGAAAAAACGTTGGGCAACTCATCTCCTGTATTGTAAAAGAAAAGTGTCAGTATTGTATGGGCACACAGTCGTCCGGGATTTGGGAAAGGCCGAATACGTACCCTCCGCAGCCGCGCGGCGGCGGCGTCCCTGGCCAGCCTTTTCAAATTCGCGGGCGGCGGCCCGGGAGGTATCGGGGGTTGCCCGAGACGAATTGTGAGGTTTGGTTTGGTTTTCTGGGTTTCTTTTGTTTCTTTCGAGTTACTCAATCCAGAGTCTTGAGAAGTTTCTTTAGTCACTCCGGAGTCTTGAAACGTCAACCCGGCGACTTCGTCGGTAACAAAAGCGTCGTTCACACAGCCTCGTTCGCGTTCGGTGGGCGAAGTGCCTGGTATCGAATCGTGGCCGGCCCGCTCGCGGCCGAGTTCGATTGCTTTTTGAGACGTCGTCTCAGCAAACCCTCCTCCGCCTCGCCATGAAGCGCCTCGCGACGACCCGGGCGTGCTGCCGTCGGCGAGCTGCGCGCTAACGTTGTTTGCAAACTCGGGCTCGTTTCCGAAACTCAAACCCCGGGCGTGGCGCGGGCACTTCCCTGACGACGCGGTCTGCGCGTGCGCGACGAACGCGGCGGCGGCGAGCTCGGCGGCGGCGGCGCGGAACGAACCGGGAGCAGGGTCTTCCAAAGACTCGTCATCGTCAGCGAGCGGAAAACCCCCAACCGAAACCACATCAACGCTCGATGCGTTTGATAGCCGCGGCAAGTGTCTGTTCGCCAGCGCCTGCGCGGCGGCCGCGGCGGCGAGCTCCGCGGCGGGTAGCGGGTCCCACCGCCCCCAGAACGGCCCGCGGGCGTCGTCCTCGTCCCTGTTTTTAACAGGATCCGCGTGCATAATAGGGCACCCGATTCCCATGGGGACCATCTCTGACTCGCCGCTCGACTTGGTGGGCGACGCGTTACCTAAACGAGGCCACGCGTTGGCGTCGCCGAAGGACGCGCTGGATTCTCGCGGAGACGCGTTACCGTTATCCCCCGTGACGACGTCCGCGTGACATCCGGAACGTCCGGGAAGGTCGCCTGAGGACGGCGACTGCTCCGGCCGCCGCGAAACGGGCGACGCCGACCCGGCGGAAAGTCGTTTTCCCCCGTCGCTTGTTTTTTCGCTTGAGTTAGTACTCGAGATTTCTCCCTCAAGCAGAGTAACCGAGTGCCTCCGCGCCGTCGCCGCCGGGGTCATGGAGACCTCGTCCGCGTGTTCCCTGCCTCCCGGTGTGGCGGGCGCGCTGGGAAGGCTCAGGGCGACTCTGCGGTGCCTGTGATTGTTACACGAAAAGTGTCAGTCTTTCGTAATGTGTATTATGTAATTACTCTGGACAATCGGAAGAGGTAATGCTCCCTTCTGGTACGAGTATATCGCGATGTATGGACAACAGTCGCCAGCTGAGAGATAAAACAGCGGCCGTTGGATTTGGGAACCGCGCTACGGCCGTACCTCGCGGTGTTTCCGAAAAACTGCGAAAGCACGTTCACCGCGGCGCGGTCGCGGGACCCGCCGCGAGCGCTCATCTCCCGCAACGCGCTCAGCTTCCCCGCCGCAATGGTCAGGGCTTTCCGAATCCGAGACGCGTTGCCTAGGGAGACGCTTCGCCCAAGGTTGTTGCTAGGCAACAAAGGGTCTATTACGTTGAGGTGTTTGATGGGCATCCGCGTTCGGTTTGGAGGTTTCGTCTCCGCGTTTTGCAACAAATTTTGGTCGGGGACGACCCCGTGGGCCGTACCAACGCCCCCGCCCCGCGCCGCGCCCGCCGCCGCGTGCTGCCGCATAATGGACTCGTTGCCGTACTTGTCCAGCATGCGCCACATGAACTCGGGGGTGAGAAGTTCGTGTTGGATTGAGGGTTCTTTTTCGTCGGTTGGGTCGGTGGAAGTGTTTACAGTCTTCGCGGTGGAAGGGCTCTTTTCCGTCGAGAGGGCGTTTTTCTTGCCTTTAAGCAAGGCGGATTCTCGCGTCTCTCCGGTTTTCTCCCCCGGAGTGCGTCCGTCGTCGCCGTGCTTCGGTGTCAAATCCACCAGTGGCACCGGCCCGTGAATGCTCACCGCGTGTGTGTCCCAGTCGAAGCTCGCGAACACGGTGAGGAACGTGTGCAGCACCTCTAAAGGAGTGCTCAGGTTGTGTTTCTTCCAAAAAACGTTTAACACGTAAAGCACCAGCGTTTCAAGCGCGTACGTGCTTATCAACGCGTGGTGCGCGCCCAACAGCCGGCCCTCGTAGAACCCCCAGGCTTTTATTAAGACGATTGACCTTTTAAACAGTCCCGGTGCTGCGGTTGTTATTTTTCGCGAAATGAAAGCGTCCACTTCTTCCAGGAACCCCAACGTGGCGAGCCCGCCGAACTGATTAGCGCTGACGTCAACAACCACGCCGTCGCAGATGCACTTCATCAAACGCACCTCGGCGTGCACGACGTGCATTTCGGAAACCGCGAACTCGGACTTTTCGCCGTTCGCCTCGGACGCCGCCTCGGTGAACTCGATGTGGTCGCGTAAACGTGTTGTCCAGCACGGGTCTTTTGAAAGCGCGCTGTGCGGGCCTAACAAACACACGTCGATGTCTCCGTCTGAATGTAAAAGAAAAGGGTCAGTCTTGAGTCTTGAGTATTGGTGTAATGAATGGGCAAACAGTCTACTTGTGATGTATGTAGTATACTTCCTTTTAATGACTAGTGTAGTCAGGGAGGGGCAGTAAACAGTCACAGAGGGGCATCAAACAGGGAGGCGGGATTTGGGAAACACAAACGTACCTGGTAAATACGTGCGCAGCGGTACCGACCCGAACGCGGTGACTAGCACGTTTTCGCCGGAGAAACACCCGTCCACCAGATCCGCGACGTGCCGGAAAACTGCGCGCCGTCGTTTGTCACTCGCCGCGGTTGGGCGGAGGGTTTTTATCAACTCGTCAATCAAAATCGCGACCGGCCCGGCCGCGCCCCAGCCGGAGGATTCTTTCGATGGAGAAGAAGTGGTTGCTTCACGATTGTCCATTTTCGGGTTTCCAACGTTGGTCGGTGCCCCGGTGGTTTCCGTCACACCACGCCCGTCCGCGTCGCCCTTCGCATCCACAGCAGGACCATTGGTCATCGTGGTCCCGTGTTTCCCGTGTCCCGGTTAGGTTTGGTGGTCCCCGTACCGGGTTTGTCCTCCTGGTTGTGTCGAAAAAAGACGAGCAGCGGATCCCCGCAAGAAGCCCTTTCGCGATTCACCCGCCCCAGGGAATCAAATCAATCTCCCCTCCACACGCCCCACGCGCACCGTCCGCTCTCCACGATCTCGCCGGTATTTGTCAAAGAACAAACTCGACCCGTACCAAGTGTGCCCTCTCCCGCAGTACCCGGGGCCTCGACGCGACCACCCAACGCGCCTGACACTGACCGCGCGAGGGGGCGTGATCTCCTCGTCACTCGTTGAAAGGGTGCACTTTTGGCGAGGAGATCTTTGGATGCGTCAAAAAGATCGGTGCCGTTTTCTGTCGCCATCGCATCGTCAGATTTGTTCCTTCGCTTCATCACTCGCGGGGCGCGCTCGCCACATGCCCCGCCCGTCGCGCCAGGCGGGTACGCCCCAGGGGGAAGTGCGGCGATTGACATGTGTAGCATGGACGCTCTTTCTCGTGCTACTCACGGCCACCACGAGTGCGGTGTCGGGGCAAACCGCGGCGGATGGATCCACGACGGGAGATTCTGCCGATGCAACGTTCGAGGACGACATTCCCCCCCCCGTCCCCAAAGTCGAGGTACAGGCGTACTTCACCGAGTTCACCAGGCAAGGCCCGTACCCGTTCCAGGTGTGTGCCGAGTTGCCTGGTGAGATTGGGGACCCTTTGTTGATTTTAACCGCGAGGAGCGCGCGGTGCATCCCGGTGGAGCAGGGCGAGCTGGAGTTCTGTGTCGGGGTGGGGTACGACGTGTGCTCACGAGTAGTGTCCCCGTCCGTGTACGACGAGAGCCTGCAGCTGCAGTTCGAAGAACACACCGCACGGCACACCCTGGAGTGGCCTGATTTAGCCACCACCGAGTGCTTTGACGCGTTCAAGACGTACATATGTTTACTAGGGTTCCCAAGATGCGAAGAGAACAAGGAAACACCGGGGGTTTATTTCGAACTGCCGCTTTGCTACGACTACTGCGTCGCTTCGCACGTCTCGTGCGCCGCGTCACTGGTACGTATGTTACGACCAGAAGGGCGCATTCCCGGAGGACTGTTACCACGACTGTTTACGTAATACTGTGGCATTATTTCCAATCCCTCATACTATGGAGTACAGCATACCCTTTCCAATCCCTCATACCAATCCCGCATACACGCGGTCCGAGAGACTGACACTTTCTTGTTAATCGTATCAGGAGAAGGCGCAGATCGCGTGCGACGTGGCGGTCGCCCGAGGCCGGGTCGCGCCGCCACGGATCGACGTGACGTGCGTGAGTTCTTCGTGGCGGTTGGCGGCGGGATGGGGGTTCAGTTTAGTCGCGGCGCTCGCCATGACCCTTTTGTGACAACCTTTTATTGTACTTGTAGTGGTATTAGCGTAGCGCTTAGCCGATCTAGTGGCTCATTGTTTGTTAAAAAGTTAGTGTAGTGGTACTCGAGACCGCGCTTGAAAGGTACCCACGCGTGTGTTCACTAAACCAGGTTTCATTCACAAAACAACCTAGCTCGTCGCTTCTTCGTTCCTCTCCTCGTCCCTTTCAATGCCCTCAGCGCCCTCGCCGCACCGCAGCGCCGTGGCGATGAGGCGTTCGTACGTGGGTCCGAATTCCCCGCGGTGCAACGCGGTGTCCCAAACCACCTCGGCTTCGTCCGTTTCGTTGCTCGTGAGCAGCACTTCGAAAAGAAGAGGGGCCGCGCGCGCGTTGTTCCCGTCGTGGTGCATCGCCGATCGCAGGGGCGGCTTCGCGCCTTCCAAATCACCCACGCGCCATTGCATCAAACCGGACAACGTCAAAGTCAGCGCTTCCATCGGCCGCGCCGCCGCGTCTCGCTTCGCAAGGCGGGTCATCCCTCGCCAATCCCCGATTTCGCTCGCCCCCTGATTGTGAAAAAAGAAACGTCAGTCTCGTGTTACGTAAACAGTCAGGGTAACGGGCAGAGGTGAAAGTCCCTTCTGGTACGAGTATGGGCAATCAGGGAGGCGGAGTGTGGTGATTGGGAAAGCCCCGCACCGCGTTCTCCATGGCGATTTTAAACCCCAAACCCACGGCGTTGGTGGAATAACCAACCGCGCCTCGAATGGGCAGTGGGCCGGACGGGACGACGCCGCTGGCGCTCGCGGCGCGTGTTGGGGAGGCTTTCACAAAGGTGAGGTCGGTGCCGTCGAGGCCGCTCGCGGCGTGTCGGTCGCTACGACCGGCGGACACCGCGTCCCCGTTTGTCACGTCCGCATCAACGGTCCGCGCGCCCAGGGCTGGCAGGAGCTTCAACTGCGCCCCGGGCCGCTCGTCCAGAAACGGGTCGCTCTCGTCCGTGTACGGCCGCAGCGGTTTCGCGGCGGGGACCGCGGTCGTCGCGTCACTCGCCGGTTTCGTCGGCGTATTTTTTGTTTTGTCAGTAGTAGTAGTGTTCTTGCCGCCCGGAGTGCCGCTCCCGTTCCCGTTCCCGTCCCCGTGCGTTTTGGTCCACGCGTCCCTCTGTTCTTTGTACCTCTCCTCCGCCCGGGCCTCGTTCGTTTTTCGCGTCTCCCGCGCGTCGTGTTCGCGCCGTTCGCACATCTTCGCCAACTCAGCGTTCGTCGCGGCGCTGGGATAGGTAAAACAAAGTGTCAGTCTTGAGTGGCACCAAGTGCCACGTACGTCGCGATATATTGGACGATGGCCTGGACAACAGGGAGGGGTAATCGGTCTGAACAGTCACCAGCGTTAGAGGTAAAACAGTGCGTTTGTGATGTATGCAGTGAACAGTAATTACGGGCGGACAACCGGCAAAACAGTCGGGCGGATTTGGGAAACGCCCAAAACCGTACCCGTGGTCCAAACCTCGTGCGCGGTCCAGGTACTCCAGCAAACGAAACCGCCACCCTGAGATTGTAAAACGAATTGTCAGTCCCGTATGGGCAATCAGTCGGCGGAATGTGGTGATTGGGAAATACTTACCGCATGTAAAGTCGTGTTCGGTGAGTATCCGGTGCGCAAAGTCGAAGTGTTTCTCTTCCATGGCGCACAGGGAGTTGAGGAACACGGCGCGAATGGTGGGGTCGTTCGACATGCGCGAAACCAACAAGCGGAGTATCCACGACGTGGGCGTGGCGCCCGCGAAAACCGCCGAGTCAAGTAGCTCGCCGCCGATTGTCGCGTGCGCGGCGGGGTCAGTGGTGTCCAGGGTGTTGACTGGGCGAATCAATGAGGTCTGCGCGGTGATTTTTTTCGGTGTTTTGACTGTCGCGCCGTGTGGCGGTTTAGTCGCCGGGTTTTGCGTTTCGGGTCGCGACGGTTTCGTCGGCGCCGCGTGCACCAGCGTTTCGTCATCCGCGTGGTCCGACTCGGACCCGTCGTTTACAAAATTTGCGCGGTGACCGTCAGTAGCATCGTCCCTCCCGGAGTCGTCATCGGACGAAGGGGTTTGCGACGGCGTAGATGTCTTCGTATTCGGTGACAGGTTGGCGCCCCAACCCGGTGACGCGTTGGCGCCCCAACCCGGTGACGGGTTGGCGTCCCCCTCCACCTCCGCGCCGCCGCCAAACAGACGCTGTTTCAAACTCGTCTTCGTGGCGGTTCGGCGAGGCGGGCCGTGCTCGGGTACGTGCGGTCGCGGAGACCCAACGCCGTTGGCGCCGAGTCCAAGGCCGACCACCGGCGAGTTCCCCAGCCGCATCGCCGCTTCAAACGCGGCGTCCGCTCTTCGCTTCGCGCTCGCCGCCTCCGCCGCCGCGACATCCGCCGCCGCCCGAGCTTTCACAGCCTTCTCCCGCTGAACCTCCGCCGCGATTTGTTCGCGGGTCTTTTCGCCAGCCGGCCGCGCGGCGTTCGGGTTTTTACAGGCGGTCGTTGGTTGTTTCTTCGCGGACGAAGAGGGCACCACAGGTAACGCGCCGCCGCTCCGCGCGCGTTTCCGCGACCCGCCCAGCAGACTTTCTTTTTTTTGCGGACTGCTCGCCCCACGGCCAACCACACCAACCTCCACCCCGATCAACGCCGCCGCGGCGAGCAGAATCTCTATCTCCCCTTCACCTCCGTTCGCGTCAGTGCTTTTGCGAGCGCGCTTCAGGGTCGCGGGGTTTTGGGTTTCCGCCGGCGGTTTCGGTGGAGGCGCGCTCTTCGAAGCGCTCTTCGTCGAAAGCGGTTTCAATCGCGGCGCGCTTTGTGCTTGCCGTGCCCTTCCCGGGGTGGTAACCGCCGCCGCCGCGGGCGCGCTTTTGCCCTTACCCCGTTTCGCCCCGTTGTTTTTTTCCTCCAGCAGTCGCCTCGTGTCCGCCGCCGCCTTCGCCTTCGCGAGGCGATCCAAATCTTGTTTCAGTTTCGCCGCTTCGATTCGCTCGCGGTCGCGCACCCGGCGATCGGACACCGCTTTTTTCGTGCGGTAAATAGCCGCCTCCACTCCGCACTTATCCAGATCCAACGTGCCGGGTTCACCCGCAACGTCCGTGAAAACCGCCAGGTTCCTTGAAACGAGCTCGTCCAGGTAAAACGGCTCGGCTTCGGACGAGAACTGGTGACGATGTTTTTGAGTTTTTGAGAGGGTGGAATGATGATGAGGGGATGGGGTACGAGGGTCAGTACTCATTGGCTCAAATTCTCAGTACTCAGTGACTCAACTATCGTCGCGTCTTCAAGTCAATCGTCAAGAGTCATCGCCGGGCCGTCTTCGAAGGCGTCGGTGGCGCGCGTTCGGTAAAAAAACCGGACATCGCGGTGTTGATCGGTCGAACGACTTGCCGTTCCGCCGAAATTTGGATGAGCGAACGATCGTGGCCGTCACGGGGCGGCGTCGAGGCGACCCGCCGGGGGTCGAGCCCTAAAGCGCACCACACAAAACGCAACACGTACCGTCTTCGCGCTTCGTTTCTGCGACATCGCCTGTTCGATCCTCTCGAACAAACCCCACTGGAGCTGGTATCCCCCCGTCGGTTTCTCCACTTTGCACATCTTCCCGTCGCCGTGGTAATCTTCAAGTTCCCATTCCGTCACCGCGAAACACGGCACGCCGTGTTGCCACGTGTGGTTTGTACTTTCCCGGACCTTCACCAGCCTTCCCAGGTGCGATTTGTGAATATCCGGGTCGAACGCGATCTCCTCGTCCACCATTTCGGGGGCGGATGGCGCCGGAGATCTTCTTCGCGCCCGATTGTGGCGGGGGTTTACCATCGTCGCGAAAGAAAGTTCGTCTTTTCTCTGCATTTCTTGCAATGCAGAACAATACGAGTAAGAATCGCGATACGCTTCAGGCACCCCGCAATTCGAGTGCATTGCGAGGCGCCCAGTGACGCGCGTGCGTTTGCGTGCGGGTGGTATCTTTGCCGCGCGATGCCTCCGACCGAGTACGACGACACGACGGACCCGGTGATGGGCCGGCTGGTGGAGGTTCAAACGAAGGACGGACGGTGGCGCGCGGGGGTGGTCGGGTTTTGCGAAACCACGCGAGATGCGGAACGCAACGAAGTTTCCAGTGGCCTGTACCGACTCGCGTGGGGGCGCTTCGCGAGCACGAAACACTTCCTGGAGGTCGTATCGAAACAGAAAAACGTCAAGGTACGTCTTGGTGTTGGTGGTGGTGCGCGTACCAGGCGGCGCGTGTGTGTTGCGCATCCGAAACACCACCCGCACGACTCCCTCACTCCGCACCCGTTCTTCCGGCGATTGCCCAGATCCGTGACGGAACGAATCGCCTCTGACCTCCCCCTCCCCTCCCTCATCACCCCTCACAACTCAGTGGTCTTCCGAGCACAAGCCGTTCGCGATTGCGAAAGTGGTCGCCGACGGAACCGCGCGGTGGCTCGATGTGGAAGAACGCGGGGTGCTGGACGCACCACCAGGGGAAGGGGCACCGGAACCGGAATCGCGGAAGAAACCGGACGACACGGCGCAAATCGATTCGCACCCGGCGGCGAGCGCGAAACCGGAAACACGATACGACGAGCCGCCTCGGCAGATCGCGACGCCGGATGTGGCACCCGAAACCTCCGGGAAGGAGAGACGACTGGAAAGAAACACACATACTAGTACTACTACTACTCGCGACGAAACGACGGCTTTTGAGGATACGCGCGAAGAAGAGGATACGCGCGAAGAGGACGAGGAGGACATCCAGCATACGCACGAAGACGAATCAGATGCCGAAACAGAAGCGGATGCCGATTTCGCAAACTCACCAACCGCGCTTCGGCGATGGACGCGCGAGTTGCGGAATTACCAGCGGTCGTTCTGCGAGGACGGGGTGAACGACTTGGCGGCTGCGCGGCGGGTGGGAGTTTTCCTGACGAAACACTTGAGAAGGGCGGACCGTGTGGTGGAGAACCTGTGCGCCCGAAGAGACGTCATCGCGAGCGAAACCGGGGGGGGGGGATCCGACACGTACGACCGGTCAGCGAACTCAAAATCGAGGGCGTTGCGCCGGCTGCAGGTACGGGGCTTTCCCGACCCCAAATCCGCCCTCCCTGTTACCTGCGTTTTATGGACTACAGGTTGAAAGTACGGACCCCGCTCCTGGGGGACCCGTTTCCGATTCCGGATATACACGCGGCCTTTTAAAATCCTACACCCAAAACCTAAACAAGACTGACCCGTTACTTCTTTTTCCCAACCGCAGCTTTTCGACGCGGAGGCATTCGCCGCGCTTTCGGTAAGTATTTCCCAATAACCACATTCCAATGACTGATTGCCCATACGAGACTGACATTTATTTTTTTGCAATCAGGACGTCGCGGAGTTACAAACGCGCAGGTTCTTCGAACCCTTGCGGGACATAAGCGCCGCCATGTTCTCCACGTTTTTGAAGGCCAAGTTCTCCGGGCCGGGGTGCGGCGGCGACCGGGCTGTTGATTGGCAAGAGTTGGGTGCCGCGGTTTGTTTGTTGGAAAACACACGCGCTGGAGGCGGCTTGGTAGGAATCGCCGGGTTTGGGGTTTCAATAAGTGTGGACGCGATCGGGAACTCCGGGGTGTCGTTTGGGTTCCCCGGGGTTGGTCACGTGAAGCGCGACGGCGACAACCGCGAAACAAAAAAGGAAAAGGGAACGAATGGAAACGACGCCCACGAACTCGAGCGGCACGTTTTCCGAAGAGACGGCTTGGGCGGCGAGGGAAGCGCGGGTGGGTCGGGCGGTTGGAGCGAGTTCGGTGTTGCGCGGCGGTCGCTGCGAGCCACGCGGGGCGAGTCCGGGAAAGGCCCCGTGCAGCGCCCGGACGTGGACTCAGGGTTCGACCGCACCATGGAGGAACACAAAGCGAACCGGTCGCGGGCGCAGCGGTTGGGCAGTCAGTTGAAAGGTAAGTAGTTGTATTTCCCAAATCCCGGAAGACTATTTTCCCATACAAGACTGACACTTTTCTTTTACAATAAAGCCTCTGGGCCGAAGCGGTTCATGAAAGACGTGGTGTTCGACCCGCACTCGTTCTCCAGGACCGTGGAGGCAGTGTTCGACATGTCCTCTTTGATCGCGGGCGGGGAAGCCGCGTTGGAGGTTTGCGGAGGATCTGCAACTGCAAACGGCGGTTCTGGCGACGACAAGAACGACGGCGACGAAGCGCTCGCCGGCCTGGGCATCAACGTCCGCCATGCCGCGCCCATAATCACGAAACTGAACGGAAACGACGTGGTCACCGTGGACGACGACGACGCGCTCGGCAAAAACCACGCCTTCGTGCTTCGCCTGGACCTCGCGACATGGCGTTTGTTGGGCGCGATAGAGCCGCCGCAAAGTGACACAGTGAAGGTAAGTATTTCCCACTCACCACGTTCCGCCTTCGCGATTGCCCATACGAGACTGACACTTTTATCTCTGAAGATCGAGGACGACGGATATGGGTTTGGGGGTGGGTTTGAGGGTGATGATGACTACGACAATAACGACCAGGGTATGGGTAACTACGGTGGCAACACGGTCGGCAACACGGTAACTGAACCCTCCTTCGACGACGGCGTTCGTATGCGGAACATCATGCCTCTCGGCGCGGATCCTTTCGAGGCGCTTCTTGACGACGACTTTGACGCGGCGAGACGGGCGCACGCGAGTTTGAATTTAGCGCCGCGAGAGGGCGCCATCGTGGCGGGGATGGCGTATGTGTACCGCGAAGGGTTCATGAATGAGTATTTTTTCCGGAACTGGGCGAGTGATATGCTCGTCACGTTCCATCACTTCGTAAAAGCCGCCGCGATTGGAGGGCCGGCGCACGCCCTGGCGACGCGGGCGGTGTGGAGAGTGGCGCGGCACTGGCTGGAAAATAACCCCGAAATGCCAGTAGGGTCCACTTCGGAGGACGTTTTGTTTTTCAACGAGGGGTTGTACGTGTTGAGGGAGCTTGGGATTCCGCACGACAAGCTAGCGATGCAGGTATGTGTTGATCATAACCCAAATCCCGCCTCTGCGTGTGCCGATTGGGGAGCCCGTAACTACTCACGTAACACGGCCTTAGAAGACTGACACCTACTTTTATCAATCGCAAGTTACGCGAACACTTGGTGCGGTTCGAAAGCGCGGATTACTTCCGCGGGCTGGACCTCGCGAAGCCGGAGACGTACCGCGTGGCGAAGCGGAACGGAGGTGGAAGCGATTCCGGAAAAACCGGGGATTTCGGCGTCCGAAAAGAAACATCACCCGCGTGTTCCACGAAAGAAGAAGAGGACGAGAAACCGGAAGAGAACACCGCTGCCACCGCTGCGACGGAGAAAAAGAAGAAAACCCCGTGTGGTAACGGCAACGGAGGCCCGTCCAAACTGCTCGGCCCCGGCGACGGTGACGTGAGAAAGTTCAACACCGCGCTGATTTGGAGCTGGTTCTTTCAGGAGAGCGGGGCGGAGAAATGGAACGACGGGAACGGGGGGTGGGTCGGGGACAAGGCGCGGGTAAGTATTTCCCACCCACCACACACCACCTCCCTGATTGCCCATACTCGTACCAGAAGGGACGGTTATTCCCTCTGACTGTTTGTCCACACGGCGCGATACACAAGACTGACATTTGTTTTTACAATCGCAAGGACATCGCGGCCGCCGCGGAAACCGAGGTTGACCTGTCGCACGTTCTGGCCATAAACGCGGACGACGGTACGGCCGGGCGGGGTTTTCCCAAATCTAAACCCGCAAAGTTGATGCCACGTATGCAGTGCGGTTACGCGCCCGTCTCACCACCACGATGAAGCGCAACAGAGTCCATCAATGTGGAGGCCCGAGTACGGGTGACTGTTTACGCATACGCGTCACGGGAAGACGTTGACCCTCTTTCCCGTGCCAATCGCTGCGCAGTTCGCGCAGCCCCCGACTTCGAGGACGTGTGTTACTTCGTGACGCACAAAATCTTCACCGCGACGGGGTGGGGGTTGAAACGTTTACGGAAAGAGGAGTGGAAAGAGGAACGTTTGTTTTTAAAAACGCACCTGCGGTACGCCATGAACGGCCTGAAGCGCGGGTACGGCGACGTGCACTTAGTCGGCGAGTTCGTGCAGGTAATTGTTGCGCGGTTCCCAAATCATGACACTGTTTCAAGCCCCTCTTTTACCGTGTATTGTGTGCCCTGCTGGTAACACTTACGGCGTACTGGCAACTTTTCGTACCAATACATCACACACGCGCGGTTTTACCTCTAACGCGCCGTTTCACGGTTCCGACCGATTACCCCTGCCTGTTGACCAGGCCATTCTCCAACACGGCGCGACGTACAGTAAGACTGAAAAGACTGACCCTTTTCGTTCACAATCGCAGTGCCTTCGGTGTTTCGACGACGTGGCGAGGAACGACAGCGACGTGGACGACGCGACGCGGTGGATGGTACGTATTTCCCACCCACCACACACCGCCTCTGCGATTGCCCATACGAGACTGATACTTTCTTTTTTATCTCAAGTTGTCGCGGCAGAACAAAAAAACGGGAGGCTGGGAGGTGTTGGACGCTGATTTCAAAAACTCCTACCACGCCACGATTTGCGCGCTAGGTGCGCTGCTCACGCCCAAAATGATAGGCGTCGCGGAGAAGGTTTCTGTGTTTGGCGGTGGTTCTGTCGCGAGGAACCAGTCTGGAAACACGGGAACCGCGAAAAGTGGTTCCGCGAAAAACCCGAACCCGCCGACTACTGTAAACCGAACCGGCGTACGGCAAAGCACGCGCGCCGTGGAAAAAATCGCACGCGTGGAACTGGAGCAGCGGGAACGAAGGGAAGTGTGGGACAAGCAAAGAGCGCGACCGTGGGAGCGAGGGAGGGGCGCGAGCGCGAACGAGAAAAAGGCGGGGGCGAAACGACCTCGGCGCGCCATTTGAGAGGGAGTTTTACCGAGACGAGAAGAAAAAGAAACACGACTTGACAAAAATGTACCACCAGACTCTGTCCCGAATTCTCGGCGCACCTTCTTTTCGCCTTCTAATACCTCACCTTCTTTTCACCTTTCATAAGTACTAGGCCTACATGGCCAAACCTGCCGCCCTCAACTTCTCCGCCACGTACTCTGTTTTCGCCGTCCGACCTTGCAGTTTGGCGAACTCGAAGTACGGCACGGGGAGGACCGCGCGGTGGCGCCTCGCGAGAAACATATCGCGCAACTCCGTGATCATTGTGTTCCTCGTTAAGGCGCGAGACGCGTCGCTTAAGCCGCCTGGTGCAGCCCCCTCGCCGCCGTCACAGATTTTGATGAAATGAGACGGCCCGTCAAACTCCAGCGCGACGTCGTCGTCGGGCAGGTACACTTTGACAGAGAAGTAGCCGTCGTCCGTGAGGCGCTCCATCTCGTTACGAATGCCGAGGTCGCCGAGGATTGTCGCGATCTCTTTGACCGACCTGGAAACCGACATGTCGTCCCGAGCCGAATACATCCATGCCTCGCGCGCCTGGTGCATGATCCACGGCGGGAAAGTCACCTCACCCCGCGCAACTCCGTCGACCAGCTCGGTGTGTATCAGGTGCGCGTGAAACAGCATTGAAATTTCGACACGATTCAACGAGCTCTCTTCGAACCTAAAGGATGCCTGCCACAGAGAGGGATAGCACGCGGGGAGCGGAACAGCTCGCGTGACGGCCAGCGAAAGGACACTCAAAAGCGTGGTCGACAAGTTCTGGGGAGTCATGACCGGAACCACCCGCTCCACCGCAGCCTCCAGCGCCGCTCGAGTCTCAGTCCCCGGCATCAGCCCGAGCGTCGCAAAACCCCACACAACGTTCGCCGCGGCTTGGCGAGTCATGTCCGGAGCCACCCGCACCACCGCAGCCTCCAGCGCCGCCCGCGCCTCAGCCCCCGGTTCCCACCCGAGCGTCGCGAAACTCCACGCAGCGTTCGTCACCGCCTGGGGATTCATGCGCACAGCCACGCGCACCACCGCAGCCTTCAACGCCGCGCGCACCTCAGCCCCCAGCTCCCAACCGAGCGTCGCGAACGCCCAGGTTACGTTCGTCACCGCCTGGGGCTTCACGTCCGGGTCCGGAGTCACCCGCACCACCGCAGCCTCCAGCGCTGCCCGAGTCTCAGCCCCCGGCATTCGCCCCAGTGCCGCAAATGCGTACGCCGTGTTCGACACATTTTGAGGATTCATGTGCGAAGCCACGAGCACCACCCGCCCTTCCAGCGCCGCCAGCGTGTCCTGGACATCCGCGTCGTCGGCGGCGAGCTTCCCCGCCGCGCTCATCTTCCCCACGGCGTGCGTGATGCTCGCCACGACTTGCTCCTGGAGCCGGCCGTCGGCGCACATGTCGCGCGCTAACACCGTCAACCCGCGAAACCGGTCGTTCGCCGCGACGTTGCGCGGAAACGACCTGGAGCTGCAGAGCTTGCCGAGCTTGCTGAACGCGGTGGACACGTTCACGTCATTGAGGTTACCGAGCTCTTCCTCCACCAGGCAAAGCAGGCCCTCCGGGGACTCCTCCTGGGTGATGAGGCGGTTCAACGCAATGGCGGCAGCTCGCCCCCCGCCACCCCCCTGCGTCGGCTTCATTGCGCGAGCAGCGAGGCGGCCGCGAGTTTGTCGTCGTACGAAGAGCCATCGCGGGCATCGCCGGAGCCCAGGGCGTGGTTCGCGGCGGCGGCGCGGCGCGCGTCAACGCCGCCGCCGAGCCGGGCGACCCCGCGAACGGAGCAGGCAAGCCCACCCGCCAACGCGCCGCGCCCCCCGACCGCGGCGCCCCCCGCGCATCCTCCCCGCGCGGCAACCCTAGCGGACCGCGCGGAGAGCCTCGCGGCGCCATCGGGGGATGGGCGCGCGCCGTGCAACCTGCGTACCTGCCAGTGGCTGGGAGTGGCACGAGCAATGGTGCCCACGGAGGTGGACGGGCGCTGACAAACAACCAAACCAAATTGTAACGCTTTTCTGGGAAGCCACGACGCACAACGACGCGCACCCGACGCGCACACGACACCCTCCGCGTTTGTGTTTCAACGCAATGTCCGGTAAAAAGCTCGCGCGCGAAAGAAAAAGAGCGAGCGCCGCCGCGATGCTAACGCGGGCGAGGCCATCCCGGCCTCCCCGACCACCTCGTCGTCGAGCACGTTCTCAGATCTGCCAATTTCGACGACCTCGCACGGCTCCGAGCGGTGAGCCGTGCGATGCGCGGCGCGGTGACGGCGACGGGGCGTCAGGTGAAAGAGCTTGATGCATATGACGCCGTGGAGCTCGGATGTGTAAGCGCGGTGGAGCGCCTGCAACGGGGAGGTCGCCTGTTGAAAAAACAACACCTTTGTCAGGCAGCGGCGAGGAGTGGAAATCTGGAGAAGTTGAAGCAGTTTCGCCGTGACCGCTTCCCGTGGGACGCGAGGACGTGCTTGTGCGCGACGATGGGCGGGCATTTCGAGGTGCTGCGGTGGTTGCATTTGCGCGGCTGCCCGTGAGACGAGGGGACGTGCGCGTTCGCGGCGATGAACGGGGACCTCGAGATGATGCGGTGGGCGCGCGCGAACGACGCGCCGTGGAACGAGTTTACGTGCGTTATGGCGGCGCAGGGTGGGCACCTGAACGTGCTGCGGTGGGCGCGCGCCAACCGCGCGTCGTGGGATACGTTCAAGCTTATATCCGTGGCGCAGGCGAAATCGCGTTTGATATGCGTGGCGAAGCAAGGTGAGATACTGCGATGGTTACGCGCGAACAACTGACCGTTCGACGCTTAAAGAAGGGGAGTGAGGTGAGACGATACGAATCGTGTAGTGGTACGATCAACGAGACGAAAACACGAAAATAAAACCTTCCGACTACTTAACGCACGTCCGCGGCAAGTACTCTACTCACTCTACGCTAGTACTTACCTTCTGAGTTACCTTCTATTACTCACCAAATCCCGAGTATACTCACCGCGAGCAAAACTAAACTCCACACCCCGGGTGTGTCTAAATGCCCACTGCCCCCGGTACACCGCAGCACGTCGCTTTCAAAAACAGGCGAGCCTACCGCGCCGTCCGGCTTGACGCCCCGGATGTACTTGTTATTTCGGTCGCCGTCGACGTACCACGCATCCGGCGCGTTCCCGTCCAGCTCCTCGACTTCCTGGTCGCACTCCAGCCAATTGGGCGACCCGCACGCGTACTTCGCCGCCGCGCACGTGGTGACGCACACCGGGTAAAACGCGGTTTCGTCCGTGTTGCACTGCGTGAAGAACTCGCGGCACATCCACTTGCGTAGCATGGGGCGGCACTCCGGGGCGTTTGGGGTGGGTACGCGTTGCGCCAAGGCCATGTACGCCGCGATGGCGCCTTCTTCCATGTCCAGCACGGTCACGGTGGGTTTATCGTTGCTCGCCAGGCGGTTGCAGTACTTGTACTTCACCGCGTCTAGGCACCAAACCAAGGTCACGTCAACCGACGGGTCAACACACCCGCGCTTGCACGCCAACCTCGGGTCCACCAAATCCGTGTTGGCGCCGAAGTCGTACAGAAACGAGCGCGGGTCGAAGGTTAGGCTGTTTTGTTTTTCTTCGTCGGAAAGAGTCGCGTCGACTCCGCCGGTCGTATCGCCGGTACTGTTCGTGGTACCGCCGGTACCGTTTCCATCCACCGCTCCAGTACCGTTACCTGACCCCACGTTTTGCACCCCCAAACCCGCCGCGATGTCACCCTCCAAGTCGTCGTACCCCTTACCCGTGCCGACGCTCACGCCGGCGCCCACGAAGGCGGGGTCGGGGAACTTGGTTTCCAAGCCAAGCTTGGTGAGGTCGACAGATTGTTGGTCAGGAGTATCCGTGCCGTCTGAATTATCCGTGCCGCCGTTACCACCAGGGTCGCTTGGGTCCGCGTATGCGTCCGCGTACGGGTCCGCGTATGAATCATCCGCGGACCCCGTGTCCGCATCGGAACCGGGGTCGGATGTGGTGTCGCTTGTGTTCGTGGCAGGGTCGTCCGGGGTCACGTCCACATCTGGTGGCGCCACATCCGCAACCGCCAAATCACCCGACGCGAGCTGCGCGTCCGTGAACCTCGGGAGTGTCACGAGAATCGCCAGCAGCGCCACGACAACCCACACTACTGATGTGGCCGCGACCGCGCGCCACGGCCGGCGCCGGCCGACCATGACTGCGGCGCCGCGAAGTGAAGGCGCAGGGAAAGGCTTGGGAGTACTAGAGGCAACGATGCGCGGGATTTTGGTGGGAAGCTTGCTTTTTGCTTTGCTTTCGAAAAATACCGACTCGTCACAATATATACTCGCTACTCGCCGTTTCGTCATCGCCAAAATCCACTCCGGTTCGCTCCGCCGCGAGCCGCGCGAAAAACGCGTTTTCCTCGTCGTCGGCGGCGTCGTCCCCCCCCCCCCCCCCCCCCCCCCCCCCCCCACCGTCCCACGGCCGTTCCGCGCGGTACCCCACACCCGGGTCGTTCCATCCCCCGTCGTCGTCGTCGTCGTCGGACTTAATTTCGTCCAGTGCGTCGAAGGAACCGCTGCCCAGGGTGTTTGATGAGCTTCGATCGATAACGGCGGCGTCGGCGGCGGCGGCGGCGCGTTCGCGGGTTTCGCGCGAAGAAACCAAAGCCGAAATCGTTTCGCGCCTTTCGTTCGTCTCGACATCCTGAAACGCGTCGACGCCACCGGACGGACGGTTTCCGTTCTCCACCGCGGTTTCGTCGCCCCACGTTTCATGTTGACCACGCAATGACTCTTCAACGTTACTTCCGGCCAGCGCTTCGTCTTGTCGAGCTAAGGACTCGCCAGAGTCGCGCACGTCGCACACGTCGCGCATGTCACAGTGCGGCGCGACCCACCCGGTGGCCAGGCCGTGTTTCCAGTCGCTTCCGGAAGCGACTACGAACGAGTAGTCCGCGCCGAACCTACCCCACTCCTCTTTTTGGGGGGGGGGGACGGTGTCAGTGTTGTATGAGCAAGCAGTCATGGGATTTGGAGTTGAGCAAAACTCACCTTTCGTGGGCGCTCTCGGCGTGCACAACTCAAAGTCGCCCGGCTGGAACTCGTATTTCCACGGCGTCCGTCGTTCGCGAAGGGCCTGGGCGTACCGCTCGCGGTCGGCTTTATTAGTCACGGAGTCGTCAACGGGCGTGTTGACACGCGAATCCGGAATGGGTAACACTTCGTCGCGGCCCGTGGTGGTCACGACCGAGCTCGGCGAAACAACCGGTTGTCCCGGTTGCGTCTCCACGACGGTTTCCCCTAAACGCGGTCGGGGGTTCTCGGGATCCACGTCGTCGCCTTCGGATCGCTCGTCCACCTGCTTTGTCTCCACTCGTCCCACCCGTTCCACTGGTTTCGTTTCGGTATCAGCCGTATCAGCAGCTGGTGTCACCACCGGCGCCGCCCGCGCCACGCGATCAGTCGTCGGTTCGTCACCGACCGCAATCGTCGGTTCTTCCCGAAACTCAATTATCTTTTCCTCACCGCCGACAACAACCGGCGTCGCCGCTCGCGCCGCGGCGACTCGCTCGGCGAAGGATTGCTTATCGCTGTCCCAGTTTGGTTTTTTTTTCGCGGGTGGCGTCGCAATTGGAGCCTGTGCCTCCTTGTTTTGTAACGCGTCCGCGCCGGCGGGGGCGACGAGTAGAGTGTTTACCGTCGCCTCCGCGGAATCCGAATTGATTTCGGCAAAGGACGACGACGTTTCTTTAGAAGAAATAGAAGACACCGTTTCCTCCGAAACAGTCGTCTCGGAAGACAAAGCAGTACCCGCGTCAGTACCGGTAGTAGTACCCGCGTCGTGCTCCCGTGTTGTTTCTTCCGCACGGTTGGAATCACTTTTTGTGGATTCCGCACCGACGAATCCACTCGCGGGATCGGTGACGAAGCCGTTTGTCGTTTTGGGTTCCCTCGGCCGCACCGTCGCGCGGTTTTTCCAATCTGTCGCCACGGCGGTTTCGTCGAGCATCCCGGCAAACTTGGAGACGCCGGTTTTCTTGGCGCGCTTGCTGGCTTTCAGCGGTTCCTTCGGGGATTTGTTGGAGGCAGGTGAGGGGGACTTAGGGTTGGGCTCAGCCTTAGCGTTAGCAGTAGCAGTAGCAGTAGCTTCTGCTTCTGCTTCAGCCTTAGCGTTAGCAGTAGCCTCGGCCTCAGCTTTCGCCTCAGCCTTAGCATCTGCGTCAGCTTTAGGCTTAGCATTAGCATCCGCCTCAGCCTGAGCTTCAGCCTGAGCTTCAGCCTTAGCAGTAGCATCCGCCTCAGCCTGAGCTTCTGCTTTAGCCTCAGCCTTAGCAGTAGCATCCGCCTCAGCCTGAGCTTCTGCTTTAGCCTCAGCCTTAGCAGTAGCATCTGCCTCAGCTTTTGCTTTAGCCTCCGCTTCAGCTTCAGCCTTAGCAGTAGCATCCGCCTCAGCCTCAGCTTCTGCTTTAGCCTCCGCTTCAGCCTCCGCCTTCGCCTCCGCCTTCGCCGCCTGCGCGACGCGTGTCTCAGCCTCGGCCTTGAGCTTCGTTTTAGCCGCGGACATGGCATCAGCCGCGGCGGTCACCGCGACGGCCGCGGCGGTAACAGCGTTCGCCGCCGCGGTAGCCACGGCCTTGGCGTCGGCGTCAGCCTTGGCGTCAGCCTTGGCGTCAGCCTTGGCGTCAGCCTTGTTCCGCGCATCCACGAGTTCCTCCGTCTCTCGTATCGCCCGGTCTTCGTCCTCCTCGTCCGCATTCGTCTCCGCATTCCCCTCCTCATCGTCAAATGAAACCCGCCCGTCCCCCGTGGCGAATTCAAAAAGCTTCTGCGCCACTTTCAAATCCGCCGCCGCCCGCTCCGCCCACCCGTCCACGTCCTCTTTGAGCTTATTGTCACCCGCGAGTTCATCCTGTGTCTGCCTTGTATCATCAGCACTACCTGTCACGGCAGTAGTCATAGCCTGCTCCCACTCCAGCTCAGCCGCCGCGGCCATGGCCATGCCTTGTAAAAGAAAAGTGTCAGTCTTGTATGGGCAAACAGTGTGTCAGGATTTGGGAAATACAAACGTACCTTGGGCCATCGCCGCGGCGACGTCATTTTTCGCGGGTTTCTTTGTGTCACCCTTTTCTTTTTGTTTTTGCGATTGAACAGTCCCTTTTTGCCCGTCAACAGAACCTTTCACCCCTGCAACGTCCCCTTTCAAAGAAGAACCGCCGTCACCCACCGCCTCGCTTTCCTCCGCCGCCGCGGCGACGCGCGCGTAAAAGTCGTCCCCCGCCAGGGTTTGTATTTCGGTTTCGAGGAGTCGCCACCCGTCGTCCATGGAGGTAACGCTGATTGAGTCTGATTGCGTATACGATTTGGTCGCGTCGTCCCGATCGTCGACGTTTCCGTCGTCGCCGACGATGGGGTCCGTCTCGGAACGTGTCACTTGGTCATCTTCGCCGTTCGCTTCGTCGGCGCCGACTCGGCCGACTGCGCTGGCGTCGTCACCAACGCCGTCGCCGTCGCCGTCGCCGCGTGTAGACACAACCGCTTGACTCGCGGTGTCAATAATCACACCTCGGATGTTCCTCGGTCGTTCGTCGGTCACGGCAACCTCTGGTTCTTCTTTTTTCACCACGCTCCGCCGGCTGCGCTCCTCCGCGAGCGCCCGCCCCACCGCGTCCGCCACCCCCGAGGTTCGCGAAACCCGCCGCGCCTGCGCCACGCGTTCTTCGAAGGTCATGTCGTCGAAGGATTTTTCCGGCATGGGGGGAACCACGAAACCGGCATCTACGGTACCGGTGTCGCGTTCGCTTTGAGTTTTGGAGGGTTTGTACAGAACCACCTTGGGGGGCTTGGGCGGCATCATTTCTGTTTCCGCGCGCGCCGGCGGTGCCACGGACGGGACGTCTTGCCACCCTTGCACCGGAGGCCTGGTATCTTCTTGAACCGGAGGCCGGACGGTATCCCTGGTATCTTCTGTTTCGGTTTCAGAGGTTTCGGGAGGAGAAGGGGTGGACGAATGAGAAGAGGGAGACGAAGGCGGCGGCGGCGGCGGCACAGCTTTCCCCACCCGCGCCGCCAATACCCGCGCCGCGAACTCGTCCTCCTTTTTCTTGGCGGCTTTCTTTTCGGCCTTGTCGTGTTGCGCCTGCATTAACAACCGGCGTTCGCGGAGAAGCATTTCTTTCTCATCCATCATCAATCCGGGTGCGTTTTGTGCGTTCTGCGGTGTGGGTTGGGTGGGAGCGGCGGCGGTGAAAGTGGGAGCGGTGGAAACAGGGGAAGTGCCCGGCCCGTCCCGCCCCTTCGCAATCTTGGCCAACCGCTCAGTCTCCTCCTCGCGCAAAAGCGCCAGCCGGGCCATCTGGTCGCTCGCGGCGAGGGATTTTTTCTCCTCGGTTTTATCGGTTTCGCTAGTGGAATCTTCGTCAGTTTTTGTTTCTTTTTGCTGTTGTCCCTTCCCAACCGGAGTTTGGCTCGTCTCCGTTTTGCGTGTCCCAAACGGCTCACTCGCGGTGGACTTTTTCTTCCCCCGCAACCCGAAAACCTTTTTCAAAACGCCCCCGATAACGCCGCCGACGTTGTCTGGTTTCGTGTCACCGTTCGTCATCGCTCTGACTGTTTGCCCAGTACCGGCGGTACCCAACTCCTCCTTACCGTCGGGTAAGGAACCCGCGCCGGGTCGATCCAGCGCGGGGGGTTTTTTCGGCAAGTTCGCGGCGAAGCCCCCTCGGTCCCCGCGGTCCGCAACGGTCTCAATCGCGGATCTCAGGGACGACGAACGGTTCTCTGCGTCTTTGGTAACGGCGTTTATTCGCGCCGCGTGTTGCGTGCGCGCTTTCGCCACGGCTTCCGCGTTTCCGTACTCCGTCGCGCTAACCGCCGCCGACGCGACGCGGTTTTGAATGCTCTGCCGAGTTTCGTCAACCCCACTTGAAACCGCCGGTTTCTTCGCGAACCCGACAAGCTCGTCAAACGGGGTTATTCCGGTCCAAGCGCTGGCGGTGCGGTTTTGGCCGCCGCTTTGCGATGCACCGGTCGAATGATTTTGATCGCCAAACGTGTTCCGGTCTAAACTCGACGGCGGCGCGTAAAACGGCGCCGTGTTCCGCGGCGCCGGCGAAGACCGCGGCGCTGTTTGCCCATACCCGACAGGTGGTCGTGTATCGGCACCTTTAGCGATACCGTTCGTCCGAAACCGATTCACTTGGAACTCGAAATCATCAAAAGCGGTGGCGACTTTTGTTTTGCGAAGACTTCGCGTGTTTCTGTTTTTGTTTTTG
>Ga0209192_10000051_pt1 | contig 151079 bp, 135 predicted proteins | sample ArcticOcean_MG_C_11_FD_187433 | JGI IMG/M metagenome (GOLD analysis project Ga0209192, IMG submission 187433) | Marine microbial communities from western Arctic Ocean - ArcticOcean_MG_CB2_154 (SPAdes) (version 2) | ecosystem: Environmental > Aquatic > Marine > Oceanic | place: Arctic Ocean... | reverse complement strand
AAACTCAATGGTCTTTGAAAATTCGGTAAGCCTTGACGGAAAAATCACGACTAACAAAGCTACTTTGAAGCGCAGCATGTAAATATCCCAGAACACAGGGAAGAATGTGAGAGAGAGAGGTAGTAAAAACTGCCTCGCCCTACAAGCCTCATTCTTCTAGCCATACAAACCCAAAATTTTAGAAGCAATTGCGCTCACATTGCGCTCACATATAATTATAATTATCGTTAAAGAAAATATCTTTTCCGTAAGCTTATGATTTTTATGAATTATTTTTATAGAATGGCTAGCGATATAATTCGACCTACTGATTACGAATCAGTCGCTCTACCAACTGAGCTATCCCGGCAAAGAATAGCCTTACTATAAATCAATACTGGCTGATTTTCCTTATCCGCCAAGGTCATTCACAGATTCTATGACGGCAGGTGTTGCGCCCTCATACAGCGGAAAGGAAAACCGCAAACCTCATAACTGGAACAACCCTAGGCGCAGAGTAATGACGTCTTCGGAAGCGTATTGTATCTAATGATCTGGCTAGAGAAAAAGATTACTTTATTGGAGAATTGAAAAAAACAGCGTCGCCGGCACGTGCTCTAACGGCACCTCCCAAAATGAGCAACTGGTCGCTGAGCTTAAAGCCCATCATTAGGCATAATTATTGGAAACCCGCTCACTTAAGCCCCAGGCTCGCGGTCATCCGCTCTAGATTAGGTAGAATCATGCAACTTGCAGTGATTGACAAACACCAAGCCTATTGCTATTGATTTCTAACCAAACATTGGAAATTACGTTATGGAATTTTTGCATCAACAGTGCCAACTGACATTGCGCGAAGGGCTAGAGGAACTGTATCGACACAACCCTGAGGTTGCTTCTGTGTCCAAAACCAAGGGAAAAACCTTTACCGACCACGACCTCACGCACATTATTTTTGGCTGTGACACTTCCATAACCGGAGAAATACTCTTAAAGCCGTGGATTTTATTTGGTACCGACATCAGCATGCGCGAGGTTAGGGAATATGCTGCCGACCCCGAAGTACAACAATTAAACCAAGAAGGGGCGGCCTTACTAGGCGGCAAGTTCGTAGCATCGCTGAAAATCCTCTTTTACTATGTCCCACAGTTCTTTTGGATCTGGCTGAACCATGTACGCAAAATGCGCAAAAAGTGGCCCCACTCGACCCTTACCGAGGAAATGCTAGACACTAAGATTTGCGACCTACGCGCAGAGTATAAAATTTCCGTTCTTGGCTAAAACCGTCTATAAGCCACAGCGTGATCGTCATTTTCACCATTTTCTAACGAATAGCCCTAGGGTTAGCCCCGGGGATAGCAGTAGGCGCGGCACTACTCGTCTTCGCGGATTTAGGTATACAACGGATTTACGCGACCAGTGAAGCTAAGACTTTACGTGTACCCGTAAAAGGTCGCCGCCCGTGCATGACCAAAAAATTATCGACCAGCGCCACATCGCCTGTTTGCCAAGGAATATCGAAGCTCAGTTCATCCGCAAGCTTTATGGCCACAGCCATATCTGCATGTTGGATACTTGTACCATCCCCAAAGCTGATAGATTTTTCACCGCTATTGCGAGCGTCTTTCCAGCCGCGAAAGGCAGCAATTAGCTGATTAAAAAATACGCTTCGACCATCAGCCAATTCACGAACTGCTGGTAACACAGGCGTAGTCACGCTGAGTGATTGGTCTTTTTGCCAAGACCATGTGTAACCCAACTTAGTGAGCTTTGTCTCGGCGTCGCTTTGAGTGGGCGCGCTCAACGTACTGCTCCAACTACGCCCTTGGCCCGAACCTAAGTCATCGTGCAATGGCATGGTCTGAGAGTAGCGCACGCCCTTGGCAACGCATTGCGCGACAAATTCCGGAGCTTGACGGCGCAGCCCTTCGAGCAACATGTCTGAGCGGCAGATGGGAGTAGCTCCACCGGTATCTGCGGCCTGTTCACAGTAAAACAGTAGCCTCGATGGATAGACCGGAGTTTGCGCCATTTCGTGATGCAGAAAAATGGACACGTCCGCTGGTGCTTCATTAGCGGTAAACACTCGCTCGGAGCGGTTACGCCTCACGGCATTAGACAACGAGTCTGCATAGGTAAAGTTCGGCCAAGCAAACCTCCGAATCAGCTGATCAAAGTCTTGGTCGCTGTAGATACCAAAGCCGCGCAATAAAATGGCGCCATGGGCCGTTAGCTGGCTGGATAATTTTTCACGATTGGCGTCTACCCAAATACACGCTTGTTCAATGTCGCCACCAGCAATTTTTTGTTCTGCCAAGTAAAAGACTGGAAACACATCGCCTTGCTCGTATTCCTGCTGACCTTGGAGTTTATTCTGCTCGTTCATAACTTCTCTCATCAAGAGCAAATTTTACTCGCCCTATTATTCCTGCCAATTTTTCGCGTCTAGTCATAGATAGAATGAAATGTGTTAAACGCTTCTTCACAGAACGCGCCCGGATCATTAAAGCGACGGTTTTGATTGAGCCCAGATATTGCGCTCATTTCGTCGTCTGTTAGCGAAAATTCCGACAATGACAAATTTTCTAATAACCGCTGGGGGTTACTGGTTTTTGGAATCACCGCAGTGCCACGCTGTAAGCCCCAACGCAACACAACCTGAGCTGGCGAGGCGCCGGTACGCTGAGCCGCGGCCATTACTACCGGCTGGGTCAACACCGTTTCAGCTTCACTGGCCATATCTAGAGCCACGTAGGAAAGTGCGCCAAGGGGTGAAAAGGCGGTCACCGCAATACCATAAGACTGAGCGGTACGTATTAATGCTTCTTGAGTCAGGTAAGGGTGGGATTCGATCTGCAACATTGTCGGTTTTATATTGGCGTAATTCATCAGGTCGTGCAGCAAGCTGGCACTGTAATTACAAACGCCAATATGCCGCGCCAATTTCGCACCTACCAAATGCTCCATTGCACCCCAGGTTTCGCTTAACGGAACACGATCTAATTGCATACTGGGTTGTGCAGCGGCGGGATTATATATCCACTCCGGTGGGTAGCGGTCTTGGAAATCTACAAAGCTCAGGGCTATGGGAAAGTGCACCAAGTATAGGTCGAAATAGTCTAGGCCCAAATCTTCTAACGATTTTCGGCAGGCAGCTTCTACATGTTCTTTACGGTGATAGGTATTCCAGAGCTTTGAAGTCACCCACAGCTCTGCCCGTGTACAAAGACCGTCTGCAAGCGCACGAGAGATGCCCTGACCTACTGCAACTTCGTTACCGTAGTCTGCAGCGCTGTCTAGATGCCGGTAACCGGTCTTAATCGCATCATAAACTGCCTGAGCAACTGCATCGGCATCTATCTTCCAAAGCCCTAAACCCACTGCTGGCATAGTTTGGCCGTCAACTTTAATCGTTTCAGTCATTACAAAATCCTAGTTCAATTTATTCTCTTCGGCGGGCACTAATAATTAACCGCCTAGTGTTATTCGATTACCGTTGGCTTCGTTAGGCCAGCAGTGTACCCAGGCCATTAGTGTCTATGAACGCCTGCACGTCCACAGCCTGCCCGGTAGCCATTGATTGTTGCGCAGCACTGGCCACTATCATTGACCACATGCCTTGCATCGCTGTGGCGCAGTCTACCGACTCGCCCGCAAGCTGATCGACAAATGCTTCGTGCTCATAATAAGTTGAACCATGATGCCCACTCTGTTCCAGTGCTCGGGTATAGCTGACAGCGGATTTCTTTGAAACGCCCAGCTCGCCCTTTAGTATTTCGACGGTAGTGGTAGATTCCGCCTGCTGCTGAAAGTTGAAGTTCTCCTGAGCAATAAGTTTGCCTTCATCGCCAACAATAATCATTTCTTCATTGAAATCAGGGCAGAACATATTTAGGGTAAAATTCGCTCGAACGCCATTGTCGTAATCAATAACCACATAGGCATGATCATCAATATCCGAATGCTCACCGTCTTTTGCAAAATCCAAGAAGTTCACAGCCTGGCCACCGCTGGCGTAAACTCGGCTCGGCCTTGCCTGGGCAAGCAAATTGATTAGATCAAAGTAATGACAACATTTTTCCACCAAAGTGCCACCGCTGAAGCGACTAAATTTGTTCCACTGGCCTACTTTGTCTAAAAACGGTGGGCGATGCTCGCTGACGCTGATGGTCTTGATCACGCCAAGAGAGCGCCGGTCTAACGCTTCATGGAATGCCTCAACATACTGTGCCTTGTAACGGTACTGCAGACCAATCTGAATAAACGAACTATAAGTCTCGCTCATACCTACAATGGCGGCTGCATCCTGCAAACCTGTGGCCATCGGCTTCTCGAGGAATATTGGCTTAGATGAGGCCATAGCAACTTTGAGCACCTCAAAGTGCGTGTAATTAGGCGTGCAAATCATCAAAGCATCCACAGCTGAGTCGTTACATGCAGAGTGCAGGTCTGGATAACGTACCAAGGTGTCAGAGCTAAACCTTTTAAAATTTTCTTCTGCGCTGTCTAAACTGTGCGCTTGGGTGTCAAAAATCCCATGCACTCGTGCGCGCCCCAACATGGCGGCAACCCGCATATGTTCTTGGCCAATGGTACCCGTACCAATAATCGCCAAATTGTACTGAGGGGCATCCTGGGCATATAAATATCTGTCACCGTCAGTGACGTGGCGTTGGCCCGGGGAATTCTCAAACATCCGCAATCTGGTTTTAGTCAATGTCTTGATCCATTTCGTTGAGCAAAATCTGGCTCACAGCATAACTGCTAGGAAGATTCAGGGTTAGCTGTAGGCGTCGAATTATTCGTCATATAGCGCCCCCAGAACAAAATATTGATACCGAACAAAGAGGCAATCAACGGCCAGAAAAAGTCGCTTAGCCCGCCCACAATGCCAATTGGCGAAAACAACAAATACAAGGCAACTACACAGGACATTAAGGTAACAGCACAGGGCACTGCATATGCCCAGGGCTGCATGTCTACTTTGTGAGTGGTGCTGTAACTCCAGAGTTCAGTGCGCGGATAGAAATGCCCCACCGCCAACAGAATACTAATTTCAATTGCAAAAAGGACCGCGTATAGATGTAAAAAATGAATGTCTACCGCCTCTTTGAAGACAAACTGCAAAAGCCCATAAGCGATAACGTGAAAGATAATGACCAATTTTGCGCCCAAGGCTGGCACATGGCGGGTAAACAACCCGACAATAACAATGGCAATGATAGGAATATTATAAAAGCCGGTAAAAACTCGGATAACTTGCCATAAACCATCTGCGGCAAACTGAAGCAGCGGCGCAACCAAGAAAGAAAACAGCGCAATCGCAATACTCGCTCGCTTCGCCACCTTCAACAACAACGCATCATCAACCTCAGCAACGCCACGGGCTTCTTTGTAGGGTAAATATACATCTAAGCAAAATAGGGTAGCTGCACTGTTGAGTAGAGAATTAAATGAACTGAACACTGCGCCGAGTAAAACCGCCAAAAAGAACCCTGTAGCCTCCACGGGGAGCACATCACGAATCAACCTTGGATAGGCTAAATCAATTGAAGCCAACCCACCGTCTTCGCCTACGCCGCCATAAAGGTGATAGGCGATCACTCCGGGCAACATCATCATGAAGGGCACCAAGACCTTAAAAAACCCAGAAAACAAAACACCCTTTTGACCTTCGGCGAGGTTTTTTGCTGCCAAGGTTCTTTGAATAACGTATTGATTGGTACACCAGTAAAATAGGTTGGCGAAGATCATGCCGGTAAAAAGCGTGGCAAATGGTGTGGGATCAAACTCCGAACCAATGGCGTTGAGTTTTTCAGTATGGCTGTTTGCCACGGTATACAACCCATCACCGACACTGCCTTCACCAAGGGCAGCGAGGCCAAGAATGGGTACTGCGATACCAATAATGAGCAAGCCAATGCCATTTAGAGTATCGGACACCGCAACGGCTTTTAGTCCACCAAAGACAGCGTAAACAGCACCCAGGCAACCGATAACAACAATGGTTAACGCTAAGGCCTGACTATAGGGAATATTCAATAAAGCTGGTACATCGAACAACTGCAGCACAGCAATAGATCCGGCGTACAGTACCGATGGAATAGTGATTAACCCATAACCGATCATGAACAGCACGACAGACATGCGCCGGACTCCGCCGTCGAATCGATCATTTAGAAACTGCGGCAAAGTGGCAAATGCCCCGGCCAAATAGCGTGGCAAAAATAGAAAGGCCATACAGATGGTAGCGAAGGCGGCAGTGACCTCCCAACCCATACTGCTGAGGTTGAAGCCATAGGCTGAGCCATTTAGTCCAATCAACTGCTCAGCGGACAGATTGGTTAAAAGCATAGAGCCTGCAATAAAGACCGCGCTTAAACCCCTACCTGCGAGAAAGTAGCCATCTCGCGTGTCTACCTCACCTTTGGTTTTTTGATAAGAAATCCAGGCCACCAAGCCCATAAAAAAACAGCAACTGATCAGCGCAGTGATAGTTTCATAAGTCGTCAAAGTATTTCAGCCACCTCTATAATGCGAAAGTCCCAACTCGTCCATCCCGAAAAAAAAACCCAACCACTGATGATAAATAGTCAGTAGTAGTCTTTCCTAGGTTCAGAGTATTTTAGCCTAATTCAAGCAGGGTTGGGGCAGCTAGGTTCGGACCAGGCAATAAAGCAGCGTTGATCAAAATCCTCGGAGATGCATAACATGATTGGAAAAAATGAATAAAACTGGCCAGCATTTGATAATGGAATTGGCTCCCAGTTAAGAGTTAAAAGCTAAAAGTTAAAAGCTAAGAGCGGAGAAAACGACCCCGACTAAAGATCTGACCTTCCGACCTTGCAAGACCCACCTAGTGGCGCGCTCTTGATTCATATACGCAGAGCAACATTGAGGCAGGCGACTGATCACCGTACCCCAACGCAGAGTAAAAATATCAGGCTTAGTTTACTGGCACTTCGAGAGCAATCAAATTTTCTAGTAGCTGGCGACCAGCCGTTCGAGGGTTAACGTTTTTGTCGATTTTGCTGATAATGCCTTCAGCATCGATATAGAAGGTCCAGCGTTTGGCCATACCGCCTGAACCTAAAACTCCGTAAGCATCGCTTACTGTTTGCGATGCGTCTGCAAGAATTGGAAAGTTTGCATTGTTTTGCTCTGCAAAGGCCACGGCGGTTTCAATGTCGTCTGTACTAGCCATAAAGAGCTGAAACTCGAAGCGTCTAACCTGTCTTTTGCTATCGCGAATTGACTTACACTCTATCGTGCAGCCGCCAGTGAACGCCTTGGGAAAAAAGGCCAACACCACATGGGTACCGCGAAGGTCTGATAGCTGGTAACTGTTACCGTCAGACCCTTCAAGGGTCCAATTGGGCGCAGCATCACCTTCTTTAATGGACGCTTGGCCAAATGCAACAACGCTACTAAGTAATAAAGCTATTAACCATTTCATAACGTATTCCTTTTTGCTTTTCTTATCTCACCAATTTTTCTTTGGCCTTTGCTCGGTCTTATCCTAAACAACTCTGCCCCACTGATTCAGCTCATATTGTGCAAGCTTCTCTCCGCGGGGTTTAACCACTAGCTCACCACGGGGGCGCCACGCCGACGTATTATAAAGCAATTTTTAGCGCTAACAGCGCACCCTCTAATCCATCTAATTCCGATCTCAAGCGCAGAACTTCACCCATATGACTATGACGCAATTCTTCTAATGCCTCAGGACCATATTTTTCTGGTTGCTCCATGGCGTGCCGACCAATGGCCTCTATCTCATCGGCCAAAAAGGTCAGCTCGGCTTTGAGTTGACCCATCTTTTTATTAATAGCTTTTTCATTAACTGTATTTTTGTAAGCGCTCACAGTGAGTATCTCTGCGAATTTCTGCCGTACGGATTACTCATAGGTTATCGGTGTAGTTTTCTCTAATGGCACCATGATATGAGCAAAGTCACTGCCTTCCCACATGACATAAGGGCCACCCTCGTAAGGGTTTCTGGGTAAATCGCCAAACAGTGCCTGTGGTACCAAAATCATTAGATGCGGACCTTCTTGTACCCATGTTCCTTTGGATTCGTCCAAATTCATTGGGTGGTCGTTGTCTACCGGAATATCCCCTACCAACATGTAAGAAACACCAATGGAGTTAGATTCGTTTTTGTAGGGTTTTTGATTCATGAAGGCGTCCAACCACCGCTGCCAAGGCGCGTCAACGCACATGGGGTTTTCGTAAGACGGTGGCGTTCCTACCATACACACCCAGCCATTATCACCCTCACGTAGAACACTATTATCAGCATCCAAAACTAGCGCGTTATCACTCACGTTGTTTGGCGCTGCGGCCGTGGCTAACTTTATTTTCTCCACATTTGAGAGTCCACTCTTATGGATACCGGCGTATTCACCGTCATGGCCGCCTTTGTGGCCACCAGCATGGGCAGACATAACAGACAAAGACAGCAGGGCTACGAGTAAACCGTTAATGAGCTTTACAGAGCGAGATATAGGCATAGAGGCTTTTCTTCTTATTATCGGATTTTATTTTTAAGTTCATAGACTACCAGCAAAATTGGCGTTAGGTCGAATCACCAAGCAGAGGGCGCTCTGAAAGTAATGAGCCAACGCAACAAATCACGGTGGGACCGGGCTTTTGGCCCAATAGCTAAATGTACCGTGTGAAAAGTGGCCGTCTTATCAAGCCACCTGCCGGCGATGTAATCTCAACCAGCGGTTCTGTGACGCCGTTTAAGCTTAGAATTTTATCGAGGCAATAACAGCCAACACCGACCAAAGTGGATAGGTTTAAAGTATTGGTACTTTAAATGTAGTAGGTCACAGACAGAAACCACCCTCCTTCAATTCGATCAAAGGCAGCCATACCTTTGCAGTGCCCAATATATTTTTCAGCGTAAATGTAAAAGTCTTCATGAGCTTGTTTTTCGTTTTCATCAGCAAACTGCAAATGGTAGAAGTAACGGGGAAAGGATCTTGTGTCGACAATTTCTTGTTACTCAACAGCATAGATTTTTAGGCTATGGCATCGCGCATTCTTGGGGTGATAGACGCCATTTTCGTCTCTGTCGGTATAACCCTGAATAATTTCGTTTGACATACCAAGTGGCAACTTAGGGTCACAACTAACGAATTCCGGACTGTGATCGGTCGCGCCGTCTATAAGAGCTTTTATTTCAGGGTCTTTTTCCTGTAAATCCTCCAGACATGATTGCTCAAACCGCGCAGAAAAAACAATGCAAGTTAAAGACAACCTACTGCAATGAGTGCAAGGCTCCTATTTCTGGTCATTTTGCCTGCCTCTTTGAGGGGGGCATCGCTGGGATTAATATCCCTGTTTAGCTAATGATTGTCGAATAGCCTCTAAACGCCGGCGATTTTTACCCAAATCCGAATAACCAACTCGCGAACCAGAGCGCACATCCACCACATTAGAGTCTTGGCGAATTTGAAATTCCACGTCGTCTACAAAACCAAAAAAGCGAGTACGTGCTTCGGCGTGCAAGTAGGTGTCATCTGACTCAACTACTGAAAACCCAGAATCTTCTTCTAACGTCAATTTTATCGCCGCCATTAATGCCTGAGCATCTCTGACGCTGACCAGTGGCTCTATGTAATGTGAACCAGGGTCGGCTTTACTAGATACGCAATTGGGTGACGATGGGCAGGGTTGCATTCGTTCATATTGTTCGCTCACTATTTCTCCTGCTGAAACAATTGATAGAGACAGGCAACTAAGCATCAATATCACCCACCTACACAAGGGGGGAGATAAGAGAATTGGCCAGATTGTACTGCGCATAAAATATCACCCAAGGTAAACTTCCAGCCCATCATATATTCTCTGCACACCTAGGCCCAGTGCTCTGCTCTTGTTGCTAAGAGCCTGGTGGTCGGTGGTCGGTGGTCGGTGGTCGGTGGTCGGTGGTCGGTGGTCCAATTCAGCAAACGCGATAAGCGCGAAATAGCCAAGCAAGATCACATATATCGGCAGGATTTATTCTCAACATCGCTGATTGCTGGGCATTTGCAAACAAACTGTGATGCCATCTGGCTCTCTGGCAACCACCTGATAAAACGATCCATCGCTGTCATTTATCTCATAACTGGCGGCCCCTTCACTAGCCACTGTCCAACCTAAAGCCGCAGCGATTTCAACTCTATCAGCCAACCCCACAGCATAGGAGCCGTGGCGCAATTTGTGGCTTTCTTGAAAGAGCGTTATAGATTGAATATTCGCTACCAGTACCGCTTGCTGACTCGATGTGATGTGATTTTGCCACACCGGCCAAGCAATGCTTGAGAGTGTGGCAATGATACCTACAACCACTAACACCTCTAGCAAAGTAAACCCTGGGGCAAAGCGGGCCACCTGCTTTTTACCAGTCATTTTCATCAATTTAGTAACAGAAATCATGTTGCTGGGGAGCCGAGCAATTGCGTTAGCAATCGTCAGAGTTCCAGCAAACACTGGTGCTCTCGATCGCGGTAAATTCCCCATAAATTGGACGTGTCAATGTGAGCACTGCGTTGCCTGCGGCGACATCACCGGCCAGCACAAAAAGGATTGATGCCTCCCGACCAGCGGTCTCTGAATCTATCGAATAAGCAGCACTGCCTTCGGGAGAAGTAGAGTCTGTACCCACCACTTCGGCTTGTAACGCATTTAGCCATTCTTGCGCGGTATCTCGAGTTTCGCTTACTTCTCCGCGGTTGAATCCACTGGAGAGTTGCGCGCGCAGGCGTAGCATCTCACCCTTAGACCAGTTAATTGCTTGCTCATAATGCACATTTACCTTGGCGCTATTGGCGGTCACTACATAGCCTTGAAATGCCGGCACCGCGAAGGTTGCTATAACGCCAATAATGGCGATCACAATCATTAGCTCTACTAGCGTAAAACCTGCGCCTACTTTTCTATTGCGCAGGTTTTCAACTGATTTCTTACAGGCGAACTTTTTCTGCGCCGAGACTTTCTTAACGCATGAGTACTTTGTTATTTGGCTGATTGTGAATAGGTGTTTATGGGTGCGTGCACCTTGTTGCGAATAATTTTTGCGCGAACCCTTCATGAGTAAAACCTCAAAAAAATGTCATTGCAGCATGTCTGCTGCAGCTGTCTTTGGCAGCGGTGATATCTCAACCAGAACCCAGTTATTAAACTTTCTAAGCTAGGAACTTGGCGACGCACACTTGGCGATCTGGCCAGAGCCATAGAATTAGGCAACCGGTTTAGAACTTACAAAAAAAAGGGCATTTGACCCTTACGAGGGATTTCACTTTCGCCTAGCGTGGCCTTATTAAGTTAAGGTTGATCTATTCATGTATGACCCCAACAACCCCAATACGCCTGTAACAAGCGCCGCCAAAAACCCACTATCCAAAAACCCACTATCCAAAGGCCCGCTATCAAAAGGCCCGCTATCAAAAGGCCCACTATCCAAAGGCCCGCTGTCCAAAGGCCCGCTGTCCAAAGGCCCAAGATATAAAGACTCACTATCTAAAGACTCACTATCTAAAGAAGCGCTATCTGAAGACACTGTATGTAAAGGTTCCACATTTTTAGGTGCTACCTCGCTGAGAGGAGACAAAGCAGCTGCAGCGACGCCACTACACCTATCTGAGTACCTATCTGAGTACCTATCTGAGCAACTGTCTGAGCAACTGTCTGAGCAACTGTCTGAGCCTGCGTCTGACTCTGCGCCTGAGTCAAAATTTGTATCCGCAGCGGAGTCCGCACCCGAGAACTTATCGATGAACACCTATAGATCTTCACCGGCGCTTGCAGACCGAGCGCACAAACGAGCTCTAGCCTCATCAGCAAAATCAAGTGCGATAGCGAACGATGTAAACTTAGGTGATAGCAAACAGGTGTTCGCTAACGGCAACAATGATTCCCCGGTTGCAACATTCGTTAATCACCTAATCGATACAGCCGTTGCACAAAGAGCCTCTGACATCCACATAGAACCCTTTGCACAGGGCTATAGAATTCGCCTACGTATTGATGGGCTGCTCCAGTTAGGGCCAACACCAGCACAAGCAATCGGCAGTCGACTTAGTTCCCGTATAAAGGTCTTAGGACAATTAGACATTTCTGAGAAGCGTCTACCTCAAGATGGTAGATTGCGGCTAGACACCACCAACCACAAAACATTGGACTTACGCATCAGCAGTTTGCCAACGCTATGGGGCGAAAAAATTGTCCTGCGTCTGCTTAACGTAGACACCGCCCACAGAGGTATCGAACACCTCGGCATGGCCAGGGAACAAAAGTCTGTTCTGCTTAGAGCCCTGGGTCAGCCTCAAGGACTCATTCTGGTCACCGGACCCACCGGCAGCGGTAAGACTATGACCCTGTACAGTGCGTTAGATTTGTTAAACGAAAAGCAGCGCAACATTTCTACCGTAGAAGACCCTGTTGAAATAGACGTACACGGCATAAATCAAGTTAATGTAAATGCCCGCATTGGCCTCGATTTCGCAACCACACTAAGAGCGCTGCTAAGACAAGACCCAGACGTCATCATGGTGGGAGAAATCCGCGATATAGAAACTGCAAATATTGCCATACGCGCAGCACAAACAGGTCACCTCGTATTGTCTACACTGCATACCAACTCGGCTTTCGCCACATTAGAACGACTCATGCAAATGGGTATTCCGCGACACAACCTAACCACATCTATCAGCTTAATTATGGCCCAGCGTTTGCTCAGAAAGCTCTGTGATCATTGCAAAAAGGTGGCCGATTTACCGGAGGCAATTTTGCTTGAAGCAGGTGTCGACCAAAGACGTATAAATCACCGCCTGTTCAAAGCACACCCAGAAGGCTGCGCTTACTGCCACCAGGGTTATCTAGGACGCATAGGGATTTTTGATTTGATCCAAATGGATCAAGCAACCTTAGAACGGTTAGACAACAGCAAAGGCGAAGCCTCTTTAGCCACCACCGACCTGGCGAACAACAACTTACGCAAAATGGCATTAGAAAAAGTCCTAAGCGGCGTTACCAGTTTGCAGGAAGCAAATCGTTTGACACTTACGGACGCTGCGCTGTAATGATAGGAATTGGGGCGCGAGCCAACCACCCTGTTGATGAAGCATCAGTACCGCCACAAGACATGGACGAGAAACTCTTTCGATGGTCCGGCACCGGACCAATCGGCAACTTCCAACGTGGCATTATCCGCGCACCAGACATTAACGCTGCAAGGCAAAAAATTGAGACGCAGGGCGTAGATATCGCCGCCATTTCACAAGAACAACAAAAAAAGGGATTACAACGACTAAGAATTTCCGAGCGAGCGCTACCGACAAAAATTTCCGTTTTCGGCCACAAGGTGAATCCACGCAGCAGCGCATTATTTACCCGTCAACTAGCAACTCTCATCGAGGCGGGCATTCCCATTCTGCAATCGTTAGAGGTACTTGCCGAGGATTCAACTTCGGATCAAAAGGTCATGGCTAAAATAGCTAAGAATTTGGGCGAGAAAATTTTGGCTGGTAATACTCTGGCTGAGGCAGCCAGCAATTTCCCATTGGTCTTTGAATCATTAACTCAGCAACTGATAAAAGCTGGCGAAGCCACCGCAACCCTAGATGCCACCCTACACAACATTGCAAACCATCAGGAAAGAACCCTAGAGCTAAAGGCGAAAATAAAGAAAGCCTTAGTACACCCTATCGCAGTTTTAACCATTGCAGCCGTAGTCACAGCCTTAATGCTGACTAAAGTAGTACCTCAGTTTGAACAGATGTTTCGCAGCCAAGGTAAAACATTGCCGGCTATGACCACCTTCGTTATAGAGCTATCGACCTATATGCAAAACTATTGGCCCCATGCCCTAGCAACAGCTTGCGCAATAACAATAGTGTTTAAAATTATCTATCGCAGGCAGCCAGCCTTTACACTTTTTATACACCGACTTTTGCTCAACCTTCCTTTATGCGGCAAAGTGATTACGGCTAACTGTGTGGCCAGATTTTCTCGTACGCTGGCAACAACCTATAGCGCGGGCATACCCATAGCCGATGCCTTAACTTTTGCCGGCCCAGTCACAGGAAATTTGGTGTATCAACACGCCACGCAGCAAATACAACATTCTGTAGCCCATGGTGAGTCACTACATGCAGCAATTGCTCAAGTGGGTTGTTTTCCAACCCTAATTATTAAGATGATCGCTATAGGAGAACAAGCTGGGGTATTGGACACAATGCTAGAGAAAAGCGCCGTTCACTACGAAAGAGAAGTGGCAAACACCATTGAGAAACTTTTGCCACTCTTAGAACCTGCAATGATGGCTTTGCTGGGCCTCATCTTAGGCGGACTGATTACAGCTATGTATCTACCGGTCTTTCAAATGGGTAGCGTCTTGGGTGGTTGAGCAAATCACACAGGATGTGGCTTTTAGGCCTCTCCATGGATTATCCTCTTAACTGTTGCGCCCTGCGCGCTCATCAAACAGTTTCGTATTAGGGATAGTTATGTTGATCGGTCTTACTGGTGGCATTGGCAGCGGCAAGACCGCAGCAGCCAATCATTTCGAAGTTTTAGGCATTGATATAGTAGATGCTGATCTAGCCAGCAGAGCGGTAGTTGAGCCTGGCCAACCGGCTTTAGATTCTATAGCCGAACATTTTGGCGAAACCATAATTGGTGCAGATGGCGGCTTAGACCGCGCCCAACTGCGCAAGCTTGTATTTGCTGACGGGTCAGAGCGCAAATGGCTGCAGCGCCTGCTGCACCCACTGATCAGCGAATATCTTGCTGGGCAAATCCGCAACAGTTCATCTACTTATTGCCTGCTGGTTAACCCCCTTCTTTTAGAGTCAGGGCAATCTCAATGGTGCAAAAAAATTATCGTAGTAGACACGCCAGTAGAAACCCAAATTCAACGTACAATGTCTCGTGATGACAACGATCGAGATCAGGTGCAATCGATCGTTAATGCACAAATGAACAGGCAAGATCGTTTGGCTGCGGCCGACTTCATCTTGCTCAATGACCAAGGCATTAATGAATTGCAGGTCAACGTAGAAAACATTCACCAAGAGCTAACCGATCTATGTCAGAAACAGCACACATAATCCCATGCCCCACGTGTAAGCAGAGCGTGAAGTGGACACCGAGCAATCCCAACAGGCCTTTTTGTTCAGAGCGTTGCAGACTGATTGATCTTGGTGCTTGGGCAGGTGAAGACCACAGAATTCCCGGCGACAGCGAGCCAGAATTTAACGAAGAAAATCAGCCCTAGAAAACTGCTGCTAGATGCTATGGGTAGAAACTATAGGTAGAGACTATGGATAGAGACTATGGATAGAAACTATAAATAGAAACTATGAGTAAAAGCGTTAAGTAGAAGTTACGGGGAAAAGCTATAGATAGAAGCGGGGCTAGGAGCGACAATTGTGATCTGGAACTGTGATCTGGAACTGTGATCTAGAACTGTGATCTAGAACTGCGATCTAGAACTGCGATCTAGAACTGTGATCTAGCAACACGATCTAGAAGTTTGACTAGGAGCGGTACTCGGCGTTAATGCGTATATATTCATAGGACAGATCTGTTGTCCAAATTGTTTCGCTTGCGGCGCCTCGACCAAGGTCAATGATGACGCTGAATTCATCTTGCGCGAGCACGCCAGCACCAGCTGCCTCGGTATAACTCGGTGACATTAAGCCACCACTGGCCACTTCAACATTGTCTAGCCAAAGTGCCACTTTGGATGCATCAAGGTCTTCTACCTCAGCGCGTCCAATGGCCATACAAAAACGTCCCCAGTTAGCGTCTCCGGCGAATAGCGCGGTCTTTACCAGCGGCGATTCGGCCACGGTATAGGCGACTTCTAAGCACTCTTGGGCAGAGGCACCACCAGTGACTTTAACCGCAACAAATTTGGTCGCTCCCTCGCCATCTCGAACAATGGCTTGGGCTAAGAATTTTGCTACGTCAGTTAAACCTTCGCGCAGTTGCTGATAAGCCGAATCTTCTGCAGATACTATTGCCGCTGCGTTGCTTTGGGCAGTGGCAGCAATCATAAAACAGTCGTTAGTTGATGTGTCGCCATCTACGGTAATTCGGTTAAAACTTGAGTCGGCGACTTGTTTCACCATAAGTTGCAGAAGCTTTTGAGAAATATTTGCATCACAACCAACGAACCCAAGCATGGTGGCCATATTAGGCTTGATCATGCCAGAGCCTTTGGCGATACCGGTGATTGTTACTACTTCACCTGCAATTGTTATTTGCCGGCTACAAGCTTTGGCTACAGTATCCGTTGTCATAATCGCCGCGGCCGCATCTAGCCACGCATCAGTACCTAGATCTGCAACAGCGCTTGTTACCGCTTTTTGCAAAGCTGGCACATTTAGTCTTTCGCCAATCACACCAGTGGAAAATGGTAATACTGTCTGTAGGTCTGTTCCGAGATGCTCCGCTACATGACTACACACAGCATCTGCATCTTGCAGCCCTAATTCACCGGTGGCGGCGTTAGCATTGCCACTGTTGATTACCCAGGCGCGACAATTAGCCTGCCGAGCCTTAGCCAGTTGCACCGGTGGGGCGATAAAGGAAGATTGGGTATACACCCCGGCTGTCTGAGTACCCGGGGCAAAAGAAAAAACTGCCACATCGTCACGATCCGCCGATTTGATCGCAGTTTTTGCCGTACCCATTTGTATGCCAGGAACTGCCAGCAAGTTTCCAGGCAATGATAAATTAACTGCCATCTATCTCTCCACACGCCACGGCATAAAAGTAGTTTGCATGATTCCTTGGCGAACATACGCTCTCAACAAAAATATAAAGAGTGCTGGCCTCAAGTCTATACAGTGCCGTGACATTGTTTAAATTTGCGTCCAGAGCCGCAAGGGCATGGTTCGTTACGCCCTACTTTAGGTTGATTGCGTATAAATGTTTCGCCCTTGGGATCAGCTGGCTTAGGCGGCCGACCAGGCGCTTCTTCTGCACCCATGCCTTGGGCCTTACTGTGCTCAAAATTCATTTGCTTTGCAGCCTGCGCGCGGCGTAGTCGTTCTTGGGCTTCAATTTCTTCCGGGCTTTCAATCTGCATACGGGAAAGCATGCGAATCAATTCAAATTTAATATCGAATAGTAGGTTTTGGAAAAGCTCAAAAGATTCTCGCTTAAATTCCTGCTTAGGTTGTTTTTGCGCATAGGCGCGCAAATGAATACCTTGACGCAAATGATCCATAGAGGCCAAGTGCTCTTTCCATTTTTGGTCAAGAATCTGCAACATCACCTGTTTCTCAACCAACCGCATATTAATATCCGCTGCAGCCCAAGTGCTTTCTTTCTCTGCGTATTCGGTTTCAAGTTGGGTCAAAATACGTTCGTTGAGTTTTTCTTCATCTAAGGCATCATCTGTATCCAACCATTTTCTGATGGGTTGAGTGCTGGCAAAATCCGCAGCTAAGGCCTTCTCCAAGCCATCTATATCCCACTGTTCAACCAGGCTTTCCGGTGGAACGTATTGCCCAATGAAATCGTATACGACTTCTTCACGCAGGCCTTCAATAGTCGCACTGATGTCTTCGGCTTCCATAAGCTCACGACGCTGTTGATAAATCACCTGACGTTGATCGTTAGATACATCATCGTACTCAAGCAAATTCTTACGACTATCGAAGTTATGCCCTTCTACTTTGCGCTGAGCGTTCTCAATAGACCGATTGATCATCTTATGTTCAATGGCTTCGCCTTCTTCTGAACTAAGCCGCAACATCAAATTGCGTACACTTTCAGTAACAAAAATGCGCATCAAATTATCGTCAAGAGACAAATAGAAACGGGTTGAACCCGGGTCACCTTGGCGGCCTGAACGGCCTCTTAACTGATTGTCTATACGCCGTGATTCGTGGCGCTCAGTGCCAATAATATGCAGGCCACCTGATTCAAGTACACCGTCGTGTCTGATCTGCCAAGCAGCCTGAACCTTGCTTGTCTCTTCCGCGCTAGGATTATCTAACTTACTCAGCTCGGCCTCCAAGCTGCCACCCAAAACAATATCAGTACCTCGACCAGCCATATTTGTAGCGATGGTGATAGATCCGGCTCTACCGGCATCGGCGATAATATCTGCCTCACGCTCATGCTGTTTTGCATTCAATACATTGTGCGCAATTTTTCTCGCATTGAGTTCCGTAGACAACAGCTCTGAACTTTCAATTGAAGCAGTACCAACGAGAACCGGCTGGCCTTTCGCCATGCAGTGCTCTATGTCTTGAACAATGGCGTCATACTTTTCTGCCAGTGAGAGGTACATGAGGTCGTTTCCATCCTCGCGCACCATGGGCCTATGAGTAGGCACCACCACCACATCTAAACCATATATTTGCTTGAATTCAAAAGCTTCGGTATCCGCTGTACCCGTCATACCCGACAGTTTGCGATACAAGCGGAAATAGTTTTGGAAGGTTGTAGAAGCCAAGGTTTGGCTTTCGTTTTGAATAGGCAGCCCTTCTTTCGCCTCAATCGCCTGGTGAATGCCATCTGACCAACGCCGCCCGGGCATGGCTCTACCCGTGTGTTCATCAACTATTACCACCTCAGAATTGGTGATCATATAGTCCACATCACGTTTAAATAGCGAGTGAGCCTTGAGCGCAGCCAGTACGTGATGAAGCAAATTCAGGTTGCTGGACGAATAAAGACTATCCCCCTCTGCTAACAACTCCAACTGAATGAGCGCATCTTCAACTTTTTGATGTCCCAATTCGGTAAGTTCTATTTGCCGATTCTTTAGATCAACTGTGAAATCTGCAGTCGGTTCAGGCACCTCGTCACCAAACACTCTGGGCGTATCGTCAAAAGGCTGTTCAATTAGGGTCGGCGCTACTTTATTCAGCACCTGGTAGAGCCGGGTGCTTTCTTCTGCAGCACCAGAAATAATCAGTGGTGTTCGCGCCTCATCAATCAAAATTGAGTCCACTTCGTCAATCACCGCAAAATTCAGCTCACGCTGGATCCTATCGTCTACAGAGAACGCCATATTGGTGCGAAGGTAATCGAAACCGAATTCATTATTAGTGCCGTAAGTAATATCAGAGCGATAGGCTAGCAATTTTTCAGGGGTAGGCTGATTAGACTGAATAACACCAACACTCAACCCTAACGCTTCATAAATAGGCGCCATCCAGTCAGCATCACGCTTCGCCAAATAGTCGTTAACCGTAACGACATGAACACCTTTACTGGTGAGTGCGTTTAAGTAACAGGGCAAGGTTGCCATCAAGGTTTTGCCTTCGCCAGTACGCATTTCTGCAATGCGTCCTTCGTGCAATGTGATGCCACCAATCAACTGCACATCAAAGTGGCGCATGCTTTTGGTCCGCTTGGCTGCTTCACGAACTGCAGCAAAAGCCTCGGGTAATAATTGGTCTAGAGACTCGCCAGCATCAATTCTGGCGCGCAGATCTGCGGTAAATTGGACAAGGTCGGTACTGGAATCAAAGTTCGCTTCTTGGTTATTCACCAAATCAACGATTTTTTGCATACGAGCAAGCTCACGTTGATTTTTTGTACCAAATAGTCTTTTTAGAAAATTAGCCATGGTCTAGATGTGCGTACGCAAAAAATAAGGTGGAGCATTGTAGCGGTTGAATGGCAATTTCCATACCGTCAAATTCAACCTTAGGGCGTTTTATTGGGTCAAATTGTAGAACTACAATTCAACGACCCAACTTATCCTTGATTAACAAATTTCGCGGGGTTTATGGCTTTACCTTTACGCAACACTTCAAAATGTACATGAGGGCCGGTAGATCTACCGCTGCTACCCATATAGCCGATGACGTCGCCTCGTTTTACTGTTTGTCCTGGAGTAACCAGCAGTGAGTCGTGATGTCCGTAGCGAGTACTCACATCATTACCGTGATTGAGTTCTACCATCATGCCATAACCATCGCGCCTACCAGCGTAGGTAACCACGCCGTTTGCTACGGCAATAACATCAGAACCATGGCGCCCGGCAAAATCCATTCCGGCGTGCCATGCTTGCTTGCCGTTAATTGGATCTACGCGCTTACCAAAGGGCGAAGACATCCAACCTTGGGAAATAGGTCTGCCCGTTGGCTGGGTTCCAGCGTCACTGTAATAGCCGAGCAAAACGTCATCCAGAATGCCTAGCTCTTTTTCGCTACGCTCAAGACGGGTGGATAGTAAGGATAAGTCGCTCTCGAGATCAGCCCAGGCAATAATTTTTTGACCGGGCTCTATTGGCCCACCCTGAGCAGGCGGTTGGTCAAAACTGAATTCGTCTTGGGGTAAACCAGTGGACTCGTGCATATAAGAGGCAAGGGCCTCCATGCGCCAAAGCCTGCCTTGCATTTCCGCCAATTGACGACCCACCGCTTGGCTCTGCGCCTCAGACTCATTTTGCAATTCGGCAACTAGATCTTTTTGCTCTGCCAGTTGGCCGCGCCAACTGCTTATGACATCAGAGTCGACAAAGTCACGTTGCACCATCATTGCGCCTGAAAGGTAAACTCCAGTACAAAAAGCCACAAAAAATAGAGCAAAAAACCTACCAGCCCACGGGCTAATGGAGAAGTTTTTTGGATCACCTAATTTATCGATCAATACGATTTTCATGCAGTATTAAATTTCATCTTCTAAAACGTTACCGAACATAACAAAAAGTCGGCCAGCTTGACATTACCTTTAGTGCTCTAAATCAATACAAATGGATAAAACACTCAACATGATCTTCAACATACTCATGCTTGGACGGCCCAACACAGGGCAAACGCCACGCATCGTTCTATGAGGCAATGTGCATATGGCCGTTAGCAGGAGTCAAATAATGGCGGTTTCGCCCCAAATTTCAAATTACGAACACCCCGTTAGGCTATATTTTTCAACCACCTATAGAAAAAGCCGCTAATAAAACCTCTGCTCAACTTTGATTAGTGAACGCTTGCTCACTATCGTTTTTTGCAGGCGAATTCCTACAACAACCGATAGGTCATCAAAATGATTCAGAATGTAATGCGGCAGGTGCAGCGATTGGCCGTGATCCTATTGTTTACCTCACCCAATATAGGTAACGCCATAACAAATACTGAGCCACCCGAGTCTATGGTTCAATGGAAGGAGTGGTTGGTCGCCGGCTTCCCGAAATGTCGGTGTCCATACCTTGGTCTCTCAGCAGCTTCTAAAAAATGTGCATGGCCAAGCCAAGAGCAAATTTGGCACACGGATAAACCAATACCAGAGTAGCTACTTTCATTTACTCAAAATTCGCACTGATCCGCGTTGGATCTAGGAGTAAAGTACTACTGACTAGTACACGCGCCACAATTTGAGCACGCTCAAGGGAAAGTGATTTTGCCAACGCAAAAAATCGAAAACATACTCAGTGAGGATCGAAACAGATACTCGCCGTTGCAGAAACTTTTGCATTTGTCGGCTAATCAAAAAGCATGGACAGCAGAGTTTCGGGCAGTATTAGATGAGCCGCTAAAATATAATGTGGAGGTTACAAAAATCCAGGGCCCTGTGGCTCACATACTTTGCAGAAGTGCCTCCGCCGCAACCAGAATGCGCTTCAAAGCACCGGAAATTTTGCCCTTGCTCAATCAATTGGCCAGCTTCAGCCAGGTGCAGTCTCTGCACCTCAGAGTGGCGGACGATGGCGGCGGTAGCAAACAAGATTAAGCGTAGATTTACGCGTAATCTAAGTCCCCTTGTCTAATCTAACAAGGGCGCCTTTCTTTTATAGGCCAAAGGCACGTCTTCATCACTTGTAAAAGTGACTATCTCATAAGCACCGGGCGTGGCGAGCAATTTGCGCAAAAGTGCATTATTGGGGCCATGACCTGACTTGTGGCCATGAAAACTACCTATTAGGCTACAACCCAAAAGATAAAGATCACCAATTGCGTCTAAAACTTTGTGTTTTACAAACTCATCTCTAACGCGCAAACCATCTTCGTTAAGAATTTTTGAGTCATCAACAACAATAGCGTTGTCTAAACTACCGCCTTTCGCTAAATCCATATCTTGAAGTTTTTCAATATCCGCCAAAAAACCAAAGGTTCTTGCGCGGCATACTTCTTTAAGAAAACTCATGGAAGAAAAATCGACAGTGGCAGTATGCTCATGAGCTGCAAAAACTGGATGGTCATATTCCAGCGTATAACTGAGCTTAAAGCCTTCGTAAGGGCGCAATTCTACCGAAAAATCGCTTTCTTCATGTCTAATTGTTTTCAACACGCGGAGGAATTTCTTCGGCGCGTCTTGTTCTAGAATGCCCGCAGATTGAATCAAAAAAACAAATGGAGCGGCGCTGCCATCCATAATTGGCAACTCTGCGGCGTTAACTTCTACAACCGCATTATCTACACCCAGGCCAGAAAACGCAGACATCAAATGTTCAATAGTAGAAATTTCATCCTGACCATTGCTCAACGAAGTAGCCATATGTGTACTACCAACATTCAGAGCGTGAGCTTCAATGCTCATTACTTCACTGAGGTCGGTGCGTCGAAATACTATGCCGCTGTCGACCGGACCGGGACCAAGAATCAAATTCACTTGTTTACCCGTATGCAAGGCCAATCCAGTGGCGCGGACAGAGTTCTTCAGCGTCTGTTGGCGAATAGAATCGTTCATATGCAACTCTCAATATTGAGCTTATTGTTCTACAGCAACTGCATTAGACAATGAGCCCACTAAGACAAGATAGATCATTAGACGTCTCAAGTAACTTTGCATCCACAAGATAATGGGGGCGACCTGCGCCCCCATACGCGTCTAGCAGGATGCGTTATTACCTGAGTTTTAGTCCGCTTGGCGCCTTAAAAACGCTGGCACATCCAAGTAATCAAGGTCTTTACCCTGAAGATCTAACGCTTCTACTTCCTTAGCCTGAGTCGGCTGATTACGCTGATAGGTTGGTATGTCTAGATCGTTCATATTGCGACGCCCTGTAATCACATCTCTTACAGAGTTATCTACTACGACACTCGGCCCTACAACGCTACCTAAGCCAGTAGCGACTACCGTCACCATAATGTCTTCGCCGAGAGACTCGTCAATCACCATACCGATAACTACGGTGGCATTAGGCGAGGCGAACTCTTCTATTGATTTACCAACTTCGCTGAACTCGCCTATGCTTAGGCTAGAGCCACCAGATACATTGACCAAAATACCGCGAGCGCCATTTAGGTCAACGTCTTCCAGTAATGGTGAGCGAATTGCTGCCTCAGCCGCAGACCGCGCACGTCCTGGGCCAGATGCCAAACCAGTACCCATCATTGCCATGCCCATTTCAGACATAACTGTGCGTACATCGGCAAAGTCGACGTTAATAAGCCCTGGTCGGATGATCAGATCGGCAATACCCTTAACAGCACCAAGCAGAACATCATTGGCGGTACCAAAGGCATCCAAAAACGATGTATCCGCACCGAGCACGTCCAACAACTTTTCGTTAGGAATAGTGATCAACGAATCCACGTGCTGAGAAAGTTCTTCAATACCTTTTTCAGCTTTTGCATCGCGACGCTCAAAACCAAATGGTTTAGTCACTACCGCAACGGTCAAGATTCCCATCTCACGTGCTACTTCGGCAACTACCGGAGCTGCACCTGTACCGGTACCACCGCCCATACCGGCGGTAATAAATACCATATCGGAGCCATTCAACAACTCCGCAATACGCTCACGGTCTTCCAGGGCTGCTGCTCTACCGATATCAGGATTGGCGCCGGCGCCAAGCCCTTTAGTAATACCACTGCCAATTTGCAAAGTGGTCGGAGCATCTAAGCCTGCAAGTGCCTGGGCATCTGTGTTAGCGCAAATAAAATCTACGCCTTCTACTTCTTGAGTCAGCATATGCTGCACAGCGTTACCGCCGCCGCCGCCGACTCCAATAACCTTAATCACTGCACTCTGTGGTGCACTATCTACTAATTCAAACATCGTATTCTCCTGCTAGAAGTTTTCCCTGAAGAAACTTTTAACCCTTGCCAACATACTGCTCTTACGGCCGCTTCGTTTGCTCGGTAGTTCCTTCTCTTGGTCCAACCCGTACTGCAACAGCCCAACACTGGTTGCAAAAACGGGGTTCCTTACGATGTCCTTCAAACCCGCCACATTACGTGGCGCCCCCAAACTGACTGGCATGTGAAATATTTCTTCAGCAAGCTCAATCAGACCTTCCATCTTGGCACCGCCTCCTGTGAGTACGATGCCTGATGCAATCAAATCTTCGAAGCCGCTACGTCGCAACTCCGCTTGGACGAGCCGGAAAAGCTCGTCGTATCTAGGCTCTACTACTTCGGCAAGGGTCTGCCGAGATAATTCGCGTTCTGGTTTTTCACCTACACCTGGCACCTTAATTACTTCATCAGCTTTTGCAAGCTGGGTAAGGGCACAAGCATAACGAATCTTTATGTCTTCTGCATTTTGTGTCGGCGTTCTAAGCGCCATGGCGATATCATTTGTAACCTGATCGCCTGCAATAGGTATAACCGCAGTATGCCGTATAGCGCCATCGGTAAATATAGCGATATCCGTAGTACCGCCGCCGATGTCTACTATACACACGCCAAGGTCACGCTCGTCATCGGATAACACAGAATAACTGGAAGCCAATTGCTCCAAAATTACGCCATTAACGCCAAGGCCACAACGCTCGATACATTTTTCTATGTTTTGGGCGGCATTGACTGCGCAAGTGACCATATGCACTTTGGCCTCTAAGCGCACACCAGACATACCCAAGGGTTGTTTAACGCCCTCCTGGGTATCAATAATAAATTCTTGCGGCAAAACGTGAAGGATTTTCTGATCAGCAGGTATCGCCATTGCCTTGGCAGCGTCTATCACGCGATCAATGTCCTGGCTAAAAACTTCTCTATCACGGATAGCAACAATACCGTGAGAGTTCAAACTACGAATATGGCTGCCCGCTATGCCGGCATATACGGACTCAACTGAGCACCCTGCCATAAGCTGAGCTTCTTCAATGGCCCGCTGAATAGATTGCACTGTGGAGTCTATGTTGACTACAACACCCTTTTTTAACCCTCTGGATTGGTGGGTACCAATACCAATAATTTCCAGTTCATCACGTTCGTTTACATTCGCTATGATCGCAGCGACTTTGTTAGTGCCTATATCTAGTGCAACAATTTTGTTCATTTGTAACTCAGTCGCCATAGCTAAATTCCAGATAGAGAGCTTCTATTTATATTGAAAGCAAATTGAACAGAGCTCGCGCCCCTCAAATCTGCCACTGGGCTTTCTTGTTCTTGGATAAATTTTACAGCAATGCCGCTAGGATAGCGTGCATCTACGTAATCTATTATCTCAGCCTTTTCACGTAAAACATTTTCATAAGCACGTAAAAATCTGTTCATACGCGCATTAATTTCACTGCCGCCCAAATGTAGGGCTAGACCATTGGCAAATTCAACCACCCACTCACCTTCGGCAGATTCGGATAGCTCCATAATACGCAGACCCTGCCTTGAAGCGAACTGCTGCAGCAATCGATATACCTCCATACTCTGCTGAGGATTACTCACTGATGAGCGCAAAGTAGGTAAGTTCGGGTATTGATCTGGCAGAGTCAACAAGCTGCCGTCGGCGGCTAAGTAGGCATCCAGACCCCATTTCGCAACGGGGCTTTCTTTACGAATATTTACAATCAACTTATTCGGCCACTTACGACGAATATCAACACCTCGTGCCCAGCCCATAGATTGTAAAGAGTGCTCAAATTCGGCGAGGTCGGTACTCAAAATACCATTAACATCTAGCTCGCTTAACGCCTGCTGAATCCTCCCGCGCTCTGCTGGGGTCATGTCGCCCTCAATAACCAAAGTATCGATAGGCTTGTCTAATATAGTCCATATCTGCCATCCAGCGGCAAATACGAGTATAAGCCCGAAGGTTTTCATAGCCTTTCTAAGCATCAGCACCCCGCAAACTATTTGAGATCACGTTAACGTTACCGGCGCCCTGTACCAAAAGCACTTCACCCTCTTTAATTAACGAAGGTAGCAGAGCCAAAGCTTCTTCTGGGTCTTGAGCATAAACTGGACTAACTTGACCACGTTGCCGTATAGCTTGGGCTAACGCCTTGCTGTCCGCTCCAGAAATGGCTGCCTCTCCAGCCGAATATACCTCTAACAATATCAGCGTATCGACTTCTGACAACACTCGAACAAAGTCATCAAATAGATCTCTAGTCCGGGAGTATCGATGGGGTTGATAGACCATTGCTAATTTTTGCTCAGGCCAAACTCTGCGCGCGGTCTGAATGACAGCCTCAACTTCAGTTGGATGGTGTCCATAGTCATCAACCAAGGTAACTTGAGAGCCGCCTAATGAAATATCGCCGCTCACCTGAAAGCGTCGATCCACGCCAGCGAAGCTATCCAAACCTGCCAAAATCGCCACATCGCTAATACCTTCTTCAGAAGCTACCGCAATGGCTGCTAACGCATTCATTACATTATGCTGTCCCGGGATAGCTAGTCGAACATTCAAATCCTTACCCCAACCAGGTCGCTCTACAGAAAATGTCCAGTGCTGGCCATTGGCCTGAATATTAGTGGCGCGAAATTGCGCGTCCTCTGCACAGCCATATGTCAATACAGGCCTAGACAGAGAAGCAATTAGGTTCCTTGCCTCTGCGTCATCTATGCACAAAACCACGCTACCGTAAAAAGGTAACCGGTGCGCAAACTCAACAAAAGATGATTTGAGTTTTTCGAAGTCGTGGTCATAAGTGGCCATGTGGTCTTGGTCAATATTTGTAATCACCGCAGTCATAGGCTGCAAACGCAAAAAGGAAGCGTCACTCTCGTCTGCTTCAGCGATCAAGTAGCGGCCAAGGCCTAGCTCTGCGTTAGTTCCTGCACTATTTAACAGGCCGCCAATGACAAAGGTTGGCGACAAATCTGCGCAGCGAAAAATTTCTGTAATTAAACTGGTGGTAGTGGTTTTGCCATGGGTCCCGGCCACAGCAATGCCGTGTCGGTAACGCATAAGCTCGCCGAGCATTTCTGCTCGGGGCACTATGGGAACTAGTAACTCTTGTGCAGTCACCACCTCTGGGTTGGCGGTGTCTATCGCCGAAGAAACTACAACAACGTCAGCGCCCTGCACCCACTGAGCGCTGTGGCCGATATGAATTTCAGCGCCTTTTTGTTCTAGTCGACGAGTTGTGGCAGACGCACGAATGTCAGAACCAGTAACTTGATAACCCTGGTTGATGAGGACCTCTGCGATACCGCACATCCCAGCCCCGCCTATACCGACAAAGTGAATGCAACGAATGCGCCCCATCTCTGGAACCTTGTAATCATTGGACTCAGACACGCGTCTTACCCTCCAGTAACGAACTACGAAAAACCAGACCGAATAGAGCGCAAGAAATCATTAAGCTGCTGCCGCCGTAACTAATAAAAGGGAGAGTCAGTCCTTTAGTAGGCAAAACTCCGGTGTTTACGCCCAAGCTAACGAGCAGTTGAAAAGCAAAAATCAAACCAATGAAATAACAAGCATAGCCTGCAAACAAATGATTTGCGTCTACGCAACGTCGTGCGACAGTGAAAATTTTGCAAACCAAAAAGCTAAACACGACAACCAAACCTATTGCACCTAAACCGCCAAGCTCTTCGGCAATGACGGCGAATATGAAGTCGTTGTGAGCTTCGGGCAAATAATAAAGCTTTTGTATGCCCTCGCCTAAACCTAAGCCGAACAATTCACCGCGACCAAATGCAATCAAGGCTTGAACCAATTGATAACCACTATCGAAAGGCATATCCCAAGGATTGACGAATGAGTTCAGGCGTCGCATTCGGTAGGGTTCCAGCCAGATCAAAAGTGCCAGCAACAGACATGCGATTAACAACAGTACAAAGACATAACGTAGTTTGGTGCCGGCCAAGAAAAACAGCGTACACACTGCCGCCATAATCACTACAGCGGACCCAAGATCAGGCTCGGCAATAAGCAGAGCAGCAACCAATGCGCTCATTATCAACGGAATTACAAACTGTAGAGGTGACTCCACTACGGACCCTGAATACCGTTGTATATATCCGGCCAAATACAAAACCAAACCGAACTTGGCAACCTCAGCAGCTTGTATTGTAATGCCCGCTATTGGCAGCCAACGGGAAGCGCCATTTACTTCCCGGCCAACTCCGGGTATTAGCACGAGTACAGCAATGGTTATAGCGAGCAGCCAGCCCAACATATAAAAACGCGACCATATGGAAATTGGCACTAATGCCGTGGCCAAAAACAGTGCCAACGCTAGCACGAGAAAAATAAGGTGCTTGGACAAATAGTTGCCGTTAAGTGCCACCGCAGCAGAAGCCACCATAATGCTACCGAAGGCCAATAGCACAAACCATGGAATGAGCAACTCCAAGGCATCGCGGCCCACGGGTAAGTTACGCATAGCCAATAACATCAGGCCTGCACCGCCGGCAAATCTGCAACAGTCAATGCGCCTACCGCTCTAGCAAACACTTCGCCGCGTTGCTGGAAATTATCAAACATATCTAAACTTGAGCAGGCAGGCGATAAAAGCACCATATCCCCTGCGGCAACATCTTGGACTGCTGCAGTAACAGCATCTTCGATGGAAGCCACGGCAACATGAGCAATACCACACTGATCTGCCAAAACGCCTATACCTGGACCATCTTTGCCCAATGTAACCAACCGTTTAACACGTCCCGTTAGCGAATCCGCTAGAGTTTGGAGATCGGCGCCCTTCGCATCTCCACCGGCTATTAATACGACATTAGCCTTGCGCTCCAATCCATCTAATGCCGCTTTAGTTGACCCAACATTTGTAGCTTTAGAGTCATTCACAAACGCCACGCCAGCAATTTCTGCCACGGCTTGGAACCTATGCGCAAGGCCCTGAAAATCACCAATGTGGCTCACTACTGAACTGGGTTCGACCCAAGATTCAACCAAAGCCATGGCAGCCATACAATTAAGAACATTATGCCGCCCCTGAAGCGGCAAGTTTGCGCTAGCGCAAATTGCCAGTTCACCCCTAAAAACCCATTCTTGGCCGTGTTCTAGAGCAATGCCCCAAGCGTCTTGAGCCGCGGATTTATCCAGTCCGAAACTTACCATTGCGGCGAAATCAGCGCCTTGAGTGCTTGCATCTTCGCGGCTATAAATCCAACTTTTCGCATCCGCTAATATCTTTTGCTTAGCAGCAACATAATTTCGCACCGAACCATGGTGATCTACATGATCTTCGGTAATGTTCAGAATTACTGATCGAGCTAACGGCAAGCTGCGACTATGCTCTAGTTGAAAACTGGATAATTCAAGGACATAAAAATCAATCTTGTTATCGATTAAGTCCAAGGCTGCCTCGCCGAGATTGCCGCCAACAGCACACTTGTAACCGGCACTGCGCAAAATATGCCCGACCAATGACACAACGGTACTTTTACCATTGGTGCCAGTGACGCCGATGACCGGCGCAGTCACGTTGTCAAAGAATAAGTCGATATCGCTAATAACCGTCAGCCCTGACGATCTAGCTTGTTCTAACAGGCAGTTACCCAGCGGCAAGCCTGGACTAACAATTACCGTAGCAGTGTGCGGTAAAACTTTTTCCGGCCAAACATTACATTGCCAGTGTATTTCAAGTTGGGAAAACTCTTCATCAATGGGTTTTGCCGGACGTGTGTCTAATACCACTGGGTTTTCACCGCGCGCAAGTAGGTATCTGGCCACAGACTGGCCAGTTATACCAAAACCTAAAATTGCTTTGCGCGCTTTCATAGTGGCCGCAGTTACCTCAACTTCAAAGTGGATAAGCCGATAATCACCAGCACCAAAGTTATGATCCAAAAACGCACTATAACTTTAGGCTCTGGCCAACCCTTTAACTCAAAATGATGGTGTATCGGCGCCATACGAAAAATACGTCGCCCTGTTAGGCGAAAGGAAATTACTTGAATAATGACGCTGGCAGTCTCCAAGACAAATAAACCACCCATAATCAGCAGGACTATTTCATGGCGAACGACAATGGCAACCAAACCAAGGGCAGCACCTAAAGCAAGAGCACCCACATCACCCATGAAAATTTGCGCAGGATAGGTATTAAACCAAAGGAAGCCCAAACCGGCACCAATCAAGGCACCACAAAAAACAGCCAGTTCACCAGCGCCGGGAATGTAGGGAATTTGCAGGTAGCTGGAAAACTCGGTATTTCCCACTAGATAGGCGATCAAGCCCAAAGCAGCCCCCACCATCACCGAGGGTAAGATAGCTAAGCCGTCTAAACCATCTGTTAGGTTAACCGCGTTACTCATACCCACTATCATCAAATAACTTAGCGCCACAAAACCAACGCCCAGAGGTATTGCCACGCTTTTGAAAAATGGCACATAGAGCATTGTTTGCGCCGGCAGCTCTGCAGATTGATACAAGTAGATTGCCGCCGCCAAGCCGAATACTGACTGCCAAAAATATTTTAGCTTGCCAGACAACCCTTTGCTGTTCTTCTTAGAAATTTTAAGATAATCGTCGACCCAACCGACGACACCAAATGCAAGAGTCACACCTAGCACCAACCAGATATAGCGGTTGGTTAAATCCCCCCAGAGCAAAGTTGTGATAATAATAATGACTAGAATCAAGGCTCCACCCATAGTTGGCGTTCCAGCCTTACTGAAGTGCGATGCCGGGCCATCGTCTCTAACTACTTGGCCAATCTGCGCTTTGCTGAGTCTGGCAATCATCCATGGCCCAATCAGTAAAGATGTAGCAAGAGCTGTCATCACGCTAACCATGGTACGCAATGTAAGATACTGAAAGACGACAAATCCGCCCACATACTCAGAAAGATATTCCGTTAGCCACAACAGCATTAACTCTTACTCCTTAATAATTCTTCGGCATATTCAACGTCACTGAAGCGTTTATGCTGACCACATATTTCTTGTGTGTTTTCATGGCCTTTGCCTGCAATCAAAACCACATCATCAGATCCAGCCGACTCGATAGCCACTTGAATAGATTTCGCTCTATCAACCTCAGTAAAAACTTCACAACTTGAAGGAGAGGTAACGCCAGCGAGCATATCTTCGATAATTGTTTGAGGATCTTCGCTACGCGGGTTGTCCGATGTCAGCCATAAAACGTCGCTTCCAGCACACGCTAAGCTGGCCATCTCAGGTCTTTTGCCGCGATCACGATCGCCACCACAACCCACTACACAAATAATTTTGCCACGACACTGAGGCCTTAGCGCAGCCAGCACTTTATGCACAGCGTCAGGTGTATGAGCATAATCAACCACAACTTTGGGGCCCGTTGGTGGACTGCTTAAAACTTGCATGCGCCCAGGCACTACGCTGATATTTTGTAGCGCATTAGAGACGTCCGACAACTTATGCCCCATACCCATCATTACCGCCAAGGATGCCGCAATATTTGCTACAGCAAAGTCAGCGACTACTGGCAATAGGCAACTCAGCCGGCCCCATGGGGTGGCGAACTTCACCTCCATGCCCTTACTTACAGGTGAGGCGCGCCAGCTCACATCGCCGCTGCTGCCATAGCTAATGACTTCCTGTGCGCGACTGGTGACGGCCAAACTCCTGCCAAAAGCGTCGTCACTATTAATAACAGCAAGCTTAAGTGGCCACTGGGTAAAGAGTCGAGCTTTAGCCCGACCATAGTCATCCATAGTCTTATGAAAATCTAAATGATCCCGGGTAAGGTTAGAAAAAACCGCAACATCCATGTGTACATCGTCTATACGGCCTTGGGCTAATGCGTGGGAACTGACCTCTAAAGCCAACCGGGCAATATTCTTATCTCGAAGGCTGGCAATTCGACGCTGCATTTCCACTGCATTAGGTGTTGTTAATGCAGCCTCAGCTAATTGTTCTACCCTACCCCAACCCAAGGTGCCGCAATAACCACAAGGCACTCCAAGAAGGTCACTAAAGTTAGCCACATGGAAACCAATAGATGTTTTTCCATTTGTTCCGGTAATACCAATGCACTCAACGTTTTTACTGGGTGCAGCAAAAAACTTGACCGCCAGCGCACTTTTGCGGGCGACTAAATTATCCACACTCAACATAGGCACGTCGCATGGCGTTGGCGAAGCGCCACCTCGATCATAAAGCACTGCAACTGCTCCAGCCGCTAACGCTTGCTCAATGTGCTTTTCCCGTTCAGTTGCATCCGCAGCACTGGCAATAAATATATCGTTTTTCAGCACCATGGCTGAATTCTCGCAAAGACCAAAATCGCCGCTTGCTTTCAGCAAAGTTGAGTCGCCAAGTAAATCTTCTACTACAGCATTTATGTTGACCGTCATCCCCGCCCTCCAACGCCGACTGGGGCGGCTGCGTTTTTTGCAGCAGCATGTGCCAACTCAACGCCCGTTTTATCTGGGCTTACACCAAGTAAGCGCAAACTACGCTCAGCAACCCTTGCAAATACAGGCGCTGCGACTTTACCGCCACCAGAGCGACCGGATTTGGCTTCGTTAATAACGATAACCATGACAATTTTTGGATCTGACACCGGCGCTACACCAGCAAACCAGGCAATATGCCTTTCGTCATCATATCCATTGGCACCAATCATTCGTGCGGTACCTGTTTTACCAGCTACTCGATAGCCGGCCACCGCAGCGTTAGCAGCGGTGCCTTCGCGGGCAGTCACCATCTCCATCATGGCAAGAACATCTTTAGTCGCTTGTTCTGTAAAAACCCGCTCAGTCGATCTTTGCACTGTGCTTTTGATAATACTGACCGGCAGCTTAAGACCATGGCTGGCCAGAGTTAGATAAGCTTGAGCAAGTTGAATTGGCGAAACACTCAAGCCATATCCATAAGCCAAAGTAGCGCGCCCAACTTTAGATTGAAGTTGCGCGCTAGATAATTTCCCATAAACCTCACCCGGCAGCTCGACTCCCACATAGTTACCCAAGCCTGCACGTACCAACACATCAAATACGGCTTCTCGCTCCAATTCCAACGCTAACTTGGCAAAGGCAACCTGACTGGATTTTTGTATCGACTGACCAAGCGAAAGGCGTTTTCTATCTATCGGGTCCTCAACAAGTTTCTTACCAATCCACAAATATCCTGGAGAGGTATCTATCATAGTTTCAGGGGTATAAAGACCGCTTTCCAAGGCTGCAAGCGCGGTAAACGGCTTGATGGTAGAACCCGGCTCATAAGCGTCCACTACGGCGCGATTACGCATCCTATTGGGTAATCTGTCGTCACTATTCGGATTAAAGGACGGTTGGTTAACCATGGATAAGACCTCACCGGTCTTCGCGTCCAACATAATCAGCGAACCACTTGCAGCTTGGTGGCTATTAACTGCTGATTTAAGCTCGCGGTAGGCAATAAATTGAAGTCGTAAGTCTATTGTTAGATTTAGGTCCTCTCCGTACTTTGGTGAACTTAAGTAATCAAGGTCGCGAATTGAATTTTTCTTACGATCGCGCAACACCGTTTTGGCGCCAGAATGACCGCGTAAACTCGCTTGAAAGTTGGACTCAAGTCCCTCGATACCGATGTCATCAATATCCGTTATCCCAACGATATGCGCAGCGATTTCTCCAGCAGGGTAGTAGCGCTGGTATTCAGGCTCCAATTTTAGGTGGCTGATGTCTAGCTCTTCGAGCGCATTACTCTTACCCCAACTGAGGCGCCGCTGAAGGTATACATGACCTCTACCTCTGGCCTTAGCTTTTTCTATACTGTTCTTTATCGCTTGCTTGGTTTTACCGATGGCGCCGGCAATTTGGCGCAATTCAGATTCTCGAAACTTGGCTAGCATGGGGTTTGTACTCACCGCGAAAACCGGCGTACTTACCGCTAAAGGTTCACCATTGCGATCGTAAATCATGCCTCGCATGCCAGGAATAATTGCTTTATGGACCGAGCGTTTATCGCCTGCTTGTTGCAAGAAGTCGTGTTCGGTGACGCCTAGATATAAGACTCGGACAGATAAGGCAACGCCGAAAGACAAAAAGACACAGAGTACTGCATAGTGTCGCCAGGGTTTCAATTGTTCACCTGAACACTGGTTTCAGGAAAAAACATCTGCAGCTCTGTTTTTGCCACAACTTCTACGGTTTGCATGCTGGCTAGAGTACTGCGCTCTAATAGAAGCCTACTGTAGTTAGCCAACAAAGCGTTTTGGTTACTTTGCAGCTCATCCATTGAACGGTACAAAAACCGCATTTCGTCGGCTGATTTAACCAATTCAAGACCGCTATACATAATGCCCAAGAGCAAAAAAACCACACCAGCAACCCATTGCAAAGGTATGGTTTTACGCTGTAGCGACGTATTGGCTGCGCTAGCTCGGCTGGTCTTAGCAAGCGCTTTGGGCTTCAGGCCTTTAGCTTGACCCAATGCCATTAACAAATCCTCTCTATGACCCGCAGCGTGGCACTGCGTGCTCGGGGGTTGGTTGCCAGTTCGTCCGATTGAGCCTTCATACTTTTACCAATAAGACGCGCGGTAATACCCTGCTCGGTATGCCGAACAGGCAACCTCCGCGGCATGCTGGGAGGGCGACTTAAGCCCCGAAAGACATGCTTTACCTGACGGTCTTCCAGTGAATGAAAAGATATAACCGCCAATCTGCCGCCAACGGCTAAAGCTGCAAATGCATGCTGCAAACCTTCACGAAGTTCGCGATCTTCTTCGTTTATAAAAATGCGAATTGCTTGGAATGTTTTGGTGGCTGGGTGTTTGCCCATGTTATTGCGATTACGCGGCACACAGGCCTCGACAATATCGGCTAATTCTAACGTCGTTGTGAGCGGGCGAGCGGCCACGATATTCTTGGCGATACGACGAGAATTGCGCTCTTCTCCATGGATAAAAATAACCTTGGCAATGTCTTCTTCTGCCGCAACATTGAGCCATTCCGCAGCACTTATACCCTCTGTGGGGTCCATGCGCATATCCAGTGGCCCATCGGCGTTAAAACTAAAGCCGCGGCTGGCATCGTCTAGTTGTGGGGACGAAACGCCAATATCTAACAATATGCCCTGGGCGCCACCCACTACGCCAGCATCGCTAAGAACGTCAGCCAGCTGGGAAAAGCGCCCGTGAAAAATGCTGAATCGAGAATCTGCTTGAACAAGTCCTTGGGCTGCGGCAACCGCTTCAGGGTCGCGATCCAAGCCGATCATTTGTGCATCTGACGCCAACCTGGCAAGCATGGAGCGACAGTGTCCGCCGCGCCCGTAAGTGCCATCGACGTAGACGCCGGAGTCAGATTGAATAAGTGTATGAAGGACCTCCCGCAACAGTACCGGGATATGATCTTCTGCAGCAGCTTTTGCAGCACCACCACCAAAATCCACTTCTTCAGATTGCACAGTTGCGGCAAGGTTGCTTGTACCGCTAGAGCTACGGCGGTATCTGTGGTGCGACAAATCAGCAAATGGGTGAGGGGGAATTCTCAAACTGATAACCCGTCGAACATATCTGCATTTTCAACTAATGCGTGAGCGCCCTCTTCGAGCCAAATACTCATACGTTGCTGCCAGTTTTGTTCCGACCAAATTTCTATTTTGTTGCCTTGACCAACGAGCACCAGCTTTTTCTCTAACTGGGCATAATCACGCAGCATACTCGGCAAAAGCAGGCGCCCGGCTGAGTCCAAATCCATGTCGGTCGCATGGCCAATCAACAGTCTCTGCAGCAATCGCGCTTGAGGGTTAATATTAGATAAGCCTTCTAATTTACGTTGTACTATTTCCCACTCGGATAGCGGATATAAAAGTAAGCAGGGCTCGCGCATATCAATGGTGACAACGACTTTATTTTCACTGAGCGCAGAAAGGGCGTCACGAGTACGGGTAGGTAAAGCCATACGACCTTTGCCATCGAGTGTTGCGCTGTTGATACCACGAAACATTTTTTTCGCCGCAGGTAATTATTCTAAAATGGCAAGGCGCACCTTTGCTGATGCAAACATCAGCGCTCAAGCCGCATTACAATCGCGCAAAGGTGAAGAAATATTGCTACCGATCATCTACCGCTGGCTTGTCTAACACATAGAGCTATTGCCCTGTTGTCGTTTTGCTTTTGCCGATCCCAAAAACGATCCCCACTTTTCTCCACTTTTTACCAGATTGCGACACTATATAGGCGCTTAGCGAGAGTCAAGGAAATAAAATACAGATAAAGCCTATAAGCTGCGGAAAAATAAGAAGTTTTTCTATTCAAAATCCTTTCAAAAAGAAATAAACCACAAGAAACAATGAGATAGCCTTGATGGCTCGAAATAACTTTAAGTTTTAATGCCGTTTTACAAGATTTTTGAGGGAATGCGCTTTTTGCGAACTAGCGAATACGTACATATATCGCAACATTCGTTTACAGATATATTGCGCATAGCTATCCCTGCGAAGGAAAAAATGAGAGCCAGCCTATAAGCCGGGTTTTGTCTTGAACAGTCATTCCTCTAGGGCTGTCGTCACCAACAGCCTCAAGCGGCCTACCCAGATCCAACGCGGGCCGCGTCGACAGATCTCTATTTGGCCTTGCTCCAGGTGGGGTTTACCTTGCCACGATATGTTGCCACTCGCGCGGTGCGCTCTTACCGCACCCTTTCACCCTTACCAACTGCGGCCGAAGCTGCTGCTGGCGGTCTACTCTCTGCTGCACTTTCCGTAGGCTCACGCCCCCCAGGAGTTACCTGGCACCCTGCCCTATGGAGCCCGGACTTTCCTCCCGCAATTTGCACAAGGCAAATTACCGGCGACTGCCCAGCTGACTCTCGGAGCCAGAGTAAGTATTCAGCCACTGTGATACAAGGTTTATTACAAATCTGGTTGGGGCTTTTTTACTTCGTCACCCGTATTGACCACAGAATTCGAGCAAAAGTAGGCAGCGCGCCCAACGAGCAACAAAAAGATAAATCCAGTTACCTACTTGCATGATGCGGATTCGAACTTAGCTCACTCTTAGTTCATTTAGGGCGAGCATTAAATTGGCTGCTCTTATCCGAAAAAATACGTATGCACACCTGGAGGGAATAAAATGAGCATTATAGGCATAGGGGCGCCCACTCAAGCCCTACTCTCTCACGCCGTACCATCAACAGATGCAAACACAAACAAGTTAGATCTAAATAAACTATTCGGTGACAACCCTAAAGAAATCGCCGAGCAATTGGACATAACGAAGTCTTTAGCACGTCGAGGTGACGAGCTTGCTATCGATATATTACTCAATTTAAATCTCCCTAATAGCGTTTATAAGGAGCTGGGAGAAAAAGCATCCAACGCGCTGACGCAAATCTATACAGACCATTCCACGCACGCGAATGTTAAGAGCGCCATTGGTAATTCGATATTGCTGACTGCCGAAATAACACATCAAGCTGGGACCAAACTAAACTCAGGGTTGGCGTTAGTAGCGGGTGACCACTGTTATCAACAGGGCAGGTACCCTCAACTACAACAGGAAATAACCACTCTAAATGACGCGTTAAAATTATTTCAAGATGCCCAAGATCCCGATGAAGTCAGTATTCACCGCCAAGACCGTCTCATTTCCATTGAAGAAGTAAATGCCGCTATAAACTCTCTTAATACCCAGGTAGCGGCTGATAAAGCCAGTTCAGTGATTTCATCGTCGCTGCACATTGCACCCACTTTAGTCGTATCTGGCGATACTGCATCAGCAAAAGCGCTGCAACTGAATACACAAATTCAGCAAGTAAAGGCTGTAGCACAGGAAAACCAGCAAGCAATTTTTGCCCTCCCGATATTACATCAAGGACATTTCACGTTAGTAGCAGGCAACACAGAACCCGGCTCAAAGAAAATTAGTATTTTTGATTCTGCGCAAAATCAAAGCATCCCTGATTGGATTGCGCAAATTGATACTCCTTTAGACTATTTGGGAGGCGCTTTTCAACAGCCAAGCCAATCCAGCGAAGGCAAAGAGAGTCCACGAGAAAATGGCTGCGCAGCTTTTTGCATAAATTTATTACGTCACATTGCTGCTAATCCGACGGAACAGGCGGCAAGCGAACAGGAAGACACTGTCAACAACCCTGCCGGGCAGGCCATCGAAAAATATGTCGACAATTTGCATCAACAACTGCCTTTTCAAATAGACCACTTAATACGCGCAGAACGACTAAATTTGCTCTCCAACGTGCTTCTTCGTTTCGAGAATTTTTAATGATAAATCGTCAACATACGCCTTGAGCAAAAAATTTTCTTACCCAACTCTCGGCATGAACTAGCTAAGCGAAAGCACGCGAAGAGCGCCACCTCAAGTAATTAATTGGACGATGAAATTCCACCGACACCCAAAAACCTACTATTACCTCGCCTAAAGGACTTTAGCGAGCTTTAAGGTCTTAGCACTCAAAAACTTCTAGGCAATTTACTAAATGGCCTTTTGTAGGAAAACCAAGCGAACCCAGAGCTGCTAGGCGACCAATTATCGCAAGTAATTGGCGAACTTACATGCTGTTAAAGTTACTAAAAAGGAAGAAAGGCGCAAGAATAAAAATCAATGTTAATACCACAATCAATAGTTCATCAGTCACGATCTGCTCCAATCTCTCCTCTAGAAGCAAAAATAGAAGCAAAAAAGGAGCGAGTGAAAGACCACGACCTTTTGGTCATTAACTTACCGAGACTATCGACATCAACATTGCGCAAACTTGCTTCACACTTCAACAATCCTAGCTTCCCTTTTTTAGAGGAGCAACGAGTTAGCGGCAAAACCAATGAAGCCTCAACCACCAAAGCGGCCGTCTTGCAGGAACCCAATGGGGAAAAGTCCTACGCATTAGCCAGATTGGGACCTGGCAAAGTTCAAGTGGGCGATATCGAAATATTTCCCAACCAACAAGATTTTTTGAGGGCGCCTCAACATCTGGCTGTTTTGGCACCTCCAACAACCTTCGACAAGGGCTTAACGTACCTAGCATTAGGGTTATCCTTCATCGATGGAACCCGCGGAGAAATCCCTAACGATGGCAGAGACACCTTTCTGAAAACCGTAGAACAAATTAAATCTGAGGGCAAATTAAGCTGGATTACACCAACGATAAAAACGTATGCAGAATGGGCTAAGGCGGATGTTTCGACAATTAGAGAAACTAATTGCTATGGCCTTGTTTTCGTGGCGCTACGCGAATCCAACCTACTTTCTCAAAAAGATTTTATCAGAGCTGCTAATTTAGCTCAGGAAAGAGCTGTAGAGGTTAATGGCGGCTCAGACGACGCAAAGAAAAACGCCAAAATGTTCCAGAAATTTTTACTCGCTTCAATATGCAGAGAACAACACCGAGTGGATCTTTCCACCGCCGCATTAGCCAAAGCCCCAATTCAGGCTGGCGACGTTTTATATTTTACCGATGATGGTGAGATGCCAAAACACGCAGCTATTGTCACTGATTGCAATGATCGCAATAATTTTAAAGCTCTACAGGTAGGTGGGATAAACATTGAGAACCGGGAATTCGTCGCTGCAGCCCCTGTTAATGAGGTGAGTTTAAATACTTATGTCCAGCTCCATGATCAGTCTCTGGCAGATAAGGGAGAAACCCCTACCTATGGTGGCACGCTGGTTATTTGTAAAGTATTTTCCGACGATAAAACACCAAAAATTGAATTATGAAAGCACCAACAAAATCATGCATTTCTAGCTTTTTGGTAGCCGCGTAGATATTTATCGCACATCGCTGAAATCCTATTTAGACCAATTTCCTCAGGCACGCCATCAAAAAACTGGTTATGTCGAAGCACGCTAGAAATCCAGGAACGAGGCGCCACAAGTCGCCGTTAAGCGGCAAAGATCTTAGGCACACGGACTACGCTGAATGCATTAGCATGTCGCAAAGGGTTGTTCTGTAATTCCTCCGTGAGCAACCTCACAAAGACCATAATTCAGCATGCCGATCCAATTGACCTAGTCGGCAAATAGTTATAATAAATCTTACGTTAACATCGCAACAGAGCCGGCGATGTCAAAGCAATGAATACTTAGCTGACCAAATGGGCCACACGCATAGCGCGTGAATTGCATGCGGATTAGCTTGGATCTTTTTGCGCCATTTGCAGTGCAATTTGATAAGCCTCCTTTTTGCGTACGCCACAAATGCTGGCAGCAATTCGAGATGCCTGGGTAGGCGGCAATTCTTTCAGCAACGCTTCGAGCACATGGGCGACTTCGAAGCCAGCGGTGACCTGCTCGCCTGCCTCAACAATACAAACAAACTCACCTTTGGGTTGTTCCGCTAGCTCGCCCAGCAGTTGCTCGGCGGGGCCCACCAAAAAAGTTTCAAATTGCTTGGTCATTTCCCGCCCAACCAACATCCGTTTGTTACTTAAGCCGGCAATATCTGCAAGCGTGGCGCGAATTCGATGGGGAGATTCTAGGAACACCAACGCTTCTGGCATCAACAACCACTGACCAAGCGCCTGTTGCCTGACCTTTGCTTTAGACGATAAAAAGCCAACAAAACGAAACGGCTGGCAGGGAATTGGGCAAACGCTCAGGGCTGTAGTAATAGAACAAGCACCGGGAATAGGTACTACACGAATTTTCTCCTGCCAGGCCAGTTGCAATAATTGAAAGCCTGGATCGTTAATCAACGGTGTACCCGCATCGGATACCAAGGCCACATCATCACCAGCTTTTAAACGTCGCACCAAGCTTGCGCTTATCCGATCTTCGTTATGCTCATGCAAACTGAGTAGATCACAGCCTTTATGGCCAATATGCGTTAACAGCACTCGCGTACGTCTGGTATCCTCTGCTGCTATTATCTGCACCTGATTAAGGACTTCTGCCCCTCGCGTAGTAAAGTCCCCAAGGTGTCCAATAGGTGTGGCTACCACATAGAGTATTCCTGACATGCCCAATCGCTCGATAGTTCTTTGTTTGATCATTCTGACCATGAATGGCTGCCAAAGCACCCAAGAATCTGCAGAAGTGCAAAATAATATGCCACGTGAACGTGGAGATGCCGTTGCGAGTGCTAAAAACAGTGCAATTTATTCGCTCAGCGACTATCCATCAGAAACTTTAATCCTCAATAGGGCTGCGACAAAATTTGACGCCGAGCGCAGCCTGGAAGGCTTAGAATTGCTCCAAGACTTAAACCCAGAGATTTTGCCTGCACCCCTAAAAGATCAATACCAGCGACTCTCTGCTCAGGGATACAACCAGCTTGGCGAACCATTACGGGCTCTGGAACTGATTCAGTTAATAGCCAACCCAACCAAACTAGACCGAAATTTTATTGTTCAGCTGTGCAACGACTTAAGCAACTATTCGTGTAGTGCCCACAACCTGATTCGTAACCAGCAAGAATATGCGGAATTATCTATAACCATCCAGAACGACATTTGGTCCGCGTTGCTGTTAGCAGATTCGCCAGATCAAATTTTCGCCAGCGCATCAGAGAGCGCTTGGTGGTCGTTGCGCAACGACATCTTTAATGCTGGATCAGTAGATCAGGCAAAACTTGTTCTCAGACGCTGGCTAGATCTCAACCCTAATCACAGTGCAGCACAACAGTTGCCAACGATGCTAAAAAACCTAACAACTTATGCACCGCCAAAAATTGCCTTATTACTGCCATTAAGTGGCCGCCTAAGTGGCGCTGGCGAGGCAGTTCGCGACGGTTTTCTAGGCGGCTATTTTGTTGATAGTCCATTGCATTCCATACCAACCATATCAGATCAAACTTTCGTCTCTGCGCCGACGGCTGCTAGAAAAATGCCCTCTGATTACCTTGGTCGAGCCCTGCGGGTAGGGGAACAGCCAAGCGCCACTAGATCGTTAGCCATATTCGATTCCGCCAGTGCGCCGCTTGACGAACTAGTGGCTAGAGCCAAGGCTAGTGGTGCTGACCTAATTATTGGCCCGCTGCGCAAAGACAGAGCCATGACCGTCGCCGCTCTCGCACGTCAGGTAAACATACCAACCTTGTTGCTTAACTATATAGAGCCAACTTCCGCAGTTCTCGCAGGCGGCAACTCGAGCGGTAGCAGCGTTTATCAATTGGCGACGGCAATAGAAAACGAAGCAGCCACCCTGGCAAGATCCCTCATGGACAGTAATCACAAGCGTGTGCTCGTAGTCCACAGCGGACAAAATTGGTCCCAGAGGGCATTGCTAGAATTCCAAGCGCAATGGCCTTTCGTTATCAGCGTCGCAAGGTTTGATGAGATTAAAGAAGTTACCAGTGCCATAGGCGGCACCATGGGTGTAGCCGACAGCGTTGCGAGAAAAAGTGAGCTTAGCCAACTATTTGACCAAGAAATTCAATTCCTACCTCGGGCAAGAGAAGATTTAGATGCAGTTATCGCATTCACTTCTAACGTTGAATCTAGAGCGTTAGTGCCAGCCTTGCGCTTTCACTTTGCCGATAAGTTACCGATTTACGCAACATCACAAAGTATTCGAGGGGAGGGTAACAATAAACAACTCGCAGGGTTTACAGTTACTGAGTTACCTATTCTCGCCAATCCGAATAGCAAAATGGATAGCTTGGTACACACTTACGCCCTGAAAGACTCGCCCTTAGTCGAACTTTATGCGCTGGGCTACGACGCTTATCAACTGGCAACTTGGATCCACATGCTGGACCGCAATAACCTCAACGAACGTACAGGCTCGCAACAACCTTGGAGGCTATCAATGGCCACCGGCGTCCTTCAACTACGGCCTGACGGGCGCTTTAAGCGCACTCTTGAGTTGGCAAATATCGACAGGCGAGGACGTCTTAGGGTTGTAACAAAGTCGCTGTAAAAAGCGCCCTAAGAGGTCGTTTGGCTGAGCGATTGGCGGCTTGGTATCTTTGTCGTCACGGGTTATCTAGGCTTGAGAAGAATTTTCATTCGACCTGGGGTGAAATCGATATAGTTATGCTGGATAAAAGATCTCGCATTCGAACTGACAGCGAACCAGCTTTCGACAATTGGCGAGCGGAAGATACTCTCCATGCTGAGGGTGGAATTTTAGTTTTTGTGGAGGTACGGTTCAGAAGTAACCATACATTCGGAAGCGCCGAGGAAACCGTCGACTGGCGCAAACAAGAAAAAATAAGGCGCACTGCTCTAGTGTATTTGGCCAAGCATAACGAGTATATGAACCTGCCAGTTAGATTTGACGTCGTTGCGGTAACACAGCGAAACTATAGACCTAAAATTATGTGGATAAGAGACGCCTTTCAATGATGAATAAGATATCAACCAATTTTCTTCTGCTGCTTTGCCTAAGCCTCGTAGCCTGCACAAGTAATCCAGAGAGACAAAGATCTGCTGGCACTATCATTGACGACAACGTACTCGAGATTGTTATAGGCAAAGAAATACGCGCTGCAGACGAAGGCTATAAGGGCGCGCACATTGTGGTTACAGTTTACGATGGTCTGGTCTTACTGCTTGGACAGGTGGCAAGCGAGGAGCTTAAGCGCTTAGCGACCGACACTACTGAAGGCTTGAGTAAAGTAGACGCCGGCAGCGTGCACAATCACTTAACGGTTGAAGGCCCTATTTCTCTTTTAGCCAGAACCAATGACAGTGTACTAAGCGGCAAAGTGAAAACACGCTTATTGGCAGAAAAATCGGTGCCCGGCACCAAAATTAAGGTCAAAACGCAAAATGCCATCATCTATCTACTTGGCAAGATTACCGTGGAACAAGCAGATGCTGCGGTTGCAGCCACACAAAAATCTTTCGGCGTGAGAAAAATCGTTAAGGTTTTTGACTATGTAGAAAGCGCCGAATAACACAGGTTTTATATAGGCTAGAAAAGGCGAAATAGCATATGCGTAGGCAGCGCCTATGCCACCTTACAACAAGTTGACAATGCAGATGTGTAAGCTGTGTAACGGGAAAAATACAGAACCATCACTGTAGAACAAGTTTGCGCTGCAATCATTAGTGGCAAAATTACTAATGATTCGAACTTATACTTAGCGCAGTGCTTTACGACTATTGCTTAAATACTATTGATTAAGAGCTATTGATTAAGAACTAATAGCCTACAATTCTTACCTTAGAACTCTTGCCTTAGAACTCTTGCCTTAGAACTTATCCCCTAGAACTTATACCAATCTAAGCGAGGGCTTACTCGGCCCACCTTTGGGTGCGGGTGGTTCATCGTCCTCAATATCGCTCGGCCCAACTGGCTTAAACGCCGTGATATTTTCGCTCTCAATCTCTATTGGATAGTCTTCGTCCTCAAAGGCCAAACCTTGACCACTACCACGACAATAAATTGCGCGAATGCTCTGCATAGGAAGAATCACTTCGAAACTGCGACCTGAAAACCGACCTTCGCACATTAGAAAATCGTCGGTTATAGATAAGCCGCGAACGGCTTCAGGGGAGATATTCAGGACAATCTGTCCGTCTTGGACAAATTCTCGCGGCACGATAACGTCATCGCTTTCAGTATCAACTAGTATATTTGGCACTTCGTCGCTATCAAGAATCCAATCGTAGAGAGCCCTCAATAAATAAGGGCGGCGGGCTTTCACTCGCGCATCTCCATTTCCGTCTCGGTAAGGCTTGCGCGGAACGCATCGCGCTCAAACATCGTTTGCATATACTTATGCAAAGGCCGAGTAGATTTTTCTGGGAGCGTGATATCAACTTCTTTAAGACGCCACAAAATAGGCGCAACACAGCAGTCGACTAACGAAAACTCATCATTCATGAAGTACGGCTTTTCCGCAAAAATCGGCGCAATTGCAATGATGCTTTCACGCAACTCTTTGCGCGCCTTTGTCAGAATTGTTTCGCGACCTTTACCTGCCATGAGAATATCTAGGCGACTACTCCACTCTTTTTCTACCCGGGTAATCCACAAACGCGATAGCGCACGCTGTACTGGATAAACGGGTAACAAAGGCGGATGTGGAAACCTTTCGTCAAGGTATTCCATGATGACGTTGGCTTCGTAAAGCGCAAGGTCACGATCAGCTAATGTTGGCAGAGTGTTGTAGGGGTTTATCTCGGCGAGATCTTCAGGCTCTTTGCCAGAAATCACATCTATGATTTCAACGGTAACGCCTTTCTCAGCCAGAACCATGCGTACGCGATGGGAATAGTGATCTCTGGGATCAGAAAAAAGTGTCATCGACGATCTTTTTGTAACAATACTCATTCGCTTCTCGCTTTCTAAATTTCTAGACGGTCAGACTACAATGCTGTAACCGCTAGCGGCTACCGCAGAATCACTCTTTAATGGCCGTCGATGTCTTTCCAATATTCACGATTAAGCAAGTACGTAAAACATCCCAAAATGATGAGGAATAAAAGAACGTAGATACCTGTGCGCTGACGCTCTAAACGTGTCGGCTCACCTGTGTAATAAAGAAAATTGGTCAGGTCATAAATAGCAGCGTCAAACTCTTCCGCTGACATCTTGCCAGTGCCTGAATCTAGCGCTAACTGGTCACAATGACCATCGCTACAGATTTCTCGTTGCACACCTTGCAGATCTAACAATACGTTGGGCATACCCACATTCGGATATACCTTATTGTTCACGCCCATGGGTCGATCGGCATCAGCATAAAAAGTCTTGAGATAATTGTAGACCCACTCCGGAGACCGAACCCGGGTAACCAAGGTCAAATCTGGGGGCGATGCACCAAACCAACCTTTAGACTGTTCCTTAGGCATTGCATTAGTCATCAACGAGCCAATTTTTTGACCTGTGAAAACGAGATTTTCTAGCGCTATGTCATGGGGGATGCCCAAATCATCTGCAGTACGCTCGTAGCGCTGAAACTGCAGTGAGTGACAACCTAAACAATAGTTGGCATACAACTGGAAACCATTCTGCAGACTAGGGAGGTTTTCCAAGTCACCTTCAAACTCTTCCATGGGCCAGTTATTCGTACTGGCAGACCAAGCCGTTAACGGCAGCAATATTAGAATTGATAGTAATAACTTCTTCATTATCCCGTTACCCTCTCCGGTTCAGGCTTGGTTTTTTCTATCCTGGTGTACCAAGGCATCAGGATAAAGTAAGCAAAATAAATCGTGGTGCAAATCTGCGCCATAATTGTGCCTATTTTGGAAGGTGCCTGGGTGCCCAAGTAGCCTAATATAAAGAAGCTGATTACGAACAATGAAAGCATCGTTCTTGACCAGAGGCCTTTATAGCGCATGGACCTAACCGGGCTACGATCTAACCAAGGTAATACAGCCGGAATAACAATAGCGCCAGCCATTACAACAAATCCCCAAAACTTAGCGGACATACCAAACAATGGATAAGTTGCTGCGCGCAACATCGCGTAGAACGGTGTGTAGTACCAAACTGGTGCAATATGATCTGGTGTCTTCAGCGGATCAGCCATATCAAAGTTCGGCTTCTCTAAGAAGTAGCCGCCCATCTCTGGCGCAAAGAACACAACGGCGCAGAAGATGAACAAAAACACCACCATGGCGTGAATATCATGCACTGTGTAATAAGGGTGGAAGGGAATGCCGTCTAACGGAATGCCGTTCGCATCTTTATTCTTCTTGATCTCAATACCATCTGGATTGTTAGATCCAACGTGGTGCAATGCCACCAAGTGAACGAAGATCAAAATACACAGCACAAGTGGCAGGGCTACAACGTGCAGGGCAAAGAATCGGTTCAACGTGGTTTCAGACATTAAGAAGTCGCCACGAATCCATTCCATCAAATCAGGTCCGATGAATGGGATTGCACCAAACAACGAGACAATCACTTGAGCACCCCAATAGGACATATTGCCCCATGGTAGGAGGTAGCCGAAGAAACCCTCGGCCATCAACGCAATAAAGATCGCCATACCAATGAGCCAAAGCAATTCGCGAGGTCCGCGGTAAGAGCCGTAGCGCAAAGCGCGATACATATGCAAATAGATAACTATAAAGAAGAACGATGCACCTGTTGAGTGCAGGTAGCGTAAAAGCCAACCGTATTCAACGTCGCGCATAATATATTCCACTGAGGCAAAAGCGCCTTCGCCACTAGGAACATAGTTCATAGTCAGCCAAACACCTGTAACCAGCTGATTGACCAGTACAAACATGGCTAAGAAGCCAAAGTAATACCAAAAATTAAAATTCTTAGGCGCATAGTACTTCGACATGTGATATTCAAATGTCTCAGTCGCTGGAAAGCGCTTATCTACCCAACCCATAACTGCTTCCAGTTTGGTTGGCCCAGTTTCAGATTTCGTCTTATCCATTAAGCAGCACCTTCTTCGCCAATAACTATTACCGTGTCGGATACGAACCGATAAGGCGGTACCTCTAAATTATCCGGCGCAGGAACGCCCTTAACCACACGGCCAGCTAAATCAAATTTCGAACCATGACAGGGGCAAAAGAAACCACCTTGGCCAGAGGCCTCGAAATTGTCTGTTACTACATACTTAGGCGAACAACCTAAGTGTGTGCAAATCCCTAAATAGACGCCAACCTCAGGCTTTGCAGATCTCCATGCGTTCACTGCAAATTCGGGCTGTTGTTCTGGGTTTTGAGAATCTGGATCAGCAAGCTCAGCTGTGTCTGATTTGAGAGATTCGATGGTTTGATTGTCTCGGGAAACGACAAAAATCGGCTTCCCTCTCCAAGCAACGATGGGGCTTAACATTTCGCCCGGAGCTAACCTAGAGAAATCAACCTTAACAGGGGCACCAGCTGCGCGAGCTTTGGCACTTGGCGTCCAATACTTGACGAAAGGCCAAGCTGCTCCAACGGCACCAACCGCCGCTACCGCCGATGTTGCTTGGATGAGAAAGTATCTTCTACCTGAATTAACGCCACCTGATGTTGCGTCATTATTATTGTCTTTATTATCGTCTTTGGCTGAATCTATAGCCACATCGCCATCGCTCACGGCAGTTAGCTCCCATAATCTGATGATTTGTCCTTGACCGGAGTAACGTTAAACACGTCCCGTAGCCAAGATTTTTTAAATGCCGGCTCCATAAAAGATCCAACATCTGCGACCCGGTTACCTAGGTCGTGATTAAAGCGGAGCACGAAAGTCCCCCGCTATTGGCACCCAATCCTATAAAAGGAATGGCTTCCTCGAACTTAAAAAGCTTACCACATATCCAAGCGGGGCAACCGCTTGGTAAACTTTTAGCGAGAAAAAACGATGTATTATCGTTTTGAGAACTGTGGACGCTTACGCGCTTTGCGCAGGCCGACTTTCTTTCTCTCTACAGCACGAGCGTCACGAGTTAAGAACCCAGCTTTACGCATTGGTACGCGGAAGTTCTCATCGAGTTCGACTAATGCACGAGCAATACCATGTCGAATAGCACCGGCTTGACCGGAGTTACCACCACCGCGAACAGTGATCATAACATCGAGCTTGTCGGTCATATCTGCTACTTCAAGAGGCTGACGAACAACCATGCGAGAAGTCTCACGACCAAAAAATTCTTCTAATGACTGAGCATTTACCGATATTTTTCCAGTACCGCTGGAAAGGAATACTCTTGCTGCCGCAGTCTTTCTACGACCAGTTCCATAATTATAATCTGTCATCTGCGTAGCTCCAGAGCCTGGGGTTGCTGAGCAGCATGCGGATGTTCACCGCCTGCATAAACTTTTAACTTGCGGAACATTGCGCGACCCAATGGGTTTTTTGGCAACATGCCCCTCACCGCGATTTCAATCATTCGCTCAGGGTGTTCAGCTCGCATGGAAGAAACATCAGTGCTGCGAATACCACCGGGATAACCGGAGTGTCGCCAGTACAGCTTGCCTTTTTCTTTGTTACCCGTGACACGCACTTTCTCTGCGTTAACAACGACAATGAAATCTCCAGTGTCGACGTGCGGGGTGAATTCTGGCTTGTGCTTGCCGCGAAGCCTGCTGGCTATCTCGGTTGCTATGCGACCAAGGGTCTGATCTTCGGCGTCTATAATCCACCAAGATCTTTCCACGTCTTGCTCGCGCATACTCACTGTTGTCTTCATTCTGTGCCTCTTTTGCTCAGCGTTGACCTTTTAAGCCAACCTATAATCAACGCTGTCGTGCGTCATTTGCTCTGTGTTTGCTCTTCTATCAACCCAACTCCCTTAAGAGTTAGAATCGATCACTTATTCACCACTTGTTTGTTTCTATGTTTCTTTACATCAAAGACGCCGTATTTCTTTCGCCATTCGGCGTAAACGTCTATTTTGTCTTTCTATTCTTTTGTAGTTTTTTTCAACTACTCAAACCAACATCACACCCTGTACAACCTATTCAGCGGACATCGCCCCGAATTTTGACCTTCTCAAAAGATCGCCGACCATAAAACGTAGCCGTAAAGACGGGGCGCGAATGATAGAGGAGCACCAAGCGCTTTACAACTTAGAATTCGACTCTTTCGAATTCTAAGTTGACAGCGTGGTGGGCACCAGCCAAATATTCTTTCGATTGCATCTCCAATAATCGACTTTGAGTACGCTCAAATTCAAAGGACAACCGCTGGCCTTGGTACAATGTTGTTATAGATTCTTCGGCGGAGACGATCAACTTTACGCCACGATCATAAAATTCATCGACCAGACTAATAAAGCGTCGAGCCGCATCTTCTTTGCTGGTCGTAAGGGCCGGTATGCTGCTGACGAACACAGTGCTAAAAATTGTTGCCAACTCAATATAATCATTTTGGCTTCGAGGCCCTTCGCAGATGTCCGAAAACTCAAACCAAACAACGTCACCGGCCAACTTTTGCGTGAGTATTTTCCTATTCTCCACCTCTAAAGCAACGCCAAGGCTTTCTACCTCTGAAGCCAATGCGCTAAAACTCGCAGCCATACCCCGCTGTGCAGAGGCATTTAAAGGAAAGTGATACAACTCCGCCTGCTGGAGCGTACGCAGGCGAAAGTCTTGGCCTTGGTCAATTTCCCAGATATCACAACATTCATAGATTTGGTCGATTGCCGGCAGGAAGCGGGATCGCTGCAAACCATTAAGATACAAGTTTTTCGGCTCCACATTCGACGTAGCCACTAAACTAACGCCCCTGGCAAACAACGCGGTCATCAACTCACCAAGAATCATGGCATCGCCGATATCAGAAACAAAAAATTCATCGAAACATAGAATGTCTGCCTCAGCGGCAAATTCATCGGCTACCTTATACAAGGGGTTGGTGGTCCCGGAATGCCGCCCAAGGCTGTCATGGACTCTGCGCATAAACCTATGAAAGTGCATACGCAGTGCCCGATCCTCAGGCAAGCAGGTGCAAAATAAGTCCATCATCATGGTCTTGCCGCGACCGACACCACCCCATAAGTACAGACCTCGCTGTGGCCGAACCGGAGCATTTGAAAATAATCCTGCTACCCAACCCGTTAACTTGGCGGCAACGCCTTTATCTTGATTGTCTGCCTGCTCAATGCGCTGGTACAGGTCTGTCAAACGTCGCATCACCTGCGCTTGGGCCGGATCTGGCAACATCTCGCCCGCGCTTATGCTGTGTTGATATTTTTCTTCAGGACTTTGACGCATCTATCGAGTTTCTTTGATCTTAATCTGTAAAATGGGGACCTGTATGTGCTGGCTTACCCTCTCTAGGTTCACCCTCTAAAGAGGCACCTCGCCTTGGCCCCTTACGCGCGCCGCCAGTGCGTGCGCCTCCAATCCTTCACTGGTGGCCAAAAGGTCGGTCTGGGCCGCCAACTGCGCGGCACCCTTGCCAGACATTTGAATCATGGAGCTACGCTTTTGAAAATCATAAACGCCCAATGGCGATGCAAAGCGAGCTGTACCAAACGTCGGTAAAACGTGGGATGGCCCTGCAATATAATCGCCAAAAGTCTCACCAGTATGGGCGCCCATAAATATTGCCCCAGCGTGACGTATACCTTTAGCCCAAACTTCTGGGTCGGCAACAGCCAACTCTAAATGCTCCGGCGCAATTCGATTAGCTATGCTTATTGCATCTTCAGCATCTGCGCAATGAATCAGAGCGCCGCGACCTAGTAACGATGCAGCAATAATTTCAGACCTTTGCATAGTGGGTAGCATTTCATCAATTTTATCTGCGACAGCCTTTATGAAAGCAGCGTCTGGACTGATCAATATGCTTTGGGCCGAAACATCGTGCTCCGCTTGAGAAAAAAGATCTAAAACAGCCCATTCAACCGACGTAGTGCCATCTGCGATGACCAATACCTCACTAGGCCCTGCGATCATATCTATGCCCACCTGACCAAAGACCTGTTTCTTCGCCGCAGCCACAAACGCACTGCCGGGGCCGACAATTTTATCTACCTTACGAATGGTCTGAGTGCCGTAGGCCATTGCCGCCACGGCTTGGGCACCGCCAATAGTAAATACTTGGTCTGCGCCGGCTAAATGTAACGCCGCCAATACCATGTCGTTAACCACACCATCTGGCGTGGGCACTGTGACCACAACCTCATCAACCCCTGCCACTTTTGCCGGTACCAGCGTCATAAGTACGCTTGAAGGGTAGGCCGCTCGACCACCGGGTACGTATACGCCTACTCGCTCAATGGGGCTAATTCGCTGACCCAGCTGATTGCCCAAGTCATCTGTAAAAGACCAAGACACCTCAACCTGTTTTTCGTGGAATTGCTGAATGCGTCCAGCTGCTACTTGTAGTGCTTGCTGAGCATCAACGCCGATCTTTGACCACGCCGCAGCAAGCGTATCTTGGCTGATTTCAAGTTCGGCCACTGATGCCACTTTCAGGCGGTCGAACTTTTCCGTGTAAGCCAGCAAAGCCTCGTCACCGTTGGCCCGCACTTCAGCAATAATGTCGGCCACAACAACATCGACGTCGCTCGCTGTACTCATATCCCAAGCAAGAAGTTCGTCTAGCTGTTGCGCAAAATCATCCGCAACGGAAGAAAGCTGACGCATGCTCACTGCCCTGCCTGATCATTGTTGCCCAATGCTTCTTCGCCAATCGCATCAACAACTGCAGAAAGCTTTGCGATCAGTGCTTGAACTTCATCAAATTTAGTCTTCATGGACGCGCGATTTACGATCAAACGAGTACTGATATCACAAATAGTCTCGCGCTCCTCGAGGCCGTTGGCGCGCAGGGTATTACCCGTATCCACGATATCGACAATACAATCTGCCAACCCAAGCAAAGGAGCAATTTCCATCGCCCCGGAGAGCTTAATCAAAGAAACTTGGCGGCTTTGAGCTTGATAATATTTGCGCGTGATATTGACGAACTTAGATGCCACCCTGAGTACATGCTCGGGTTCCGCAACCCCCACTGGGCCTGCCGTCATCATCTTGCACTGACCTATTTTGAGGTCCAAGCGCTCGTAGAAGCTCATGCTCTCGCCATACTCAAGAATGGTATCTTTGCCGGTAATGCCTATATCCGCAACGCCGTTCTCCACATAAGTAGGGACGTCGGCAGAACGCGTAACGATGAGCTTATGTCCGCCGGAAACGCTATCGAATATGAGCTTTCTGGAACGATCAGGATCCTCGCTTGGTTGGATCTGACAAGCTGCCAATAGTGGCAAGCACTCTTTAAATATACGGCCCTTATTGAGCGCGATCACTAAACCCATAGTTCTAATCAGCCTTGAGTAAATTTACTGCAAAAATATTTAGGCCATGAGCAACTTCCATTTTCACCCCCTGAAGAGGGCCACCCGCTCAAAGCCTACTGTGATGATTTGTTCAGCTCACCCTAGACATTCAAATAGAAGCTAAGATACACGACGCACGTGAGCGCCGAGTTGCTGCAATTTCTCTTCAATGGTCTCATATCCACGGTCGATGTGATAAATCCGATCAATAACCGTTGTGCCTTCCGCTGCCAAAGCAGCCAATACAAGGCTCGAAGATGCCCGTAAATCAGTTGCCATAACCGGTGCGGCGCGCAAAGTTTTTACGCCGTGGACTACGGCCATAGATACGCCATGCAATTCTATATTGGCGCCCAATCGATTCATTTCATGAACGTGCATAAATCGATTTTCGAATATTTTTTCATGAATTGTCGATGTGCCCTCAGCAACCACATTAAGTGCCATAAACTGGGCCTGCATATCTGTAGGGAATCCAGGATAGGGGGCGGTTTCAATATCCACAGCCTGAGGTCGCTTACCGTGCATATCAAGACTAATCCAGTCTTCACCCACCTCGATATCGGCACCCGCTTGAACCAACTTATCAATCACAGCACCCAGCGTGTCGGGTTCCACATCACGCAGACGGATTTTGCCCGCAGTCACCGCCGCCGCTATTAGATAGGTACCGGCCTCTACGCGATCGGGCATCACACGATAACTTCCACCATGGAGCTTCTCGACCCCTTCAATGGTGATGGTAGACGTGCCATGGCCGCTAACTTGCGCGCCCAAAGTCCGTAAAAACTCACCCAAATCTATGATCTCTGGCTCGCAGGCAGCGTTGTGTATTTTCGTCACGCCCTTTGCAAGGGTTGCCGCCATCATCAGGTTCTCAGTGCCGCCAACCGTGACCACGTCCATATACAATTCATTGCCCACTAAACCATTTGGCGCGTGGGCTCTTACATAACCATCCACCACCTCTATCTCTGCGCCCAAACTTTCTAGGCCCTTCAAATGCTGATCTACCGGGCGAGAACCAATTGCACAGCCACCAGGCAGCGACACCTCCGCCCTACCATATCGAGCTAACATCGGTCCCAGTACCAAAAACGAGGCGCGCATAGTTTTAACTAAGCTATAAGGTGCGCAAAGATCATTGAGGTGGTGGGCTGAGATCTCAACATTCATACGCTCATCAAGCGTGACGCCAACACCCAAACAAGCCAACAGCTCGATCATTGTTGTGACGTCGTGTAAATGCGGTGCATTGGAAATAATTACTGGTTCAGCGGTGAGCAAGGAGCCGGCTAAAATCGGCAACGCAGAGTTTTTCGCACCAGATATTCTAATCTGGCCATCTAACCTAAATCCGCCATCGATACTTAACTTATCCATAGTAGGTAACCCTATTCAGGCACATCGGCTTTGATCGTCACCGCGTGCAAAGCACCACCGGAGATCAAATCCTCAATGCAGGCATATACTTGTTGCTGTTTCTTTACTCTGCTCATACCGGCAAAAAGGTTTGCCACCACTTCTATCGTTGCTCGGTTACCGTCCACATTGACGATGACTTGTGCGCCGTCGATTGCGGCCTCAATACGTTGTTTGATTTCATCTTGCATGATTGGGGTCTTTCTTTTGTTGTACGTTCGTTGAGCTTGAGTTGTGCTGAAGCGGCACCAATCAATTCTACCGCCCACATGGTACGCAATTCTAAGACGACAATCATGAACAGATTAACCATTACCTAGCTATTTCTTCGACCATTAGAATATTGAAAAATACCCTCGAATCGCTTAAGCGACTTGGCTCGTGGGCAAGATCGGACTAAAGTGCATTTTCATCAGCGGCCTGTTTTAAATAAGGACAGTCAATATCCATGTGGATTCAACTTACACTACTCGTATTGGGCTTTGTTGCTTTGATATGGAGTGCCGACAAATTTTTGTCGGGTGCGGCAGCAACAGCAACCAATATGGGCGTGTCAAAAATGATGATCGGCCTTACGGTTGTATCCATTGGCACCTCAGCACCAGAAATTGTCGTAGCCACAATGGCCGCATTAGACGGCAACTCACTGCTGGCTGTAGGTAATGCAATTGGCTCAAATATAGCCAATATCGGTTTGGTGCTGGGTATCACGGCGATCATTACCCCACTACCCTTTTCGCGCAACGTCCGGCGTAAAGAATTGCCATGGTTGTTGGGCGCAACATTTCTCGCAACTATCCTAATGTTTGATCGGCACCTGGGCTTTGTCGACGGCATAATTTTATTGCTCGGCCTAGCCTATATTCTCTGGCAGCTGGTGGCATCCCAAAAGGACCCCGAATATTCAACGGAAGCCATTTCAGACGAACTAGACGAACTGCCGGATATGACTAATAAACAGAGTATAATTTGGCTGGTCATTGGCCTTGTAGTGCTTTTGATCTCGGCACAAGTATTGGTTTATGCGGCGACAAATATTGCCTCCACACTAGGCGTAAGCGACATGATCATTGGCTTAACCATTGTTGCGGTAGGCACCAGTTTACCCGAATTGGCCGCCACGGTAGGCTCTGCCATGAAGGGACAACCAGACATAGCCATTGGCAATGTCGTCGGTTCGAACATTTTAAATATACTGGCGGTTTTAGCCGTACCAGGACTCATCCATGCAACAGATATGGATTACGCGGCCCTCTGGCGAGACAGCGGCATGATGTTGGCGCTAACGTTAATGCTTGCACTGTTCGCATACGGCCTGAATTCTAGAGCAGTGATCACCCGCTTTGAAGGCGCAGTCATGCTCATGGCATGGATGGGCTATAACCTATTACTGATTCAGCAGGCCTAAGTTATGTCCACAGAACAAATAGCAAAATCTATCCAAGGCATTGTTTTTGATGTGGATGGTGTGCTTACAGATGGACGAATAATTTATGACGATGCGGGCAATGAAACCAAACAGTTTCATGTCCGCGACGGCGCAAGTATAAAGCTGCTGGCCAGCAAGGGCATTGCGATAGCAATAATCACAGGGCGCCAATCAGCAATGGTTAGCAGGCGTGCCGAAGAATTGGGCATAGTCCATATCATGCAAGGCGCAGATTCAAAAACCGATGCGCTAAAGGCTCTGATTGATAATGGCTTCCCCAGCCAAGACCTCTGTGCAATTGGCGACGACATCCAGGATCTGCAGCTGTTTAACCACCCAAGTATTACCTTGCGAGCAACCGTCGCAGACGCTCATCCTGTGGTGCTCGCCAAAGCCGACTTTATCACTCTCCGCGTAGGCGGAGCAGGTGTAGCATTAGAACTGGCTGAGCTAATACTTAAAGCTCAAGGCAAGTGGGATTTCGACTAATGTCCACAACCCTAAAGCAGAAGCGCAGGCAAAAGCGACGACAAAGGCAACTGAGGCCGCAGACTCAAGCTCAATCAACGGCCCAACCACCGAAGGCCTTTCTGCTGCTAGAAATTTTCTTCCGCAGTAAGCAATTACAAATTGCCACCACACTCCTGAGCACACTAGTTTTGCTAGCCATCTTTATGCCTAACTTTTTTCAAGGCATACAACAAGCAACCGTAGCCTTCGGCGAACAAACCCAGACAGTGGAAGAATCCGAGCGCGCGCCAGACAGCTTTGGCACAAACATGCTGCTCCAAACTTTTGCCGCTGACGGCACGCTACAGTATCAAGTGCGAGCCGAGTCCATGCAGCAATATTTGGACGCTAAATCAACAAACCTACAAACACCATTTATAACCCTGAACAATCAAGGCAGTTCGCCTTGGACCATCAAAGCCCAAGATGGCCTTATTAGGCCGGCAAAAGGCACATTGGACGAGAACGAAAAAGTACTTTTACTTAACGGCGCGGTCTCGGTAACACAAAATCTTAGCAGCGACGACTATGTGCGCTTGAGTAGCGATGACCTAACGGTTTATCCAGCCTCGAAAATTGCCCGCACTGAACAATTTGTAATCGTTGAGACCTCGGCCTTTAAAACACAAGCCTTGGGGGTAATCGTAGACCTTTCCAGCGGTAGAATTGAATTTCCAAAAAATGATCGACAACGAGTAAAAAGCACCCTTATCCCCACACCCGCTTTTGAAGGAAAAATCTAATGGTCGATAGAAAATTTATGCCGGTATCGTTGTTTAGCTATACCAACAGACAACGCTTACTTGCCGTTTTAACTGCATTTATGCTCTTGGCCTACCCAAGCATGGGCAACACTGCAACGGCCAATGATGCTGGTGAAATTGTTATCGAGGGCGCCAGCGCCGAGTTCGACAAGACGAACAACTCCATCACCTACACCGGCGATGTGGAAGCAAAAATGGACAGCGTTGCAATCACAGGCGAGATACTTTTAGTCAACCTTGCCCAAGACAGAGTGCAACTTATTACCACCTCAGGTAATCCGGCTAGATTCACTCAAGCGGCCAGCCCGAGCAAAGGTCGCGCCAACGACACTTCTGCGGCAGCAGAAAAGATCATCTACTTCCCCGAAGACAATAAGTTAGAATTGGTGGGCAATGCCCGACTCACTCAAGGCAGCAATGTGATCAGTAGTCCATCCATTAGCTATGACATATTGGGTGGCGAAGTAGAGGCCGGGGATGGCGCCGGGGATGAACGAGTACAAATGCAATTGTTATTGCCTAAGATCAATACAAACGCCGCTCAGCCGGATAGCGTTGTTGAAGAATAATGGCAAGTTTATCCGCTCAGCACTTACGCAAATCCTATGCCACTACCCTAGTGTTAGAAGACGTATCGCTGGAAGTAAATCAGGGTGAAATTGTCGGTTTGCTTGGGCCAAATGGTGCAGGAAAAACCACCTGCTTTTACATGCTGGTAGGTCTTATCAAACCGGATTCAGGAAGTATCAAGCTAGACTCACAAGACTTAACTACGGCACCTGTGCATGAAAGGGCCAAGGCCGGAATCGGTTACCTGCCCCAAGAAGCCAGCGTCTTCAAAACCCTTTCTACTGAAGACAATATTTTGGCTATTCTAGAGCTAAATGATCAGCTCAATGATCAACAGCGCAAGGCTCGTTTAGAAGAACTGATAGCTGAATTTAACTTAGGTGCGGTGCGCAAAAGCCTCGGCCAAAGCCTCAGCGGAGGCGAGCGAAGACGCTTAGAGATAGCTCGGGCACTGGCCAGTAATCCGCAATTTATTTTATTAGATGAGCCCTTTGCTGGTGTGGACCCTATTTCAGTCAATGATATCAAAGACGAAATCATTGACTTGGCAAAGCGCGGCATCGGCGTGTTAATCACGGACCACAATGTCAAAGACACTCTAGATATTTGTGACCGGGCCTATATTGTGCATCAAGGTCGGATCATTGCCGACGGCCAACCAGCAGAAATTTTGTCAAACAAAATTGTACAAAAGGTCTATCTTGGTGAGGGCTTTGGGGAATAGCATAAAGGATCTAGAAAAGTATCATGGGTCGCGTGCGAACATGCAGCTAAAGAAACAACTACGGGTAAAGATCGAAAGTCTTGTCATGCCCCTCTCTGGTCTGCAATCTGGCAAACTGTGCAGTAAAGAGCGCGGGGGAAAGGTCGGTAGGTTGGCCTGTAACCGCGCGCGCACAAGAGTGCGCGTCAGTTTATGAAGCAATCTCTCTCCATGAAGCTTGGCCAGCAATTGAAGATGACACCTCAATTGCAACAAGCCATCAAACTTCTACAACTATCGGCCATGGAACTAAGCCAAGAAATTCAAACCACCCTAGACAGTAACCCTCTACTAGAAGTTGAGGATGACTGGGGTGATAATTCACCAGAAGTTGACGAAAGTACTGATAACTACGACACCTTTGACGCTGAGCCCGCGCCCGTTGACGATTACCCAGATGCGCAAGATTTAGAACAAGACGTCGGCGCGCAACTCTCCGAACCGTTGAGTGAAACATTAGCGGTGGATTCATCCTGGGACGACGTCTATCCCCAAGCACCCGCGGCGGCACCAGCCAGTGGCGAGTTCGACCTAGACCCTGGCGCCAACAATGTCACTGCACCCAGCCTCATTGATCACCTTTTATGGCAACTCAACCTCACTCCCATGGCGCCATCTGACAGAGTAGTGGCAATGGCCATCATCGATGCTATTGATACAGATGGCATGCTCAGCGCCAGTATTAGGGAAATTAGCACCACGTTGTTTGACCCAAACTTAACCGAACATGAGCAAGTCAACGACGAAGACGTTATCCAAATTCTTCAGCGCGTACAGCAACTTGACCCCATCGGTGTGGGCGCACGAGATTTACGCGAGTGCCTGTTGTTGCAACTCATGCAACTAGATCCTTCGACCAAATGGTTGCAAGAAGCCATCAGCGTGGTTGACGAGCACCTACATCTATTAGGCGCCAAAGATTTCGTTAACCTGATTAAGCGGACACGCCTGCAAGAGTCTCAACTCAGCGAAATAGTGGCGCTAATTCGAACACTGCAGCCCAGACCGGGGGCAGCATTTGACTCAGCCGACTCAGATTTTGTGTTACCCGATGTAGTCGTAAGAAAGCAAAACAATCGTTGGCTGGTTGAGTTGAACCCTGAAACCCTGCCAAAGGTGCGGATCAATGATACCTATGCAGGCTATGTCAAAAACCTAACTTCCGGCGCAGATAAAGACTTCATTAAAGATAATTTGCAGGAGGCTCGTTGGTTTCTAAAGAGCCTACAAACTAGACACGACACTTTACTCAAAGTGGCGACAAAAATTGTCGAAGTACAACAAGGTTTCTTGGAACACGGCCCAGAGGCTATGAAGCCGCTCATTCTTGCCGACATTGCGGAGCAAGTGGAATTGCATGAGTCGACTATATCGCGGGTTACCAATCGCAAATATCTGGCAACGCCAAGAGGACTTTTTGAATTAAAGTACTTTTTTTCATCCCACGTTGGCACCACCAGCGGCGGCGAAGTTTCAAGTACGGCTATACGAGCGATCATCAAAAAACTCACGGCGGAAGAAAATCCAAGAAAACCATTGAGTGATAGCAAAATCGCCGTAATATTGCAGGAACAGAACATTACCGTTGCTAGGCGCACCGTAGCAAAATACCGGGAGTCTTTATCGATCCCCCCATCTAACGAGCGCAAGCAATTAGTCTAAAGGACCTGTTATGCCGCATAGACAACAGTAGTATTCTGGAACTGAAGGATTCATTGGAAAATAAGGAGATTAGCCATGCAGCTAAACATAACTGGCCACCAAATTGACCTTACCGATTCTCTACAACTTTATATTCGAGAAAAATTCCAAAAATTGGAAAGACATTCGGATCAAATAACGCAAATTCACGTTGTCCTAAATATCGAAAAATTAGCTCATCAGGCAGAAGCTACCGCTCATGTGCCCGGCGCAGAACTATTTGCCAATGCCGAGGCGTCGGATATGTACCCAGCGATAGACCAACTATTAGACAAACTCGACAGACAGCTGATTAAACATAAAGAAAAAACCGTAGCGCGCCATAATGGCAGTCACGACAGAACGCCTAATCACTCAATTTAATTTACCGAAAAGAGCCATTTGCCTCATGCCATCAATCGCCGAACTTCTACAACCAACCCAAGTGCACTGTAATTTTGCTGGCCACAGCCGCAAAAAAGTTCTGCAATTGGTGGCGGAATCCTTGGCCAAGGAATCCAATGATAAGGAAAGCTCCACTGATGAAATATACGACGGCTTAATGGAGCGTGAGCGCTTAGGCAGCACTGGACTAGGAGATGGCGTCGCTATTCCGCACTGCCGCATGAACTGCGCAACAATGCAGTGTGCATTCGTTTCGTTAAGCGAAGCAATCGACTACGAATCTGTAGACGGAGAACCTGTAGATCTGGTTTTTGTACTCATAGTACCCACTGACGAAAACACCGCGCACTTGGAGACTCTGGCAGTGCTGGCGCATATTTTTGGCGAAAGCGAATTTCGCCAACGACTTCGAGCAGCCAACACTGACGAGGAGTTGCGCATGACAATAATTACAATAGAAAGTGAACTAGCCGCACAGGCTGATGCACCGGCGGTGATTAACAGCTAATGAAATTAATCATCATCAGTGGCCGGTCAGGCTCTGGCAAATCCACTGCGGTGCGTGCACTGGAGGATTCAGGTTATAACTGCATCGATAATCTGCCCATCAGCCTCCTTGAAGCGCTGATCATTGAATACCTCAAGGAAGGCTCCACAGATTCCAAACTTGCTGTGTGTATTGATGCAAGAAGCAGATCGCTAGAGAAATTCCCAGATATTTTGATGGGACTAGACAGTAAGCTCATTGAAAGACAGATTATTTATCTCGATGCACTTGGCCCCTCGTTGGTCAAACGATTCAGTGAAACACGGCGCAAACACCCACTAACCACTGCGGACATCGACCTTCGCCAAGCCATTGATATGGAAGCACGCATACTCGGTAGCATTGCCGACCTTGCCAACTTGATCATCGATACAACTCATTTAAGCGCCAAGCAGCTCAGCGATCAGATCAAAGAAAGAATAATAACCCGTGAAGAATCTTCGATTAGTTTGGTATTTAGATCCTTTGGTTTTAAGCATGGTGTGCCGGTAGATACGGATTTCGTTTTCGATTTACGCTGCTTACCTAATCCGCATTGGGAACCCAAGCTCAGACCGCTTACTGGACTCAACCAAGAAGTTCAGAATTATCTCAATGAGCAACCCATGGTTTTAGAGATGTTCGATGAGTTATCAGGGTTACTCAAACGCTGGATTCCTCGTTTTGAGGCCAACGAAAGAATTTATATGACTATTGGCATTGGCTGTACCGGCGGACAGCACCGAAGTGTTTTTATGGCTGAAAAGCTGGCCCACTATTTCAGAGAACATTTCGAGAATGTACTCGTTAGACATCGAGAGCTCGAGCGACTGAAAATTAAGTAGGCGTGGCCCAAACGTACCAACTCTCTTAATAACACCTGTCATCAGCATCTGTACATTTGTGGCAGACACTAATGGGTTAGCTAACTGCGCTATGAGCTATGCGCTATGCGCTATGCGACGCTTTGTGCTGTGCAGCCTTGGGTAAACGCTTGTGTTATTTTGCGTTGTTCCAGCTACTATGCTGGGCGCTCCTTCTTAATGCTAATGATAGAGAACCTATGCAACAGACAGTCCTCACCATTATCAACCCACTCGGTCTTCATGCCCGAGCAGCGTCCAAATTTGTTGATTGCGCAAAGCATTTTGAGTCAACCATTACACTTGCTACGCACAGCGGCGAAGTGGACGGCAAAAGCATTATGAAACTATTGCTGTTGGGCGCGCCCATGGGCACGCAGATCACCTTACGGGTAGTCGGCGTTGACGAGGACAGTGCATTCCAAGCTACATGCGAACTCATCAATGCGGGTTTTGGCGAATTAGAAGAGTAATGCTCAACACAGACCAGCAGCAGTTAGAGGACCTTCTACGTGGCCTTGGTCGCAGTAGTGTAGATGAAACGAAAATCCTCCTTACCTCGCTCCGCCCCAACGAAGTTGCCATGGCGTTAGAAGCCAATTTACCCAACACAAGGCGGGTGATTTGGCAGTTACTTGACGACGAGGCGCGTAACCAATGTTTGCAATATCTGCGCGAGGATGTGCGAGCTGAATTTCTAGAGGCCATGGATACCGCTCAATTGGTAGCTGCTGCAGAAAACCTAGATACCGATGATTTTGCCGATATTTTGCAGCAATTGCCCGCAACGATAACCAACCAAGTCTTAGAAAATTTGGATGCTCGAGATCGCGCCCGAGTGGAGTCTGTATTGTCCTATCCGGAGGACAGCGCTGGTGGACTAATGAACACCGACACAATAACTGTCCGTCCACGCCACGCCATTGAATTGGTTTTACGTTATTTGCGACTACGTAAAGATCTACCGAAATCCACTGACTCACTCATCGTCGTCAACAGCGCCGACGAGTATGTGGGCATGCTACCTTTAGCAAAACTACTCACATCAGACCCAACAGTAACGGTCAGAGAAATCATGGCCGGCGACGTACCGGCAATTCATGTGTCCGAGACAGATGCAGCCGTGGCAAAAATGTTCTCGGAGCGAGATCTTATTTCGGCGCCCGTCATAGATGACAATGGACTACTTGTTGGTCGTATAACCATTGATGATGTTGTTGACGTTATTATTGAAGATGCGGAAGAGGCGGTATTGGCTCAGGCGGGACTAGACGTAGACGAGGACACCTTTGCACCAGTGCACAAAGCAGTGCGCCGGCGCGCCGTATGGTTAGGTATTAATCTGCTTACGGCGCTCATGGCCTCAGGCGTGATTCACTTATTCGAAGAAGCCATTGTCAAAGTTGTCGCACTAGCGGTACTTATGCCGGTGGTCGCCAGTATGGGCGGCATCGCCGGGACTCAGACATTAACGCTAGTGATTAGAGGTCAAGCAACCGGACAAATCGGTAAAAACAATCTACTTTGGATGCTCAACAGAGAGTTCATTGTAGCTGCCTTAAATGGATTGTTGTGGGCAACACTGGTAGCCGTTGCGGCAGCAACCGTCTTCGCAGATACCCTGCTCGGCTTCATTATCGCAGCGGCCATGATGGTGACCATTCTCGTTGCCGCTATTGCCGGTAGCCTTCTGCCAAGTATCCTGCGCAAGATGAACATCGACCCAGCTATTGCTGGCGGCGTGGTGCTCACCACCATCACCGACATAACCGGTTTCTTCGTTTTTCTCGGTTTAGCTACGTTGCTTTACAGCTAACACAAACTGGCCTACTGGCCAGCTATAGTCATTGCATCTAGCAACATACTGGGTGCGCGAATATTCCCACGCATATCAACATCATCACCAATGGCAACAATGTTTAGCAGCATATCTTTAAGATTACCGGCAATTGTCAGCTCATCTACCGGGTACATAATTTCGCCATTTTCAACCCAAAAACCTGAAGCACCTCGGGAATAGTCGCCGGTTACTGCATTAACACCCTGGCCCATCAGTTCCGTAACCAGCAGGCCTGTATTCATTTGTTTGAGTAGATCAGCATGAGTAGTCTGGGGCCCAATAACATCTAGGTTATGTACGCCGCCCGCATTACCGGTAGTTTGCATAGCCAACTTTCGCGCAGAATAGGTAGACAAGATATAGCTACTAACCGCGCCCTTAGTGACGAATTCGTTAATTTGTGTCGCCACACCATCGCCGTCAAAATAGGCGCTGCCTAAACTACCCATAATATGCGGGTCTTCTCTTAAGCTCATCCACTGGGGCAGTACTTGATTACCTAGGCTGTCTAGCAAAAATGACGCTTTGCGATATTGCGCACCACCGCCAATAGCACCGAGGAGGTGACCAAGGAGTCCACTGGCTAACTGTGGCGAAAGCAAAATGGGGAATTTGCCGGTGGGTGCTTTTTGCGGCGATAACCGAGCAACCGTACGCCGGCCAGCCTCTGCGCCCACGGCTAAGGCACTTTCAAGGGCACTGCTCTTGCGCGCCAAGGAATACCAATAATCCCGTTGCATGCCGTTATTGTCCTCACCTATCAAGACACAACTTAGACTATGCCGAGTACCACAATAACTGCCAATAAATCCGTGGCTATTGCCATAAACCCGTAATCCCTGCTGGGTACTCACTTCTGCGCCGTCAGAATTGACCAATCTATCGTCCACTCTTAAACCCGCAGCCTCGCACTCGATGGCAAGCTGAGTAGCTTCTTCTGGTTCAATAACCCAAGGGTGATAGAGATCCAAATCCATAGCTTGCGTAGGCATCAAGGCTTTGTCTGCTAACCCACTACAGTCATCTTCCTGAGTATGTTGCGCAATATTTTTTGCTGCTTTAACAGTATCGCGAATAGCATCTATGCTACTGTCCGTGGTGCTGGCAGAGCCTTTGCGCTGGCCATAATAAAGGGTTATGCCAAAACCGCGGTCTTGGTTAAATTCCAAGTTTTCAAGTTCGCCTTTACGCACTCGAACACCTAACCCTTGATCCATACTTACCGACACTTCAGCCTGGTTTGCACCTTGCTGCTTAGCTTCAGTAAGAATATCTTGCACAAGTTCCGTCAATTCTGTTTGATGATCTATAAAATCCAATGAACTATTCCAAAAAAGTTAAAAATGTCTGAAGACCTCTCAAAAACCGCACGTAAACGTGAAGCTGAGCGACTGCAACTTGTCGGTCATAAATTGACCGAAATGAAGCCCGACGTACTGGCGACCATTCAAATGTCGGTGGAGTTGCGCCAAGCAATCGCCACCCATCAACGTATCTCTAGCCGCGAGGGCGGACGCCGCCAGCTGCAATTTATCGGCAAACTCATGCGCAAGATAGACACCGAGGCCCTAGAGAAACAACTTGCCGACCTCGAAGGCCAATCTAATGATGCGCGCACGTTCTTTCACCAACTTGAACAGTGGCGCGATCGTTTGGTTGAACAACCCGACTCTATGACGGACTTTATCGACCAATACCCACAAGTAGATCGGCAACAACTACGACAAATTGTGGTCAAAGCTGGCGCATCTAAACCCAGCATCAGTGAGCCGCCCAGCGAGGCACACAAGCGCGCACTGAAACTGCTCTTCAAGTTTATACGTGACAGTGCCAGCGACTAATTAACATTACCCTGCTTGGGTGCCACCGACGATTATCTCATCTACTTTAAGAGTCGGTTGGCCAACGCCCACAGGGACCGATTGACCGTCTTTACCGCAAACGCCAACACCGCCATCTAAGCTGAGATCATTACCTACCATAGAAACTTTGTTCATCACCTCAGGGCCACTACCTATTAACGTGGCACCACGAATGGGCGCAGTGACTTTACCGTCCTCAATTAAATACGCTTCTGTGGCAGAAAAAACAAAACGACCAGAGGTAATATCAACAGAGCCACCACCGAAGTTCACCGCGTAGACGCCCTTCTTAACCGAACGCAGTATATCCTCGGGTAAATCTTGACCTGGCAGCATATAGGTATTTGTCATTCTCGGCATCGGCACATGAGCAAAAGACTGTCGACGCCCGTTACCCGTTGCAGCTACATTCATTAGGCGCGCATTTAATTTGTCCTGCATATAGCCTTTTAGAATGCCGTCTTCTATCAGCACAGTAGATTGTGTCTGAGTACCTTCATCGTCCACGGATAAAGAGCCGCGCCGACCTTGCATAGTGCCATCGTCAACTATCGTGCATAAGGTAGAAGCCACCTGCTCGCCGACACGGCCAGAAAAGGCTGAACTGCCCTTACGATTAAAATCACCCTCTAGACCATGACCCACCGCTTCATGCAGCAATACGCCCGGCCACCCTGGGCCCAAAACCACCGGCATTGGACCTGCTGGAGCATCTATAGCCTCCAAATTAATCAATGCCATGCGCACAGCCTCTTTGGCTAAATCACCGGCCCAGTCGCCTTCGCCTAATGAAAACAGGCTACGTCGACCACCGCCGCCGGCACTTCCGCGTTCACGCCGGTCGCCTTGCACTACGATGACCGAAACGTCTAGGCGCACTAAAGGTCGAATATCTGCAGCCAAGGTACCGTCACTAGCCATCACCAGCATAGACTCATGACTGGCTGAAATGCGCACATTAACCTCTTTAACGCGAGAGTCTTCGGCCCGAGCAACCGCATCTACTTGCCTGAGCAGCACTACCTTTTCTGCATCAGACAAACTAGAAATTGGATCGACGCCTTCATACAGTGCCGGATAGGCTGTGGCGTTAAAGGCTGGAACGTTTCTGCTGGCGCCTTTCTTAGCAATAGAGCGTGCTGCCTTTGCCGCCTGCTTAAGGCCGTCTAGGCGAATATCTTCGCTGTAAGCAAAACCTGTTTTCTCGCCAGCTAGCGCACGTACACCAATACCTGCATCAACGGAGAATGCCCCGTCTTTGACAATGCCGTCTTCTAACGCAAAAGACTCAGATCGCGTGCTTTGCACAAACACCTCACCATAATCGATTTCTCGGCTTAGCAAGTCGAATACTGTTTCTTCTATCTCGGCAAAGGCCATACCTTTGCTTTTCAGCAGGGTTTCTTCTGCTTGGCTGACTAAATCGCTCATATCTAATTATTGCTCGGTATCATTTTGAATACGTAAGTTATTACTTTAACGCGAAGACTCACTGATTAGCATCAATGTCCAACAACGGTCCTTGTTCCTTCGGCACTACATCCTGCTCTGGCGCATCTAAGTTGTCTTTGACATTTGCGGCTTTTTCAAACAAATCTGGCGATAGCCGTTCACCGGCTTCGGGCACAGCGTCAATAGACTGTCCCCAGAGGGTCAAAAACTTCACCTCTGGATCGTCTATGCTACCAGCCACTGAGAATTTTGCGCTGCTCATACGCTGAATTGGCTTGCGCAAAATGCGCTCACCGATTGCCACGCCAATACCAGCAAGAGGATTAGCCAGCGCCACATAAGCGGCGTACCAAGGCAAATTATCACTGACCGGCAGCGTCACGATCATTTCGTTATTCAAAGTCCCTTGCGCAAAGTCAACCATACCGCCCAATTCATACGTAGAAGATGTACTTTTCACTATGAGGTTTTTGTTGAAAGACAATTGTTTGTTTTCTAATTGTATTTCCGCAGCCATACGACTAAAGCTTATACCCTCATCCACCACATCTGAAAAATCTAGGTTGATACGTTTGGTGAGCGCAGAAACATTTAGCAAACTAACTAAGCGCAGACCATTTTGTCCCGCCTCCACATCTAAAAACCGGCCGTCTTTCGCAATGATAGCAATACCGCCTTCGCCGTCGACAATATTCAAATTCGCCGGCGACCCGGGCCAAGAAATATTACCTGAGAGTCGTGCAAACCCTGTTTCAACAACGGCAATGTAACCCCAGGCTGGCAGCGTGGTGATCAAGTTATCCAAATCCGCTGCCCCTGAAAAAGAGGTTCTATTACTGTCTAAATCCCAAAAGGCAACGCTGTCTTTTATATGCACTCCTTTAATGTCAATGGAGCGGATATCGAAGCGAATACCAGCGGCTTGAGGTTCGATATTAACTTCCCAAGCACCGAAAGATTCATCGCCCAGATGTAGTGAACCTACCCTCACATTTGCACGAGGAAGTGCCTTACCGATCTCTACCGGCATCGAATCTACGCGGGTAACACCATCCTCGGCAAACTGACTAACTTGAGGAAGGCGCAGAAAAGACAGATCGATATCAATAATTTCTGCATCGGAGAGATCTACACGACCGATAATGTCATCGGACTTTAAAACAAAGCTTAGTTCTTCAGCAATATCCTGCCCGTTGAGCGTAACGTCGTCGAAAACAAAGTCTGCAACCACCAACTCACCTACGTTAAGGTCTTGGATTTGCCAATCGAATGGTAGAACTACCGCCGCTTCACCGTCCTCAGTAATCCAATCTGCAATATCTAAACGTGGTAACTGGCCAACAATTTTTAATCCTTTTGCTGCCAACTCAGGCATTGGCGGCGTGGCGGAAATGCCGACACCACCAGAAATTTTTCCACTCAAAGGGTTGCCCTGTTCTGTCGGCGGCACCAGTAACCAACCTTGAGTACTCTTAAACTGCCAATCTAACTGTTGAGCTTCAGGCAAAAATTTTAAGTTAAATTCGCTTTGTTCAGCGACTTCCTGAGGTTTGCCAAATTCTGCAGGCAAATTCACATGCATTCCCAACAGGTCCGTGTTCACAGCTAAGTTCGATACACCGCCATTCATAGACAGATTCAGCAGCGAAGAAAATTCTGCATCACCCTGCAATACCCCTGGTGCATCTATGCCCAGCAACTGGGTGATTTTTGCCGCATCGATCTGTCCATCAACACTGATCTTTAACCACTGCTCATCACTATCTGAAGTGATTACTGCCGGTTGGTCAAACATTGACGCTTTCAGCTGGCCATGAAAATGATGAGGAAGAGTAAAACTCGCCGCACCTTGGATATCCTCAACGGATATTTTATAGCTAGGCATATCTAGAGAAACGCCAGACACCTGCAAACTCAGATTAGCCAACAACCCCGTTGGTGAAAGATCTGCTATTGCCGTGGTGCCGGTGGGTTCGGCGTTAACTGGCGTTAACGCTTGGACTAGAGGAACCTCTATGTGGGCTACAGTCGCAACAAAACCTTCGCCGTAAACCCGCCAATCATCTTCAACGAAAAGCATATGCTCCTGTAACGGCGAAGAGCGGATGAAATCTAGTATTGCTTGAGCAGTCGGTTCGGCGGAAAAGTCTACGGCAATAACACCGGCTCTATCGATCTTGGCTGTTGCTTGAGTAAAATCAATACCCAACGATTGTCCCTCAAGATTTTCTAATAGCGTTTCTTGCCCCAATACTTTGAGGTGCCCTCGAGCGTTAGAAATCTTTGGCCAACCCTGAAGGTAACGGACTTGAACCGAACTGAAATCACCCAGCAACTCGAATCTTCGGTCAAACTTACGCTCGGGCAAAACATGAATTTGACTTTGAAGAGCCAATTCAACATTGTCAAACCGGCCTTTTTCTGGGGCGGTTTTCAACCAATTATAAAGACCAGGGCTGAGCTTATAGGGTACATAACTTTGCCCGTGATCCAGCCCCGCCGTGTCCACCTGTACCGTTGCCGCCACTCTCTGCTCGTACTTAGCTTGAGGCCTAGTGGTCGCAAATTCACCGGTAATTGTCGAGTCGCCTCTCACGGCGACAATATTTTCACCCCGTAACGCCACATACCCGGGCCGAATAATCAGCGAAAGTTCACCCTCGGCGCTATCCAATTGCCACTCATCTTTAAATAGATCAGGAAAAAGCATGGTCATATCTTCGCCATGGACCATTAAACCTATGTTGCGCGAATCACCCCAAATTTGCCCACCCGCGTTATTCAATGCCGGAACTCCACGATAACCGTGGAATTGGACGTTCTCCACTGCAAATGCATACCCAAAAGCTAATTTGGAGTCGGCAAACAGATGAAGGTTTTTAGCGACACCCGATGCGCTGAGCGCACTGAGCCATTCTGACAAGGGTTGGGATGGTTGCGTAGTGCCTATCAGGAAATCACTTACTTCACCAATATCTTGCTGTTCGGACCAGAGCTGCACAGCCGGTGAATTAGCCAAATTGATGAAAGGATCGTTACCTCTGCTGGGGTCTAAACGAAGAAGAAAGTCTGACAATTCAATCGACTTAGATGCATTGAACAAAGTAATTTTCGACACAGCGCCAATAAGGTGGCGATCCAGACTCTGCAGTCGCAAACCAAAATCTATACCAACGTCTGCGCTTAGCAGGAGCGAGTCAGATGCAACAATACGAACATTAGTTTGGCCAGTAGTTTGAATACCGTCTAATGTTTTCAGGTAGCCGTTACTCAGGGACAACAGAAAATCGCTGTCTGCAATTATTCCCCGAGGGACAGTCAAACTACCGCCAACGAAGTATTCTTCGGAATAACCTGGGGCAAAAGCTCCAGGGTTCTTTTGCAGATAACCAACTGTGAGCGACTGCAGATCAGTACCCGAAAGAGCTTGGTCTAGAATCACTTTGTCCGCAAAAGCGATATCAACTAAAACTATGCGCTCAGCGCTCGTATTAACTAGATCTAAACCCAACAAATAGGTCTGACTAGCAGCGCCTACCGGCGTGAGATGCACTTCTATATCACCAAATATGCGACCGCCCCGCCTAGCGATTTTCTCTAGGTCAAACGGAAGTTCTGCATTGCCCTGATCGCGCAGGCGCCAACCTAATGCCGTTTGATCCACATATAGATGAAATTGATCCCAATGAAGAACAGCGGGTACCCAAGCACCCTCAATTAGACTAGCAAAAAAATCAATTTCTAATTCTAGGGCTTCAATCTGGCCCGCGCCAAATTTTAGTTTAGCAATCTCGACAATTGGATTGAGGCCCCGCCATGAAGCTGTGAGACCGACAACTTTCACGTTAAGAGGTGCAAGGGTCGCATTAACTCGAGGAGTGAGGCCGGAAACAAAACTGACGCTAATCCTGCCGAAACTTTGAGTTAGCGCTAGGATCACCACCATTGTAGTCATGGCCAAAAGAACAGGGCGAATGAGGAATTTGTGTAACAAGTTCGCTATGTTGGGTTTAACTAAATTCATAAAGAATTTGATTAGCTGCCTCGACGCAGCGAGTCATCGGAAAATCTAATAGCAAAATGCCCGACAGCAAAAGCTGGATCGTTTTGTAACGTAATTGAACACTTGAGGGTCGCAGAAAGTTGCGCCAGAAATTTAGCATCCTCATCTAGAAACCGCTCAATGACCGCTTCGGTAGCAATGACAGTGTACTCGCCGGCGCCCTTGCCAGGCGCATCACTCAGCGAGTATTGGGCAAAAATTTCACGCAAAATTTCCATGCAAGTAGACTCAGCGGATACAACACTGCCTGATCCAGAACAATTGTCACAGGGCACACAAACCGTTTGCTCTAAGCTCTTACGCGTTCGCTTTCGACTCATTAGCACCAGACCAAGCTGGGAAAATTCATCACAAAAAGTTTTGCATGGATCCATCGCCAATCCTTCTTTTAAGGCCTGCAAAACTTGCTGTCGATGCTTCGATTCGAGCATATCGATAAAATCGATAACAATTATGCCACCCAAATTGCGCAAACGAAGCTGCCGCGGAATACTTTGAGCAGCTTCTAAATTTGTTCTAAACACTGTTTCTTCTAGGTCTGCACCGCCAACAAATCCACTAGTGTTAACATCAATGCTGACCAAAGCTTCGGTTTGCTCAATAACTAACGAGCCACCATTCGGCAAGCGCACTGTCGGTTCAAGAGCTCGGGTAATTTCACCGTCCACAGCATAACGTTGAAAAATCGGAATTTGATCTTGGTAGGAAAATAGACGCGACAAGTACTCTGGCGCATATGTTTGCATGTACTCACGAATCTGTTGCAGTGTTGCCGCATCATCCACAGCAATACGCTCGGTTGTGTTACCAACCAAGTCACGAATCAATCGATTTTCCACCGGCAGCTCTGCGTATACGATATTCGGCGGGTTGAGTTTTTTTAAGTCGCCCTGGATCGTCGACCAAATACGCTGCAACAAGGCAAAATCTTCCAGCAACACATGATCTTCAGCGCCGTCACTGAGTGTTCTGGCGATCACACCAATTCCGGCCTTATCCACCAACGGACCAAGCACGCGATAAAGGCGGGTTCGCTCACTCTCATCCTCTATACGCTGCGATATCCCAACATGCTTCTCATATGGCGTTAACACCAAAAACTTCGCTGCAATGGCGATACGCGTGGTAAGTCGCGGGCCTTTTTGGCCCAATGGGTCTTTGCTCACTTGGACGAGAATATTCTGCCCATCGTGTAAAAGGCTGCGAATATTTGGCTTAGATTTCGTCGACACTGCACTAGCCGGGGCAGTAGCAGATAGCAACAACGAGGACTGAATGTCTGACGCATGCAGAAATCCAGGCCGCTCAAGGCCAATATCTACAAAAGCTGCCTGCATACCAGGAACAATGCGTACTACTTTGCCAAGATATATATTCCCCGTAGCACTGTAGCCATTGGAGCGCGCCATATGAATTTCTTGTAACGCGCCGTTGGCAATCAAAGCTACTCGTGTCTCAAAAGAGCTGACGTTAATGAGCAGTTCTTCAGACATTGGCGCGCATCGCCCAAGTATCGATGCCGAAACTTTGCAGTAAAACCTCTGTTTCAAATACAGGCAGCCCAACTATCGCCGTATAGCTGCCCGCTATTTTTTCACAGAACACCGCACCTAAGCCTTGAATACCGTAGCCACCCGCTTTGTCTTTGGCTTCGCCAGAGCGCCAGTAAGCTTGGGCTTCCTCTAGACTGATTGCGCGAAATGAAACATCACTGGTAACAACAACCGACTCAAAGTGCAGACCATCATAAAGGGCTACCCCGGTCATTACCTGATGAGTTTGCTCAGAAAGGCAACGCAACATCCAAATACCCTCGGCAGCGCTATCGGGTTTCCCCAACAATTTTCCATCATGAACGACTATGGTATCGGCGCCCAAAGAGACAAAACCTTCAGCCCACCCAGCTTTAGATTTAGACAACGCCAGACGCTCAACATAGGCGTCAGGAGCCTCGTTTTGCATAGGGGTTTCGTCGACCTGCGGGTGACTAATGGAAAACTCAAGACCAATTTGCTTGAGCAGATCTGCGCGACGCGGAGAACTTGAAGAGAGCACTAATTGCTTAGCCGGGTAGTCAGCCACTAGTTATATCCCGGACCTATAAGCCGTAATAATACTCGACTCAAAATAGGCCATAAGAGGGCACTGGAAATCGCCCTTGTCAGCGGTAAAATATCCCAAGGTTGATCGGCAACAAAAAACATAACAAAAGCGCGGAACACTTCTGCCAAAAAGACAATTAGAAAAATCATCATCGCTTGCTGCACCATTGAATGCATCTGATGGCGTTGGTGAAAACGCCACACAAAGAAAGTTATTGAAGCAAAAATGGCGCCATTAACACCAAAAGGCTCATTCAAAACGACATCTGCAAAAAGGCCAAAAATCCAGCTGAAAATAATGCCACGACGATAAGTCGTTTGATCATCTGACTGCCGAGGCGCACCAAAGAGTAAGGCAAAAAACAAACCTCTTCGAGACGGCAACTGTTGTGCCCAAAAAAAGCAAATTAGCAAAATCCACTGCGGGCGGATGTACGTGAGCCACACATTCGGCTCACCTGGCAGTCGCGCAACAGCCAACACAAAACTCAGCAGTACACTTAAAGTCAGCACGATGCCTAAGCCGGGAGAATTCATTTAACTGACGCCTCCCTCGTATCAACATTAGTGTTGCTCTCGGCCACGGCCTTATTGCTTTGCAGATCAGGCATTATAACTAACACGTGACCTGTGCTTTTAAGTCGGGCACTAGGACTAAGTTCAACTTGGGCATAGGTTAGGCCAGAGCCATTAGACACGGAGTAAACTTTCCCTACAGGGTAACCGTCTGGAAACCTGCCGCCAAAGCCCGAAGTTTCGATTAAATCACCAACAACAACATCTGTAGATATGGGAACATTTTCTAACAACAGCGTTTCTTCTTCGCCGGTACCACCAGCTATAAGTCGAGTACCCGTACGATTTATCCGGGCAGGCACAGCGTGGTCGCGATCAATCAACAGGAGCACGCGACTTGAATATTTACCCACACTGACTACCTGCCCAAACAGACCCTGAGCATCTACTACGCCCAATCCATCGACAATGCCATCGACGCTACCTTTATCGATGAAGACTTGGCGCGAATAAGGGTTCGGCACTGAGCCAATAATTTCTGCGATAACCGCGTTACCCGGCAGCTTTTTACGCGACCCGAGCAAATCGCGTAGTCGATTATTCTCTGATTTCAAGGCGGTGTAGCGTTGGAGTTGCAGCGATTGAATTGCCAACATTTCTTTCATCTGTTGGTTTTGCTCTTGCAATAATGACCGGTCAGAAGCCAGATCTTGGACATTGTCTGTGGCTAAGTAGGGTATTTCAGCCAAATAGTAAATAAAGGCCGCGGGAGTGGAAAGAGTTGCCCTTGCTGCTTTCAAAGAATGCTTAACAGAAAAAGATGCAGAGTCTTGTGTCTCGAAAGATTGTTTCCAAAAAGCGTCTAGATAAATCAGAGCGAAAGACAGCGCAAGCAGGCTTAGTAGAATGAAGCCGGCACCGGACTGTTTAGCAAACAGAGTCTTAATTTTCGAGATCCCTCTTAATAAGGCTTATGCAACTGTCTCTGGCATTTTTCATGACTTTGGCTATGTGTTTGTCGTTGTTTTTTAGTCAACGCTTTAGTCAACTTCTGGAGCAATGCTTGTGTCTAGGCTAGTGCCAAGATTTTTCCGTGTCTTTGCTTCCGCTTTTGCTCAGACCCACGAACCCGCCTAATCGAAACATTGATTTATAAGGCGCCCTTTTTTGCACCTGCCACTGCGAAGCATTTCAATGCCCTGGACGTTATCAACTACGAGATAGATGGTATTTTTCGAACAACGCTAGGATGTTGAGAGTAAGTCCGCATTACCGGTCTGATCCATCAATTCCAATGCCTTACCGCCACCTCGGGCTACGCAAGTCAAAGGGTCTTCTGCGATAATTACTGGCAAACCAGTTTCCTCAGCCAATAAAACATCAAGATCTCGCAACAGCGCACCACCACCGGTCAGGACCATTCCAGTCTCGGCGATATCCGAAGCCAATTCTGGAGGACATTGCTCCAAAGCCCCTTTTACTGCCTGAACAATCATAGATAACGGCTCTTGCAAGGACTCAAGAATTTCGTTGCTGTTCAGCGTAAAGCTGCGCGGAATACCTTCGGCCAAATTGCGTCCACGCACATCAATTTCTCTGATGTCTTTTTGCGGATAGGCAGCACCTACTTCTTGTTTAATTCTTTCTGCGGTTGCTTCACCAATCAAACTACCTTGAGTGCGCCTAACAAACGAAACAATGGACTCGTCAAAGCGGTCACCGCCCACACGAACGGACTCAGAAAACACCACACCATTCAGCGATATAATGGCGATCTCAGTAGTACCGCCACCAATGTCTACAACCATAGTGCCTACCGCTTCATGTACAGGTAAACCTGCACCGATAGCTGCAGCCATTGGTTCTTCTACTAAACGAACATCACGGGCGCCGGCTGAAAGCGCACTCTCGCGAATTGCACGCCGTTCAACTTCCGTAGATTTACACGGCACACAAATCAATACCCTAGGGCTAGGTCGAATCCATGCATTTTCATGTACCTTATTAATAAAGTACTTGAGCATTTTTTCCGTTACCAAGAAATCAGCAATGACACCATCTTTCAGAGGGCGAATTGCGGTGATATTGCCCGGTGTTCTACCCAGCATGCGTTTTGCATCTATGCCCACAGCGGCAACGCTCTTTTGGTTGCCGCTAATGCGCAGCGCAACCACGGAAGGCTCATTCAATACGATGCCCTGATCGCGCACATAAATCAGTGTGTTCGCGGTGCCTAAATCAATAGACAAATCACGAGAAAATAAACCACGAAAATTCTTCAGCATTACAGCCTCTAGCCAGAGATAGATAATCGACCATAATAGGCATTACTAGGCATAAAAGCACGAAATCGGTGAACAAATACCGGGTTATTTTGGCATCAGAAACGATGACCTAGCAGGGCTGAGACGTCGCAGACTCAACAACATTGCGCTAAAACACAACAAACAAGCCAGAAAATTGATTGGCCGGAGAGAGAAGCTGATCAATGAGCGTATGAATTAGGGCAAAATTGCCCTGCTATTAACAACAATTCAGCATTTTTATAGGTCCTGGTTTACACTATGGTTTGTTCCAATAATGGCACTCATAACCCGCAGTGAATGAATCGCTTATGACAGATCAAGACAAAACACAAATCAATATAACGCACCTTGCGCGCTTAGCCAGATTAGCCATACCGGCATCCAGTCACGCCAGCACTGCCGAAGATTTAGACAACATCATTGCCATGATAGACGCAATGCAAAGTGTCGATACCGAAGGTGTAGAGCCTCTTTCTCACCCACTAGATTCTAAGCAGTTACTACGCGCAGATGTGGTTTCAGAATCTGTCTCGCGAGAAGCCTTCCAGAACAATGCTCCAAAAACTGAAGACGGCTACTACTTAGTGCCTCGGGTGGTAGATTAAATCGTGACTATAGAAAAATTTGCCTCTTTAAGAGACATGAGTGCTGGATTAGAAGCCGGCGAATATACCAGTGTAGAACTCACTAACGCTCACCTAGACGATATCGAGCAAAGAAATGCCGAGAGCAATTGCTTTATTACAATAGCCCGCGAGCATGCGCTGGCTCAGGCAAAAGCTGCCGATGCACAAAGGGCCAAGGGGGATACAACACCTCTCACGGGCATTCCTATCGCCCATAAAGATATTTTTTGTACCGAAGGTCTTTTGACCACCTGCGGATCAAAAATGCTGAGTAACTTTCACGCACCTTACAATTCAACCATGGTTGAACGACTTAACGCCGCTGGCATAGTCACTGTTGGTAAAACCAATATGGACGAATTCGCCATGGGTTCGTCCAATGAAAATAGCTTTTTTGGTGCAGTCACCAACCCATGGGATCGAACCCGGGTACCTGGCGGGTCATCCGGCGGGTCTGCTGCTGCGGTAGCCGATGGACTAGTTGCTTGTGCGACCGGTACGGATACTGGCGGCTCTATTCGCCAACCCGCAGCTTTCTGCGGCATTACTGGACTAAAGCCCACCTACGGACGGATTTCTCGATATGGCATGATTGCTTTCGCTTCAAGCCTCGACCAAGCAGGGCCGATGACAAGAACCGCAGAAGATGCCGGGCTTATGTTGAGCTATATGTCTGGCTTTGACCCGCGAGATTCTACCAGCGCTAACCGCGAAGACGAATGGTTAAGGGCTATTGCCCACAACGGCATACCCAAGTTAGATCGACCTCTGACCATAGGCCTACCCAAGGAGTACTTTGCCGATTTAGCCAATGCACAAGTCATCGAGGCGGCCCAAGCAGAGCTAGCAAAAAACGGCCACACCTTTAAAGAAGTCAGCCTACCGCATACTCAAGCGGCGATACCCACCTACTACGTATTAGCATCAGCAGAGGCTTCAACAAACTTGTCTCGCTACGATGGCGTACGTTATGGCCACCGCTGTGAAAACCCTACTTCGTTGCAGGATCTCTACGAGCGCTCAAGAAGTGAAGGTTTTGGCGAAGAAGTTAAACGCAGAATTTTGACCGGCACCTATACGCTTTCGGTAGGCTATTTCGATGCCTACTACATTAAAGCACAGAAAATTCGCAGATTGATCTCCGAAGATTTCAACAAAGTATTTGAAGAAGTAGATTTGCTGATGACCCCAACCAGCCCAACGCCGGCATTTGCACTAAACGAGCACGCCAAAGACCCGGTAGCAATGTATCAGCAAGATCTATACACGGTGCCTACTAGCTTGGCGGGGCTGCCAGCTTTATCAATGCCTTGTGGGTTTGTAGATAATTTGCCCGTTGGTCTGCAACTTATTGGCCCGGCTTTTCGTGAGGATACGATCCTCTCTGTAGCTGCACAATTCCAACAGATTACCGATTGGCATCAACGCCACCCAGGAGAAAAAGCGTGAATTGGGAAAGCGTCATTGGACTAGAAATACATGTTCAGCTAGCCACTAATAGCAAAATTTTTTCTGGCGCCAGCACCAGTTATGGCGCCGAGCCTAATGCCCAAGCCTGCGCTGTAGATTTAGGTTTACCCGGGGTATTGCCAGTACTCAACGAGCGCGCAATTGAAATGGCCATAAAATTTGGTTTAGCCATTGGAGCGAAAATTAATCTACATTCTGTTTTTGACAGAAAAAATTATTTTTACCCTGACCTGCCAAAGGGCTATCAGATCAGCCAGTTCGAGACGCCAATTGTTGGCGAAGGCTCTATTGTTATTGCCCTAGAAGACGGCGAAGAACGCACAGTTGGCATTACCCGGGCACACCTCGAAGAAGATGCAGGCAAATCCATTCATGATTTGTTTCCCGAACAAACGGGCATCGACCTAAACCGCACCGGCACACCGCTATTAGAAATTGTTTCTGAGCCGGATATCCGTACGTCGAAACAAGCCTCCGCCTACTTCCGTCAGATGCACACCTTAGTCCGCTATCTGCAAATTTGTGACGGCAACTTGGCCGAAGGCAGTATGCGCTGCGATGCCAATGTTTCTGTACGCCCTTACGGACAGGAAGAGTTTGGTGAACGCACAGAAATCAAAAACATTAATTCCTTTCGCTTTGTCGAACGCGCTATCGATTATGAGATTGGCCGACAGATCGATGTCTTAGAAAGCGGCGGCATTATTGAAAGAGAAACCCGCCTGTTTGATCCAGACAAAGATGAAACCCGCTCAATGCGTAGCAAGGAATTCAGCGAGGATTACCGCTACTTTCCCGACCCTGATTTGCTGCCACTAACATTCAGCCAAGACCTAGTGGACAAAATCGCTCTAACACTGCCCGAGTTGCCTGATGCAAAACGCCTACGCTATATCGAGGCGTTAGGTCTTTCTGAATACGACGCTCGAGGCCTAAGTAGTGATTTAGATCGTTCTGAATACTTCGAATTAGTGGTTAACGCCTGTAACAACGCCAAGCAAGCCACCAATTGGATTATGGGGGATCTGTCTGCGTATCTAAATCGGAACAATTTGGATATCAGTGCTAGCCCAGTTTCAGCCGCCCAGCTAGCCGCACTCATTGCACGCCTGGACGACCAAACACTGTCTTCGAAAACCGCCAAAGCATTGTTTGATGGACTGTGGAATAAGGCAGATGCTAATCAGGACGTTGATGCGCTAATAGAGGAAATGAATCTGGCCCAGGTCAGTGATGACGGAGAACTCACCGGCATTATCGAAAAACTCATTAATGATAATCCCTCGCAATTTGCAGAGTTGCGTAGCGGAAAAGAAAAAATGCTCGGTTTTTTCGTCGGCCAGGTTATGAAACTGACTCAAGGCAAAGCCAACCCACAGCAGGTCAACGAAATCATCAAAGCTAAGCTATAGATAGGACTAAATCGAATCTATAGCTGGCTTAATGATCTGCGACATTGGACATTAAGTTGCGGCCTTTGGACGAAATTCAGAGGCAGCGCGCAGCACATCTCTTCGCGAAATTTGACCAACCAAAACACCACCATCCACTACCGGGTAGCGGCGTCGATGTTCTCTGATGAATTTTTCAGCAAGCGTAAATATGTCAGTGTCCGAGGTCACCGTTTCAACATTAGCGCGCATAAAATCAGCGACAATACCAACTGGCTCATTGTAGTAGCTGTCTTGCACTACCACTTGTATCAAATCCACCTCTGACACAATACCCACTAACGTCCCTTCACCATCAATTACTGGCGCGCCTGAAATGCCGTGTTTGAGCAACAAGTCCATCGCCTCTACAACGTTGGTAGTTAACGAAAAAGTCAGCAGATTCGCGCTCATACAATCTTTCACTTTGAGAGATTTCATATCAACTTTCTCCTAGCTTGCTAGCAAGCTTACGGGTCCTAAAATATCTTACGCCTATTGCTAAGGATAGCGTTAAAAACTGTGCAAAAGGCAAGTTACGCCCCTCTTAACCCCAATAAATTTGCAACTCGATTGCTCCAAAGCGGTAAAGTCAGCCCAAAACCACATTTTGCTGATCAGCAGGGAGCATTTTGATACCAAGCGATGGAATAAATTGCGAATAGAGAAAGACCAACGAGCAAAAAAATATTCTCAGCTGTGCTGAACTAAATTTTCGGCTTCGAGCTTGATGATTTTGCAGCGTTCAAGCAAGACCCGCAAAGGCACCGCTAAAGCAGCTCATAGGTAGCGCGTAGCCTAACGGAGAAGCAACCTGAGAAGCCGCAAAACAAAGATATTACTCGCGCGCTAAATAAGGATCTTGGCCCAGTCAGCGGTAAGGGGCAGGCAAAGATATCCACCTACAGACCTTGCAACGACCACTACCGGGGAGCTAGGCGTACAGCTCAATTTCTAGGAGTATTTAGCCCCCTATACTTGGGTATATTGGCCCGGCCAAACTTCGATGCCTAAATGCTCGAATATTGGCCAATTCGGACCTCTATAAAATTACCCACTTACCCATCCGCAGAAATTAAAAGTTAACGTGGTAACTAACTTTCGATGCCGTTCAAAATTTCTCGAATACGCTTGGCGTTAGCACCTAAATCGGACTGGCCAACACGCGAGACACTACGAACATCAACAATAGAGCCGGTTGCTGTGGAGCGAATGCGCACAACCACATCGTCTTTGAAGCCAAACCAGAACGTGGTGGCAGTGGCTTCAATAACGCCAGCTGCAGTATCTTCATTTACTATCTCTAGGCCCAAATCTTGTAGAACCAGCATTGCTTGATTGAACGAAACGTTAGTCGGCTGAGAGCTAACCAGAGTTTTTACTTCTGGATAAGCGGCTTGTTGTTGCTCGGCTAAGACGGCAGCATCATAGGCCAAGGGGTTGGCATCTTCCGCTTCACGAATAGCCACCAACTTATTGAAGATCGGCGGCTCTGCTGTATCTGTAGAGATATTATGGATCATCGGTACAGCGGCTACCGCAGCATATTGCGCACCAAGTTGAGCAAGAATCACAGCACCCAAAACAATGCCAATCAAAATGCCGGAACGCTCCGCTCGCAGACCTTGGCGTAAACATACAACGTAGGCGATGATGCCTAAAAACACGCCAATTACCGACAACACTGCGCCGCCGGTCAAGAACATAAACCCGGTGCCATAGGGCCATAAGCCGATGCGCACACCTATTGAACCAACTAATACACAGCAGATAGCGACAACGCCACCAACCAATATTGCTTTAGACCACCAACGGCGTTCATCAATCATCGAATCAGTCATTCCTAATTTCCTCTAAAAGCACGCAAACTACTGAGCCTTAAGTAGCTTCGCTATTGTTAAAAATAAATCCAAAAAATTTCTCTGCCGCTTTAACCGATAGTGGCACCACCATCTACAACAAAGTTCTGTCCGGTCGTGAATGAACCAGCTGCTGAAGCCAGATAGACAGCAGCCCCTGCAATCTCGCGAGGTTCGCCAATGCGCTTAAGTGGATCACCGGCTGTACGCACCCGCAAAACTTCAGGATCTTCCCACAATGCTCTGGCGAAATCGGTACGAACCAAACCAGGTGATATAGCATTGACCCGAACATTGTCGCGACCATACTCTGTAGCGAGGTTGCGTACCAGTTGTAGATCAGCGGCTTTAGATATGCAGTAGGCGCCAAGTACTGGACTACCGCGTAAACCACCAATACTAGAAACAATAATAATGGAGCCGTCTTGGCGCTCTTTCATTTCTGGTAGAACCATATTTACCAACCAATGGTTGGACTTTATGTTCACGCTCAAGATTTTGTCGAATGCATCGTCGGGCAAATCTTGCATAGAACCGTAGAAAGGATTTACTGCTGCATTACAAATCAGAATGTCAATTTTACCGAACTTTTCCCGAGTCGTATCCACCAAACGCTGGAGCTCTTCTTTGTGACTGATATTTGCGGGTATTGCCACTGCAGCGCCTGTGTTGTTGCTGGCATCCCCAGCTATCTCGGCGTTAATCGCACTGGCCACTTCTTCGCAGATATCCGCTTTACGACTGCTGATCACTACCTTGGCGCCATGTCGCGCCATTTCTTCAGCGATAGCCCGCCCGATACCTTTACTAGAACCGGTTATAAGAGCGACTTTATTAGAGAGGTCGAAAAGATTACTGGACATGAGCGTGGCCTATATTGTGTGGTGATTGAAATTCAGATGCGTGAGCAAAACAAAATACGCCAACAATTTCCACTTTTTTGCCGCACAAATACCTAGGTTAGATACGTTTTAGCCTATTTGGTTTATAGTGCCGCGATTGGCGAACAAGTAATATTGTAAGCTGGAAACCGCAAAATAACTTCGATAGGAAAGAATCGTGACCGCACAATCTATGGACGAGTTGGTATCTCTGGCTAAACGCAGAGGTTTTATTTTTCAATCCAGTGATATTTATGGCGGGCTTCAAGGTGTTTACGACTACGGCCCACTGGGAGTAGAACTGAAAAACAACCTTAAAGCGGCTTGGTGGCGGGCAATGGTTTATGAGCGCGATGATATTGAAGGGTTAGATGCGGCCATTTTAACCAACCCTACAACCCTCAGACACTCCGGTCACGAGGCAACGTTTACCGATCCATTGGTGGATTGCCGAACCTGTAAAAGCCGCTGGCGCGCAGACCACTTAGAGGGCAACACCTGCCCGGGCTGTAATTCGGAAGACCTAACCGAGCCAAGACCCTTTAACTTAATGTTCAAGACCCAGGTGGGTCCTGTGCAAGATGATGGTGGTAATTTTGCCTACTTACGCCCAGAAACTGCTCAAGCGATCTTTACTAATTTCAAAAATGTAGTGGACTCAACGTCGCCTAAATTACCTTTTGGTATTGCGCAGATCGGCAAAGCATTTCGTAACGAAATAACGCCGCGCAACTTCATCTTCAGGGTCAGAGAGTTCGAACAAATGGAACTAGAATTCTTCGTCATGGCTGGTGAGGACGAGGAGTGGCATAAAACTTGGATTGACACCCGCTTGGCCTGGTGGGCAGACCAAGGCGTAGATTCTGACAACTTGGAGCTATATCACGTTCCCGCAGATGAACTGGCCCACTACAGCAAGGCCACTGTGGATGTGATGTACAAATTCCCCCACGGCGTTGAGGAACTTGAAGGCATAGCCAATAGAACAGACTTCGACCTAGGCTCACACACGAAGAATCAAGGCGACTACGACATTAGCGCTAAAGTGGAACCCAACGCAGATTCCAACGCTAAACTGGTGATGCAAGATCTGGAGAATAAGAGGTGGCATATTCCCTTTGTGATTGAACCTTCAGCTGGGGTTGATCGTGGCGTACTCGCCATTATGAATGAAGCCTACAAAGTTGAGACCTTGGAAAACGGCTCAGAACGTACAGTGATGTCATTTAAGCCGCATTTAGCGCCCATCAAAGTTGCCATTTTGCCTTTGAAACGAAACCACGAAGGTATCGTCAACAAAGCCAAAGCCATTAAGAAAGATTTGATGAAACTTGGCTTAGGCAGAATTTTTTATGAAGATACCGGCAATATCGGCAAAGGTTATCGACGGCACGACGAAGTGGGCACACCATTGTGCGTAACTGTAGATTTTCAGACCGTTGAGGAAGATGACACAGTGACCATTCGCAACCGCGATACTATGGCCCAAGAAAGAATCGCCGTTTCTGAACTGCCAGCTTACGTCACAGCGTTTATGCAGGGCTAAAAAGAATCGGCCGAGAATAAGGGCCTCTGCAATAGAGGTCTGTGCAATAGATATCTGGGCACGCCTGCATGCCAACGGCAGAGGCGTATTTTCAGACGACCCATGTATGCCTAAGCACAATTGTTACGTTTTCTAGCCGCGTTAGATTGTGTCTTTTGCAGATGTATTAGGGAAAAACGATTCTTGTGAGGTTCTTATGGGATTTTGCTCAACAAGGAAGCACAATCTACCTGTGGCTCTCTTTATTGTTACAGCGTCTGCTGGTGCCGACTGCTTGCTCCGCTTTGAGCAGAGCTTTCTTGGTGGGTATTTTGCTCGGTAACGCAGAGAGGGAACTGTTCACTTTGGCGAACAACCTTGCTGTTTTTAAGGTTTCTATTTGAGGTTTTCTATTTGAGGGTTTCTATTTAAAGGTCCCTATTTAGGGGTCCTTTTTAGAGCTTTCTTTTTAGAGGTTTCGTTTTAGAGATTTCTTTTTATCTTATCAACTTCTCTTTTGAAGATTTTTCTATCTTCTTCTAGCTTTTGACGGCTTTTGACGGCTTTTGACGGCTTTTGATATGGTGGGCCCACCAGGACTCGAACCTGGGACCAATGGATTCACATTCTCACTGCCTTTCGACAATGTGCGGACTATCTCATCTCCCTCGCCAACTTATCACCAAGTAACTTATCACCAAGTAACTTAGTACTAAGAATCGTTAGGGAGCGGGACGCTCTGGCCTGTTATTAAGAGCACTTGAAGCCTTCTTTTAGTCTCGGTTTAAACTATGTTTAAACTAGACCAAAATTCGGTTTCAGCTCTCAGGTAGTCTCTGCACCTTCCGACAGTGTACTGTCGGCTTGGCTCAGGATTGCCGGCGGCCCTGCGTTTATTGCAAGTTCGCTACGGTTTCCCTGAATTCATCCCGTTCATCCTGACCCTTTCGGTGTCAGGCGCACCTGTATTGATGAGTCCACTGCTCTAACCAACTGAGCTATAGGCCCCATATCATATCGCTATCATTTGTTTGTACGGCATGCCGCGCAAACTGTCATCGCACTTGGCGCAATTATTACACAAAGATGACAACACTGCTGTTCAGAAGTGATAATTCGCTCCTAGGATAGGCTTCCTCAATGCAAAAGCAGACTTCGCCTAAACGTTGTTTCTGCCTTTGCCACCTTCGACGCTTTCATCAAGAAAACTACGCAAGTGTTCCGAACGGCTAGGATGACGCAATTTGCGCAATGCCTTAGCCTCAATCTGACGTATTCTTTCACGTGTTACATCAAATTGCTTACCTACCTCTTCCAGAGTGTGGTCGGTATTCATATCAATGCCGAAGCGCATACGCAGAACTTTGGCTTCGCGAGCGGTTAATCCACCCAACACATCTTTAGTCGCTTCTCTTAAGCCTTCGCCTGTAGCAAGGTCTATAGGAGAGCCAATTGTACTGTCTTCAATAAAGTCACCCAAGTGCGAATCTTCATCGTCACCAATTGGCGTTTCCATGGAAATCGGTTCTTTGGCAATTTTTAGTACTCGCCGTACTTTATCTTCTGGCATCTCCATACGCTCGCCTAGTTCTTCTGGCGTTGGCTCACGACCCATTTCTTGCAGCATTTGCCGTGATACACGGTTTAGCTTATTAATGGTTTCTATCATGTGCACCGGAATACGGATGGTTCTGGCTTGGTCCGCAATAGAACGCGTAATAGCCTGACGAATCCACCAAGTAGCGTAAGTTGAAAACTTATAGCCGCGACGATATTCAAACTTATCCACGGCCTTCATCAAACCAATGTTACCTTCTTGAATAAGATCTAAGAACTGTAACCCGCGGTTCGTGTATTTCTTCGCAATCGAAATAACCAAGCGCAAGTTCGCTTCGACCATATCTTTTTTCGCTCGGCGAGCTTTCGCTTCGCCCAATGACATACGTCGATTAATATCCTTAATTTCAACAATGCTGAGTTCAGTAATTTTACTCAGAGCTTTCATTTTCTTTTGTGACCGGAGAATGTCTTCGCGCTGGTTTTCTAACGCAACGGCGTATTCTTTTTTGCTCTTGGAAATCTTGTTCATCCAAGTCACGCTGATTTCATTACCGATATATTCTTTGCGGAACAATTCGCGAGGCACCCGAGCACGCCTGACAACTGCGTTAGTAATAATACGCTCATGACGGCGCACAATACCTTGGGCCTCACGAGCCATGGCCACCATGCGATCAAAATGCTTTGGTACTAACTTAAAGCAGCAATAGGCTTCGGCCAGTTTAACCATCTGAGCTTCTGACTCTTTGCTGCTAGCACCTTTCTCTTCAATTATTTTCAGCGACTTATTGTATTGACGCTTAAGTAGAGAAAAACGCTTCTTCGCTTCAATGGGATCTGGGCCCTTATTCTCTTCTTCCTCTTCCTCAGCAACCACCGGAGTGCCATCTGGGTTCAGCGCTGGCGTACCGTCTGCATTTAATACAGGCTCTGGCTTCTTCGGCGGCTCTTGACCCACCTGAGTTGCTGCAGGAACATTATCTGTGGGGTCTAAATAGCCTACTAACAGATCCGCAAGCTTTTCTTCTTTGGTTACATCCGCATAGGTATCGAGTAAGTAACTGACAGTGCCAGGGTAATAGGCCAATGCCGTTAAAACATCTCTTATGCCTTCTTCGATACGCTTAGCAATTGCGATCTCACCTTCTCTGGTGAGTAGCTCAACAGTACCCATTTCACGCATATACATACGTACTGGATCTGTTGTGCGACCTGCTTCAGTCTCTACCGCTGCAAGGGCAGCCGCAGCTTCCTCCGCGGCTAGCTCATCAGCGGTATTTTCTTCATTAGAAAGCAATTCATCTGCATCTGGGGCTGTTTCATAAACAGTAATCCCCATATCGTTAATCATGCGAATAATGTCTTCGATCTGCTCGGGGTCAGAAATATCGTCGGGCAGGTGATCGTTGACTTCGCCGTAGGTCAAAAAGCCCTGCTCTTTGCCCTTTTTAATAAGTTCTTTTAGGCGCGATTGCTGCTGGTCATTGGCAATTTGATTACTCATAGCTTCTCATTTCTCGAATGTCTTAGATCTGTATAGATGCGAATCAATACACGGGGCGCTCTCACCGATTCATTGACCCCAATTAAGCCGACAGCAATCCACTTAAACTGTCTAAAAGAATACTCTGCCTATTCAATAATAAGGCCATCTTCAAAGAACTAAACAAATGAGAGGAGTAGAACAAGAAGTCGCGTGTCTGAAGGGCTTTATTTAACCGCCTCACGTATACGCTGTTGGGCTGCTCTCTACGCTTTCACCTGGTAGGTCTTAATACAGGGTAAGAAAAGGATTATACCGGCGAGGCTTCTTTGACGCCACCCTTTGGTGCAATCTTTACACCTAAAAATACTGCTCTCCAGTGACAGTTTATGCGTAATCTAGAGTCACAGCCCCGCCACATTAACTTTCGTCTGGTGCCTCAGATCGGCGCACGAAACTGCGTAGATCACTGATGCTTGGATCGTTTTGTTGCGCAAGCTGTGCTCTACGCTGGGCAGATTGATGAGTTTTTACAAGGTGGGCTAATCCTTCCGCGAACTCTTTTTCTAGCGCCGCGTCACCTAAGGCAGATGGCCTCTTTGCTAAAACAATGACCGCTTCGTAGGAGCTACCATCGGGCCAGCGGGCAATGACTTCCTCAGCATCAACACAACTTTGTTGCTGCAAAAGTAACATCAACGTACCCAGCAAACCCAAAGTGCCAACGTGGACTAAAGCTTGTTCTCTCAACTCAAGTTTTACAGAAGCCCACAACATTGGACTCTTAACCAAAATCCCTGCCAGGCGTTCGCTTAACGCAGCTTCGCCTCTTTTCGTTTGCGGCCGGGGGCGAGCAATGCGCGGGGCACCACCCACTGGCGCGGCCATGCCACTCATTTCGCGCACACGGGCAACAACAAGGTCCTTCAAAATGCCTTTCGACATTTTTTCTACGTAGGGATTAGCAACCCCCATAAATTTTGCTCTGCCATCTAAAGAGTTCAAATCCAAACCTTCGGCTAAGCGCTTTAAAAGAAACTCAATGCCTGGGGTGGCGTTATTGAGAAACCCATCAAATGCCTCGCGCCCCTGCGTGCGAATCAAAGAGTCAGGGTCCTCGCCATTGGGCAAAAACACAAATTTCAACTGGCGGTGCTCATTAAGAATCGGCAGTGCGCTTTCCAGTGCACGCCAAGCCGCAGAGCGCCCAGCCTTATCGCCGTCAAAGCAACAAACCACTTCGTCGGAATATTTATAAAGCTTTTGGAAGTGCGCCTCACCGGTAGCCGTACCAAGAGTCGCAACGGCATTGAGTACGCCATTTTGTGCCAAAGCTACAACATCCATGTAACCTTCAACCACAATCAGGCGCTGAATATTTCTTAACGCCTTGCGCGCCTCATAGAGTCCATATAATTCCTGACCTTTGAAGAACACTGGAGTTTCAGGAGAGTTTAGATATTTGGGCCCCTCTTCATCACCCAACTTGCGACCACCAAAGCCAATAACTCGCCCTCGAGTGTCGCGGATTGGAAACATAATCCGATGACGAAAGCGGTCATAAACATTGCCCTTGTCATTTTTAATGGTCAAGCCAGCCGTAAGCAGCTTAGTGGCATCGGGCGCAACAACACCAGAGCCAGTGGCCGGCTCCGCAAGCAATGCATCACTCAAACTGTGCCAGCCAGGAGGGGCATAACCGACGCCAAAATCTCGAGCTACTTCCCCAGTCAGACCCCGTTGCTTCAGATAACCAACCGCATCACTGGATGATCGTAACTGCGAGCGAAAAAAGCGCTCGGCCCGCTCCAATACCTGAAACAAACTATTATCGACTTCTACCCTAGGCTTACCATTTTCTTCACGAGGGACCTCTAAACCCAAATCTTTTGCCAACGCTTCAACCGCTTCGACAAATTCCATGCGCTCAAATTTCATAATAAAGGTCAGCGCGGTGCCACTTTCCTGACAGCCAAAGCAGTGAAAAAATTGTTTATCCGGACTAACCGAGAAAGAAGGGGATTTTTCGTCGTGAAACGGGCACAGCCCAGAATAATTTTTGCCGGTCTTTTTCAAAGCCACGCGGCCGTCGATCACTTCGACAATGTCTGCGCGATCAATTAGATCATTAATGAAAGCTTGAGGTATTAGGCCAGCCACTTGGTTTATGCGTCTATTAGTAAATATTCAAAGGGTAGGCGAGAGTATCACAGGTAGGCGATTTGAGGAGACTAGCTGTGACGATATGAGCGAGCTTTAGACCTATTGATCAGCCACCTATGATTGACCGCCCAATTCCTGCTGGGCGTCTATTTGAGCTTAAAAACTAGGCAAGTTGCGCTTTAACCAACGCGCTGGCTTTACCCATATCCACTCGACCTTCGCCTTGAGCTTTCAAGAGTGCCATGACTTTACCCATGTCTTGCATGCCCGCAGCGGCAGATTGTTCAATTAGTGAAGCGACAAATGCGGCTAACTCGTTGGCATCCATCTGGGCAGGCAGAAAACCTTCGATAACAGTTATTTCGTAAGCCTCCACCTTCACTAGATCATCTCGACCAGCCTTGGCAAATTGACTTAATGCATCTTGCCGTTGTTTGAGCATTTTATTCAGAACAGTCATAACGTCGTCGTCGCTTACGTCACGGCGCTCGTCTATCTCTATTCGCTTAATCTCAGAATTGACCATTCGCAACGTTGCCACACGCTCTTTATCTCGAGCACGCATGGCGTCTTTGGTAGCTTGGTTCAAAGTTAACTTCAATTCAGACTTTATTTCAGACATGAGTTCTCACTCTTAAAATGGAGTATGAAGAAAATTCTGGAGGGAACATGCAGACCCAACATTAAGTTGAGTCTACCAGAGCAGCGCGGCTTAGCGCTTAACTCTCGAACTCTTTACTCTTTAATAAGAGCGTTCGAACTTACGTGTTTCGCGCTGGAGCTTCTTAATATGACGCTTTACCGCTGCAGCAGCTTTACGCTTGCGCACAGCAGTAGGCTTTTCATAAAACTCGCGACGACGCACTTCTGAAAGTACACCGGCTTTTTCACATGAGCGCTTAAAGCGACGTAATGCGATATCGAATGGTTCGTTCTCTTTGACTCTGACTTGAGGCATAACTTGTCTTGAAAGATGATAAGGGCGCGGATTCTACACATTGCCCGGTAAACCAGCAACTAACTTCACGCGGATTATGCAAACTAACGCATATTCCATTGCTTCGACTGACCTAAATCGGTGCAATATCCCCTGCGCCGCCGACATACTGAACAAAATCTAAATATTTTGCTGTTCGGTATTTTTAACGGCCAGGGCATAAAGTTCCAGCTTACGCTCAGGCCACCGAACCGGGGCTGAGCCAATGACCGTAAGTAAACTAGCAAGCACCCTTAGGCAAAAATTATCCAAACTCGTCGCAAAAACGGATTCTCTGCAATATCCACAGATATAAATAAGCAGATTAGGTAACATGCCCTATCCTAATTTTAGGTGTTGAATCATCCTGAGACGAGACGGGCTTAACCCAATGCTGACTTTAGGTATTGAACCATCCTTTGACGAAACGAGCTTAGCTCAATGCAAATTCCAAGTATTGAACCATCCTGTGACGAGACGGGCTTAACCTGATGCTAGTTTTAGGTATTGAATCTTCCTGTGACGAGACGGGCTTAGCCCTCTACGACACCGAAAAGGGCTTAATCAGTCAGGCTTTACACAGCCAAGTAGACCTACACGCGGACTATGGTGGCGTGGTCCCTGAACTGGCCTCACGCGACCACGTGCGCAAAATAACGCCGCTCACCCGCCTGGTGTTAAACGACGCTAACAAATCATTATCCGACCTCGATGGCATCGCTTATACCGCAGGCCCCGGATTGATGGGCGCGCTATTGGTAGGCGCGTCTTTTGCCAAGAGTCTTGCTTGGTCATTAGATATACCCTCTATTGGAGTCCACCATATGGAGGCGCACCTATTAGCGCCTCTAATCGACCCTAGTAATGCACCCGAATTACCCTTTCTCGCACTGTTGGTTTCTGGCGGCCACACTCAACTAGTGCACGTCAAAGCATTTGGGGATTATGAGATTTTGGGCGAATCACTAGACGACGCTGCCGGCGAAGCCTTCGATAAGACTGCAAAATTGCTTGGTTTAGGTTACCCCGGCGGCCCAAAAATTGCTGCCAAAGCACAGTCTGGCGACCCCAAAAGGTTCAAATTTCCACGCCCAATGACCGACCGACCCGGATTAGATTTTAGTTTCAGCGGCCTCAAAACCTTCGCACTAAATACGGTGCACAACAATTCACCCCTGAGCGAGCAGGACAAAGCCGATATTGCGTTAGCATTTGAACTTGCTGCGGTAGATACCCTGACCATTAAATGTAAGCGCGCAATTGAACAAACCAAAGCAAAGCACCTAGTCATTGCTGGCGGCGTCAGTGCTAATACCCGCCTCAGAGAAAAATTATCCAGTAGCCTCAGTGCTGAAGTAATTTACGCACCATTGGAACTCTGCACCGATAACGGCGCAATGATCGCCTACGCAGGCGCTTTGCGTCTTGCCGCCGGGCAGCGTAGCGACCTTGGCATTATGACCAAAGCGCGCTGGCCTATGGACCAATTGGAACCCATTTAACGGTCATGTGCAGAAAATGACTCAAGCCAGCCCAGACAAAATTTTTGTTAATAACCTGCGTGTGCAAGCCATATTGGGTATTTACCCCATTGAGCGAGAACAAGTTCAAGAAGTAGTTATTAGCCTGGAAATTGAAACCGATTGCAGCACAGCCGCCGCATCCAAAGACCTAGCAGATAGCTTAGATTACGCCGCCCTAGCCGACGCCGTGGCCGCACTGACGATCAATGGCAAATACCTGCTGATTGAGACATTGATAGAAGACATCGCTCTGCATTGCTTGCAACAACCGCTAGTACAGGGGGTCAGTGTTCAAGTGGAAAAACCCCAAGCCGTTGCGCGAGCAGACTCCGTGGGTATCAGAATTTATCGCTGCAACTGAACCCCAAGCCAAGCAATGCGCTTGGCCGCTAGTGCGTCGCCAAAAGCCTTGCCCTGAAGCCCTGCCTTTTCTTCACCTGTCATTTCCACTGTTTTAAGGTTTTCAGCAATAGGCGCTAACTCTGCAACCAATGTTTGTCGTTGCTTTGGGTCGGGTAACAAATTCAATACCGCCAATAGTCGCTGCTGGGAATGCAGCGCCTGCAAAGACAGCAAACTTGCATACAGTAATGCCGCTGATGTTTCACGAAACCCCATCAACCCAGGCAAATGTTGGCAACGATCTAAGGCCAGCTGTAGACAAGTGTTCGGTACACGCAAGCGCTCAGATAATGCACGATAACCGACCTCAGCTAGAGGTAAGTGCGCAAAAGACTGCGCCATTGAGTCGCCACGACTCGTACACTGAGGCCAAATATCTAATAACTCGGGTAGCCAATCACGCAATGCGTTGCACTCGTTTAACACTTGAAAAAAGCGTCTGGGATTAGCCACTGCAAGGGCTTTAGACAACTCTTGCCAAATACGCTCTGCCGAAAGCGTCTTCAATTCGCCACTATTCGACATATCGCGCATCAGCGCCATGGTCTCATTGGCAACACTAAAATCTGTCAGCATCGCAGCGAATCTGGCCACACGAAATACCCGCAATGGATCCTCGGCAAAGGCAGGAGACACATGGCGGAGAACCTTTGCATGCAAGTCCGCTTGACCATTATAGGGGTCAATTAATGTGCCATCTGAAGTCTTCGCTATGGCATTTATGGTCAGATCTCTACGCTGCAAATCCTCCTCTAAAGTGACTAATGGGCTGGCGTCTACTTGAAAGCCAGTATGCCCTTGACCACGTTTACGCTCAGTTCTGGCTAAGGCATATTCCTCTTTGCTTTGCGGGTGCAAAAACACCGGGAAATCACGCCCTATTTGCACAAAACCCAGGTTGATGAGTTGCTCTGGCGTACTGCCCACTACCACCCAATCACGATCGCCTGGCAAGCGCCCAAGCAGCTCGTCTCGTACGGCACCACCAACTATGTGACTTTGAATATTTTCCATACGCGGAGTTTACAAGATAGCGGCGAGTTACTGCATGAAGAAAATTCGGTTTTTGCCGGCGCAGCAATAAACCATAAAGATTCAGATTGGCCTAAAGGGCCGTTTGCATGCTACTCAGATAGCCCCAAAAGCAAACTGAACTAATAGGCCGCCTGACGGGTAACCTCTTCGGTCTCCAAACAATAGGCGGTTAAGTATCGCCCCCAAACACAGCCCGTATCTAAGGCTACATGTGCGGTGGAATGCGTTACGCCATTGAGTGAAGCCCAATGGCCAAAAAGAATTTTTTCGGCCCTATCTTCGCTCGGCGTTTGTGCAAACCAAGGCACAAAACCACTGGGGGTATCGGCAAGGCCGCCCTTCTCGGCAAAGTTCATGGCGCAAGTGGCATCAACATAACGCATACGAGTAAAATAATTAGTGATGATCCGCAAACGATCCATTCCGCCCAACGCCTCATCCCAACAAGGAGGTTCATTGCCATACATCTTGGCAAAAAATTCTTTGTAGTCTACTGCGCCAGCATGCATAACGTCGCCGGCATCCTGACCGATAACAGCCTCCACTTGGGCTGCATAGCTTAGGGCTTGAACCGCACTCCAAAATCCTGGAATACCCGCATGGACCATAATATGACCCTTAGCTTGGTGTACGAGTTTTTGCTTGCGCAGCCAATGCCCTATTTCGAAAACATCTTCGGCCTGAAGCAAATCCGCAAAGGTATCTTTGCCACTGGGCTTATGGCCGCCAAAGAGAATCGCCAAAAAATGCAGGTCGTGATTACCCAAAACAATCTGACATTGGCTCGAAAGGTCTTTAACGCGACGCAACAGCTGCAACGAATCCGGACCTCGATTGATCAGGTCTCCTGCCAACCAAAGCTCATCTTCAGAGGAAAAATTCAGCCGCTCTAACAGTGCATCGAACTCGCGAAGACAGCCTTGTATGTCACCTATTGCATAAGTTGCCATATCAATTGCTACTAATGCAAAGAGTTAGGAACCAACAGCGAGAATATTGGAATAGGCACATCTACTTTAACACCCTCATCCGTCTGAAACTCATAACTGCCTTGCATTGAACCGACTGGGGTTTTCAAGATCGCCCCACTTGAGTAGCGAAAGGCCTCACCTGGTTTTAACCAAGGTTGCTGCCCAATCACCCCAGGCCCCGTGACTTCTTCAACTTGACCCTGACCATCAGTAATAGTCCAGTGCCTATTCAACAACTGACTGCTTTGCTGAGTATTATTTTTAATGGTGATGGTATAACCAAAAACGAAGCGCTGAGCTTCTGGATCTGATTGATCCTCTAAATACTGGGATTCAACGTTAACTTGGATGTATTTTTCCACTGAAACTTTCCGACCTATGTTGGTTTAAACCTATTCGCCCAAAAATTGTTTTTTGCTCAGATATTCACCGGATTAGCAGAAGTCCATTGAGCCAGCTGGATAAACTGCTCCACAGTGACATCGTCCGCTCTTAGGCCAGCGTCGACATCTACTTCCTGCCAATTAATCGCAAGGTTTTTCAGCGCGTTTGAAAGCCTTTTGCGCCGAGCAGAAAATGCCATGCGAAGAACCAGATCCAACGCTTGCCTGGCAACGGGTAAGTGCGCATCGGCAAGGGGAGTCATACGAATAACCGAAGAATCCACTTTAGGTGGCGGCGAAAAACTTTCGGGGCCCACATCAAACAAATAGTCGACTCTAGCCGTGACTTGAATCATTACGCTGAGCCGCCCCCATGCTTTGGTGCCGGGCAGAGCACTCAACCTACTGGCCATTTCTTTTTGCAACATGAAGTGCATATCAGCAATGGTGCCAGGTGCCGCCAGCACATGGTCTATTAATTTAATAATCAAGGGTGATGAAATGTTATACGGCAAATTACCCACAACTCGCCAAGGTGGCCCTGCAACGGTCTCCTTTGAGGAAAAAACCTCGTTTAAATCGACGCGCAGAATATCCTGATTAATGACGTGGATATTTGGGTAGCGACGGGGCAAAAGCGGCGCTAAATCGCGATCAATTTCCACGGCTAGGTAGTGCATGCCTTCATCAGCATACAAATAATCCGTTAGCGCCCCCTGACCCGGGCCGATTTCCAAAACTCTATCACCAGTCTTCAGGCGTATAGCGTCAGCCATACCCTGCAACACACCTTGATCATGTAAAAAGTGTTGTCCGAAGCGTTTACGAGGTCGCATTAATTTCCTTATTAGAGGTCAACTCTGAGGCTACGCGAAGGGCAGCTAAAAGACTGCCCATGTCTGCATCTCCAGATCCTGCTATATCTAGGGCGGTTCCGTGATCTACAGAAGTTCGCACGAAGGGCAAACCCAATGTGACATTAACCGCCTCACCAAAACCCGAGTATTTCAATACTGGCAAGCCTTGATCGTGAAACATAGACATCACTGCATCTGCTTGGGTCAAATATTTTGGGGTGAACAACGTATCTGCCGGCAACGGTCCGACAAGATTCAGACCTTGGTTACGCAAGCGCTCACAGACAGGCTGAATAATCTCTATTTCCTCACGGCCTAGATGGCCACCTTCACCTGCATGAGGATTTAGCCCAGCAACCAATATACGAGGCTGCGCGAGAGCAAATTGCTCACGTAATGCTTTATTCAATATATGCAAGCGGCGCTCTAGCAAAGCCTGGGTTAATGCTTGTGAGACTTTTGCGAGAGGCAGATGGGTGGTTGCCAATGCAACACGCATTGCTTGGGTCATTAACAACATGACCACATCTTCTACCCCGGCCTTTTCGGCGAGGTATTCAGTATGTCCAGAAAAGGCTATGTCAGCATCATTAACCACTGATTTTTGCATCGGACCGGTTAGCAACGCAGTGAATTCACCCTTCATGCACCCAGCTATTGCTCTATCAAGGGCGGCCAATACACCTGGGACATTTGCCGTATCCAACTGGCCGGGAATTACCTTATTCGCCAGAGGGGTATGCAACACGGTCATATGACCGGGTTGCAAAGAAGGGCTTGCGAGATTTTCGTCTAAGCTCAAGGGCAGTTGCAGCGTATGCGCACGCGCAGTCAGCATCTGTTTATCTGCTATCACCAACCAAGGCACTTGACGTTCGCGCTGCGCAGCTTGCACAACCAAGTCAGGACCAATCCCCGCGGGTTCCCCAGGGGTGATGGCAATCATATTAAGAAAGCGTCTTGATGAATAAAATTAGAGGCGCAACTCAACAAAAGCCTCGTCGCGAATTTCCTTCAACCACTCCTGACGCTCTTCTTCAAAACGGCGTCTATGGAGTAGATCTACAGCCATATTACGTCTAGCGTCTTCACTCATATCCTCTTCTCGACGTCCTTCTACAGTCAGCACGTGCCAACCATATTGGCTCTCAAACGGCTCGCTGATAGCGCCAATCGCCGTTGCGTCCATAGTCTGGGCAAAAATACCGACAAATTGATCAGGGGTAGCCCAACCCAAGTCGCCACCGTTCAACGCACTGCCGGGGTCTTCCGAATATTCTTTTGCCAAGGCTTCAAAATCACCGCCAGCAACTAACTTTTCACGCACTTCAACCGCAATGGCTTGTGCTTCTTGCAAGGTACGAATTTCCGAAGGACGCAGCAAAATGTGTCTTACTTTCGTTTGATCTAACCGTTCAGTGCCTGCGCCGCGTTGCTCCAGCAACTTAATCACATGGACTGTACTACCGCTGACGATGGGGTCAGAAACGTCGCCAAGCTGCATTTCTAATACCGCTTCAGTAAATAACGTGGGCAATTCGCCCGCCTTACGCCAGCCTAAATCACCGCCTTCTAATGCCGAACTGGCTGAAGACCTAGCAATAGCAGTTTGCGCAAAATTTTCGCCGCCGCGCAAGTCCGCTACCATTGCATCAGCTGACTCAACAGCCTGCTGCACAATCTCGGAAGATGCTTCATCATCCAAAGTAATCATGATATGCCCGACCCGATATTCGTCGGAAAAAAGTTGCTTATAAAAGGGTGAATTTAACAGTCCTTGAACATCTTGATCGCTGATTGATATACGTCGATTAATCATCGCTCGCTGCAAACGTGAAATGACCATTTCTGCCCTTATGTCCTCGCGGAACTGGCGAAAACTGGTGCCGTCATTGATCAACTGTTGCTGGAAATCTTGCAAGGTCATGTTGTTATTCTGTGCAAATTGAGCCACTGCGCGGGTAAGGGTTTCATCATCGATGGTGACACCTCTGCGCTCAGCCTCTTGCTTCTGAATATTTTCAATAATCAAACGCTCGACGATTTGGCTAACCAAAATATCATTGGGTGGCGGCGTCACACCGTTGGTGAGCATTGACTGGCGAACAGCACCCAAACGCGCCACTAACTCGCTCACTAACACCACGTCATCATCAACAACCGCAATAATAGCTTCCAGTTTTTCATAGGCGGCTAAGGTCATATTCACCGGAGCAAGAGCAAGTATGCTCAATGAAAGTATTCCGATTATGCTGCGATAGTTCATTCTGCCCATCCGTTTGTTAATTCATCTAATGAAATTGAACAATGGCCAAATGGCCATTTTTTACTTCTGCGGCGGCAATATTACCGCCGTATCAAATTATTTATGTGCTGCTATGTGGCCGCTTTTTTTCAACCCAAGCCAAAGAACTGACCTTAAGTATAAATGGCAGCTTACGCAAAAACATGCATAGAGCACTTTTCTCGCCACCCTTATAACGCTCATTGGGAAACGGGTCTATAGCCGCGAACACCGCGCTCGAGAATTCTATCAATTTTGTTGCCAAAACCCGCCAACCCTTTGAACACAACTTGCAGGTATACGCTTCGGTCTTTACGCAACAAGTCATCAGCGAGAAAAGGGCTTTGATTGTTGCCTTGAAGCTGACCGGCAAAGGCAGGGTTATCCAAATATTGGCGTAGCATAAGCCGTACACGCAAACAGCAGTCGTCATATTCTAACCCGGCAAAGCCCTCGAGGGTTCGGTCATCACCGATATCGTAGTGCCAACGCGCCATAACGCCTAGCTTATGACTCAGCGGCCAAAAGAAGGACAATTCGGCTTGTTCAATATCTTCTTGAGCGCGACGGCGAAAACCCAAATTGAACAAGTGCTTATTATCACCACGGTAGCGCACCGTTGCGCCTAGTTCTTGCCACTGGCTTTGCTCGTAATCCCAAACCTCATTAGCAATGACCTGCCAGTGCGGGCTCAAATGTGCAGAAATCTCTCCGGCAAGGGCCGATGACTCAGGCAGGCTGTTGGCAAGCGGGTTATTAGCTAACGATACTCGAGGATCTGAAAATTGCTCAATTTGACCAAGACTGACACTAAACAATTCACGGCCATCTGCGGCGGATAAAAATCTTGAAGTAACGCCAAGGGTGATTTGGTCGGCATCGCCAATTCTATCTAAGCCAACAAAGCGATTGCTACGGAACAACTGAGCATAATCTAAAGCAATAGACGTGGAGTCAAAAATGGGCAGAGTGTCCTGATCTTCATAGCCTTGTCGTAAGTAATAAATGCGCGGTTCTAAAGTTTGTGTGCCCTCAAGGCCAGCAAAATTATATTGCCTATCAAAAAACAAACCGGCATCCACGCTTAAGTAAGCTACTTCACGACTAGGGTCGGTGTCTGCAACGCTCTCAGCAAATAACGGGTCTGCATAATCAAGCTGATACTGACTGTACCTATAACCTGCTTCGGCGGCCCAAAAACCCGCAGACTTATGCTGGCCAACGCGCACACTGGGTTCAATGTGCAGGCGACTGCCCTCAGCAGAGGCAAGCCCCGTCAACCCTGTGGTACCGCGTTGAAAATCTGCCCATTGAGCATTCAAGCCAAATGTTGCTAGAGAGTTGCCCAAAGGCGATTGATAATTCATCAGCAATTGCGGCGCGCGCTCATAGCTTTCGGTGTTCAGTTCATCTAAGCGTTGAAAGCCTTGGCTCATCAAACGGACCTGTAATTTCGGCGAAATAAACGCCACTTGAGCAAAGCGCTGGAGATCTATGGGGTTAGCAACGCCAAGATTGGAATCAATATCGCGAAAATAGTCTCTGTCGCTGACCCGAGAAAAATCTACACGGGTTTGCACCGAACCGAATTGACCAAAGTGATCAACTGCTGCCAACCATCGATCAGCAGGAGCAAAGTTATCTGGCAAGTTAACACCACCACCCTGCACGTCGTTCAACGCCTGAAACGTGGAACGATCAATTACGCCATTGTACAAATCATCACTGGGCAACAGGGCTAGATCTACGGCACTTTGTTGCCTTGGCGACAAATAACGAAGTTCACCTTCCAACCCCACACCCCTCTGGGTCATTACTCGAGGCACTATGGTGGCGTCCAAATTCGGTGCCAAGTTCAGATAATAAGGTACCGCTAAATCCAGGCCATCCTCGCTGGAATAACCAATTGCTGGCGTAAGCAGGCCTGATTGTCGTTGGTCATTCACCGGCACGCGCAAATACGGCGCATAAAATACAGGTACTGATTTGATCTTTAGTACAGTGCCTCTTGTAGTGGCGAAAACATCGCCATCCTTTATCTCCAAAGATTTGGTCTGCAAAGACCAGCCATTATTGTTTGGCGCACACCGAGTAAATTCTCCTTGCTTGAGTAACATGCTGCCGTCAGCTGACTGGGACATGCTGACACCCTTGCCGCGCAAACCGACATCTGCAAAAACCATTTGCACGCCTTCCAGCGCCACTGTGCCTAAACCCGTAGCCATTTCTGCGCGGTCGCCCTGCACAAGCAGGTTCGGCTGACTAATACGTACGCCCTGGGGGAAGACTAACATTTGATTGGGTAAATCAATTGTGGCGAGGCTCGTTGCCAATCTACGCTGTCCATATTCAATACTGACATTGCCCTGTAGGCGCAGGTCGCCGTCTACTTGCCCAGATAACTGATTCAAGTTTGCCCGGAGAATTTCTTCACCACTGGGCGTCCTCAATGCAATAGGCAAAGCCTCCAGCGCGGCAATCTGGTAGCCGCCAGCACACTGGTGGGCAACGGCATCCAAGTCACTGTTAGGTGCAAGAGAGGGTAGGTAAGTAGAGGCCGCTAAATCTTCGAATAAGGCAAAGGAATTTGTCCCAACAGGGACAGTGACTGACGCGTGAGAACAACCATTAGCAGCCATGGGATCGCATATCTGCGAATCAGATATTTGCGCCTGTAGACCCATGCAAGACACGAAGCTAGAGACAAGTAGAGTTATCAAGGTATATTTCATGCCATACATGATAAAAGAATTGTCTCCCCGGTTATAATACTCCCGTGAAAAACTCAAAAAAAACAATCCTAGCTTGGTGCAGAGAAGTCACAGGCGTGAAGATCAGCTTACTCTCCCTCAGAGTAGAAGCCAGCCATAGAGTATTTTATCGTGCAACTGGAAGTAGCCCCGTCAGCTGGGTCGCCATGTCTAGTCCACCTAAGTTAGAGAATAACGACCAATTCCTAGCGCTGGCTGAACTATTTCATACCAATGGCCTTGGCGTGCCCCAGATCATCCATAAGGATTTAGCGTTGGGATACTTTCTAATGCAAGACCTTGGCAGCACGCATTTAGAAGACCTTTACCCAGCAACCCCAATAGCAACTGCTCTACATACAAATTCTGCGACCCACCCACTGGCCGAGCATGCCATTAAGTCAGCCCTTGATACCCTGCAGCAACTACAACCAATACGCAGCGAGCTAATACCCAGCTATGACCGCGCCCGCATGGAAATGGAGTTTGATCTCTTTGGCGAATGGTTTGTACAAAAGTTACTCGGCGTTAAGATCACCAATGAGCAACTGCACCTGCTTGCAAACGCAAAACAAGTGCTGGTTAGCGCAATGCTAGAACAGCCTCAAGCCTGCGTGCATCGCGACTACCACTGCCGCAATTTACTCTATCAAAATGACAATTCAGGCCAGCAGCAAAAGATCGGCATTGTAGATTTCCAAGATGCACTTATTGGCCCGGCACTCTACGACCCCGCATCGCTACTTCGCGATTGCTATTATACGTTCTCAGAACAAGACATCGACTCAATGCTTGGGCACTACATAAGCACCAGCGCCCTATTTGCCAAGTACGACTACGACGCCCCAGAAGACAATGCAAAAATTAAGACTTGGTTCGACTTCACCGCCATGCAACGACAAATAAAAGCTGTGGGCATATTCGCTCGTCTACATTTACGTGATGGCAAGTCTAGCCACCTAGAACACATACCCACGGTAATGAAGCGCCTAGCTGTTCTAACAAACGGCTACAGCGAAACCCAAGATTTGGCGCACTTCTTCCAAAGTTTAGACGCGCCGATGAAAAATTATCAGTATTTGGCGCAAGTATGAAAGCGATAATTTTGGCCGCAGGTCGAGGTGCTCGCCTGGCACCACTCACAGACACCACACCCAAACCCTTACTGCCAATCAACGGACAACCACTGATCGTGCGCCAATTGCAGCAGTTGCGCGCAGCCAACATCACCAATGTGGTCATCAACCTTTATCACCTTGGTGAGCTTATAGAGCGCGCCTTGGGCGACGGCGAAAAGTTTGGCATGCAAATAGGCTATAGCCATGAGCAGTCCTTATTAGAAACCGGCGGCGGCATTAAAAATGCCCTGCCTCTTTTGCAAGATGATGAATTCATTGTGTGTAACGGTGACATTTATACCGACTTTGATTTCAACACTTTGCCCAAAGCTTTAGAACCCAACGACACTGCTCACCTGGTTTTAACACCCACACCTAAAACTAGGCAATGCGGCGACTTTGAATACAGCCAGGGACGTGTAACCAAGCGCGGCGACGACTTTGTTTATTGCGGTATCTCAATATTTTCTCGACGCATATTTACCAATAGCCCAGAAGGTGCCTTCTCCAGCCGGGATCTGATGTTTGAGGCCATTGAAAAAGGTCAATTGTCTGCTCAAGTGCATAAGGGGCAATGGACAGATATTGGCACCCTCAGCGACTATTCCAGCGTTAACAGTGATTAGCGCCGAGCCTCCCAAGGGCCTTTCGCCCCTTGGAAAGTAGTTTTCTAATCAAGTTCAAATTCTTGTCATTTTTGGCGAAAAAATAGGGTATTCCCTGGCTGCTAAGTTAGAATTGATTTTTCAGCTGTCCTTTCTTTAACTAGTCTTTGACTACTTGTTAACTACTTTCTAATTATGGAATCTCAAAAAATACCTATGAGCCAATGGATTTGCCCTTCTATTTTAGCCGCTGATTTCACTCGCTTAGGCGATGAGGTTCGCAATGTCATAGCCGCAGGCGCAGACACCATTCACTTTGACGTAATGGACAACCACTACGTACCCAATTTATCTATTGGGCCATTGGTACTGAGTTCTTTGCGCAAAGCTGGCATAGACGCCTGCGTAGACGTGCACCTCATGGTAAAACCGGTAGATAGGCTAGTAGAAGATTTTCTCAAAGCCGGCGCTGACTACATTACTGTGCACCCTGAATCTACCGAGCACCTGCACAAAACCCTGTCCATGATCCACGAAGGGGGCGCCAAAGCAGGATTGGTATTTAACCCTGCAACGCCCATGGATGTGCTGGCAGAGGTCATCGACATTGTCGATTTGGTACTCATCATGTCGGTAAATCCGGGTTTTGGCGGACAATCATTTATTCCCTCAAGCCTGAACAAACTGGCCAACGCTCGCGAACAAATTGACGCTAGCGGCAGAGATATTCGCCTGCAAGTAGATGGTGGCATTAAAATTGAAAATATTGGCGCAGCAGCCAAAGCCGGAGCGGACGCATTTGTCGCTGGCACAGCTATTTTCGGCGCCGAAGATTATGCACAAACCATTACCGCCATGCGCGCTGAAATTACCGGAGCGAACGCTTAACAGCGTCAACTACTGATGAAAACCCATTACGATGCCTACCTTTTCGACCTTGATGGTACCTTGGTTGACTCTGCACCAGACATTGGCGCAGCCCTCAATCACAGCCTTGTGTTGGCCAAACTACCCAGTGTTTCTTTAGATTTGGTTCGCCACTGGATAGGCCACGGCTCGCGAATGCTAGTACATCAAGCGCTGTTGCATCAGCAAATGCAGCCAGAAGATCAGCTAATAGACCAATTGATAGAGCCCTTTCTCAGTTATTACGTTGCGCATATTGCCGATCACAGTCAACTCTACCCAAATACGCTGGACACTCTAATTGAACTGAAACAGCGCGGCGCACGCCTAGCCATTGTCACCAACAAACTCACAGAACTCAGTGTGCCATTGCTCACCGCATTAGGGCTAAAAGCGAGCTTTGATCTGATCGTTTGTGGCGATACAACGGCAAACCCCAAACCGGCAGCAGACCCCATTCAACACGTTCTTGATACTTTCAAAATAGAGTCGCACCAAGCGCTGATGATTGGTGATTCAGACGCCGATATAGGCGCCGCTCGCGCGGCCAAGGTTGATGTAGTTTGTTTACGCGATGGCTACAACCATGGTGTAGATGTGAGCAGTCTTAACCCGGACCGTGTTATCGATAATTTAAACGAGCTGCTTTAACTACTGAGTTTTGGCTTTGGTTTTACCATCTTTTGCTTTTTTGACAGCTTTTTTCGGTAATCGTCGCTTTTTTACCGCCAACAAGAACTTCAGATCTCCACAACGCCAAAATTGCGTGGTAGCCTTCTCCCCTGCATAAAACTTTTGGACGTGGCGATGCCGTGTTACAACATAAAAGACGAAAAAAACGGAGCCTCTTCGTTACTAGGGCGTTGGCGACGCTAGCCCACTTATCGACTGGCGTTTGTTGCCGGTCACCTTTTCGTCCAAATCTTATGTTGAAGGCTGATCATGAATACTACTTTACCTGTCTATAACCGTGTCCCCGTTGTGCACGAAACCTTGGCTGACCTAGATACGCCACTATCCGTTTATCTGAAACTGGCCAAAGGCCCTTACTCCTATCTTCTAGAATCTGCCCAAGGCGGCGAAAAATGGGGCCGCTACTCCATCATTGGCCTACCGGCGCGCACCATCATAAAAGTGCACGGCAACAAGATTGAAGTCATCACAGACAAAGAGGTAGTTGAGTCCGTTGTAAGCGATGACCCGCTAACGTTCATAGAAGCATTTCAAGCGCGCTTCAACGTCACAGAAACAGCAGGGCTGCCCAGATTTTTTGGCGGCTTAGTCGGTTACTTTGGCTACGATACCGTTCGTTATGTTGAAAAGAAGTTGGCCAACAGCGCACCTAAAGACACTTTAAACACCCCGGATATTGTTTTAATGGTCAGCGAAGAGGTTGTGGTATTCGACAACCTCAAAGGTCGAATGCAAATGATCAGTTTAGTCGACCCTGACGTCCCCAATAGCATTGAAGACATGAGTGCCAAACTCCGCGTCAGAGCTGAGTCTTTATCACTGCCGGTGACTGGCATCGAACACGGCAGCGCTAATCAGGTCATTGTCGAAAGCGACTTTGTCTCCGAATTTGGCGAAGAAGCGTTCAAGGCTGCGGTTGAAAAAATCCGTGAATACACAATGGACGGCGACATCATGCAGGTGGTCTTAGCCCAGCGCATGAGCATTCCGTTTCAGGCGCCATCGATTAACCTTTACCGCGCCCTACGCAGCCTTAACCCATCGCCCTATATGTACTTTATGGATTTAGACGACTTCGAAATAGTCAGCTCTTCACCAGAAATACTGGCTCGGTTAGAAGATGGCAAAGTCACAAACCGGCCGTTAGCCGGTACACGTCGACGCGGGCACACAGAAGCCGAAGACCTCGCCCTTGAAGAAGAGTTAAAAAACGACCCCAAAGAGATCGCCGAGCATCTAATGCTTATCGACCTCGGTCGCAACGATGTGGGTCGAGTAGCGCAACCGGGCACTGTCACAGTGACGGAAAAATTCATGATTGAACGCTACTCCCACGTTATGCATATTTGCTCCAACGTCGAGGGCATGCTCAAGCCGGGCAAAAGTGCAATGGATGTGTTGCGCGCAACACTACCCGTAGGCACGTTATCCGGCGCACCCAAGGTCAGAGCCATGCAAATCATCGACGAACTAGAACCCGTCAAACGCGGCATTTACGGTGGCGCCGTAGGCTATTTGGCCTGGAACGGCAATATGGATACAGCCATTGCTATTCGCACCGCCGTAGTAAAGGACGGCAAACTTTATATAGAAGCTGGCGGCGGTATCGTCCACGACTCCATACCGCGCTTAGAATGGAAAGAAAGTCTGAATAAAGGCCGGGCAATATTTCGTGCGGCGGCAATGGCTGAAAACAAGCTCATCAACCCCGCCCCATAATTGCCATCTTAAACCGCATACAGCTACGCCAAACAGTTACTCCGCAAAAGGGAGACCGAACATGATTTTGATGATTGATAACTACGACTCTTTTACCTACAACATCGTGCAATATTTATTGGAACTGGGCGCCGACGTTGAAGTGAGACGCAACGACGAAATTACGATTGCAGAAATTGAAGCTATGGCGCCGAAAAAAATTGTTATCTCGCCAGGGCCTTGTACACCTAATGAAGCCGGCATATCGCTACAGACCGTGGAACACTTTGCCGGCAAAATTCCGATCCTCGGCATTTGCCTTGGCCATCAGAGCATCGGCCAAAGCTTCGGCGGCAATATTGGTCGAGCAACCAACGTGATGCATGGTAAAACCTCAGCAATCCACCATAACGGTGAGGGGGTTTTTGCGGGTCTAAAGCAACCCTTTGAAGCCACCCGCTACCACTCATTGGTGGTAGATAAAGCAACCTTACCCAGTTCTTTAGAAATTACCGCTTGGACAGAAAAAGATGGCGAGGTAGACGAAATCATGGGCTTGCGACACCGAGAGCTAGACTTAGAAGGTGTGCAATTTCACCCAGAGTCTATCCTCACAGAGCATGGCTATGACCTGCTGAACAATTTCCTCAAAGGCTAAGACGTAAAAGGCAAGTTCCCCATTATGGATATACCCGCAGCACTCGAAAAAATTGTCGACGGTCACAACCTCAGCCAAGATGAAACAGCCAAGGTCTTCCACCAGATTATGTCAGGGGAAGCCACAGCAGGACAAATTGGCGCTATCCTTGCTGCGTTGCGCGTAAAAGGCGAAACCCCTGAAGAAATTGCTGGAGCAGCCATGACTATGCGCGCTTTAGCCAGCAAAGTGACGGTCAAAGCTGAGCATTTGGTCGACACCTGCGGGACCGGCGGCAGCGGCACTAAGCTATTTAATATCTCAACTGCCGCTGCCTTTGTCACGGCAGCCACAGGAGCCAGTGTTGCCAAACATGGCAATCGCAAAATGACCAGCTTCAGCGGCAGTGCAGATGTATTGGAAGCCGCAGGCGTCGAACTCAATCTATCGGTTACGCAAATCGCAACCTGCATAGAGGACGTAGGCATAGGCTTTATGTTCGCACCAGCCCATCACAGCGCTATGCGCTTTGCCGGACCTATTCGTCAAGAAATAGGCATTCGCACAATGATGAATGTATTGGGACCCATGACTAATCCCGCGGGGGCAAAAAAACAAGTTATTGGCGTATTTAGTCAAGACTGGCAATACAAAATGGCGCAGGTACTTAAACTGCTGGGTTCCGAGCACGCTCTGATTGTGCACAGTCAGGGTCTAGACGAAATACGCTTAGACGCTGCTACCAATGTGGTGGAACTAAAAGATGGTGTCATTAGTCAGTACGAGATTAACCCACAGCAGTTTGGCTTTTCCAAGCGCAGTGAAACTGAGCTCAACGAACTGGTTGCCTCGTCCACGAAATCGAGTCTGGCATTAATCAAACAATCCATGACCGATGACACTAGCGCGGCGGCAGATATTGTCAGCCTCAACGCAGGGGCTGCAATTTACGCATCTGGCGTGGCAACCAATTTAGCTAACGGCATAGCCATGGCACAAGATGCTATTTCAACGGGCCTGGCAAATGAGCGCTTCAATGAATTGGTTCGTGTAACAAAAATGATGCACGAGGCGTGATCAGAAAAAGCCAGTTAACGGCTATTTAAGTCGCCCTTAACCCATACCGAAACGCCTGACCCTAAATATCGATTAGCAGAAAGAATCTATACTATGAGTAATATCCTCGACCAAATTATCCAAACAAAACATGAGGAATTAGCCGATCGTAAAGCCCAGTGTTCCTTAGAAGCGCTTATTCAAAGAGCAGAAAAAGTCACACCAAAGGGCGGATTTATCGATGCTCTGCGCCGTCAAGCAGGAGCAAAAAAACCTGGCGTGATTGCAGAGATCAAAAAGGCTTCACCGAGCAAAGGAATAATTAGAGAAAATTTCGATCCAGCGGCCATTGCCATAAGCTATGCAGAGCACAATGCCACCTGCCTATCGGTACTTACCGATGAGCAATACTTCCAAGGCTCAGATGAATATTTCCGAACGGTGAGGGCAAGCGTCGATTTGCCAATCATTCGCAAGGATTTCACAATAGACGCCTATCAAGTTTATGAAGCCCGGCTACTCGGCGCAGATTGCATATTGCTCATAGTCAGCGCCCTCGATCAAAAAAATCTAAAAGCCCTTTATAAACTTGCAACAAACATCGGCCTAGACGTACTCATAGAAGTTCACGACGATGACGAATTAAACCGAGCATTGGAATTAGCGCCAGCCCTGATTGGCATCAATAATCGTGACCTTAAGACCTTTACAACGAATCTACAGACCACTATCGACCTGTTAAAACTGATTCCAGAAAACATAACGGTAGTAACAGAGAGTGGCATTGCAAAAGCAAAAGACGTGGCGTTAATGAACAGCCATGACATTTACTGCTTCTTAGTAGGCGAGGCTTTTATGCGTGAGAAAAATCCGGGACAGGCTTTGCAACAGTTGTTTTACTCCTAAAGTAGGTAGTCGGCGTTTGAACCAGAACAACCGCTGTGAACAGAATTTAGAGCTCACCAAAAACCACAATGTTTTTTCCATCCACGGAAATTTTCTCCGCCGCTGACAGCTCCTTGATGGCTCTACCCACCATCTCTCGAGAACACCCTACAAGGCTACCAATCTCTTGGCGGGTAATGCGCACCTGCATGCCACTGGGATGAGTAATTGCTGCGGGGCTATCGGCCAAATATTGCAATGCATTTTCGACTCGGCCGGTGACATCAAGAAAAACTAAATCATAAATTCTGTCATCAGAGCAATGAAGCCTTTGGGCTAACTGAGTCGTCATTCTAAATAGGCATTCGGGATGACGCTGGCAAATCTGTTGAAAGTCCGAGGAGGCTATTTCAGCGATTTTACATTCTTCGCGAGCTTTGAAGCTCGCCTTATAACTCGCATTTCCACGCAGCATGGTTGCTTCGCCAATAAAGTCGCCGCGACCTAAGTAATCTAACACCAGCTCACGTCCATCAGGACTATAACGATAGGCCGTCAGAGAACCCTCTAAAATATAAGTCACACCACTCAAACTTTCGCCTTCTCTGTAAACAATGCTTTTAGCGCGGACCTTTTTAAACTTAGCTGCGCGCAGTAGTTCTACTATGGCGGGCGTACCAATATCGCCAAATGCTGACAAGCAGGATACGTTAATGGGGAAACCAGCGGCCTTGGATAAAATTGCGGTAACATCCAATGTGCCATTGAGCTTAGTCAAGGGGTTTTCTCTAAACCGCGACTTAACCCCCTTATCTAACGGTAGTTGTTCGTCTTTAGCCCATTGAGAGTTGTCTGAACCAGTAGTGTTGCGGATTTTTCTTTTGGAAAATTCAAAGGCATTGAGAAGCGCCCGAGCCATGACGGTACCCCGAGTAGAGTCACTTACACCTCTCGCTTTCTTTGTGCTGCCTGCAATCGACCTTGAACTCGCCCTAAGTTGAGTATGACTAGACATTGTTTGATCTGTTCCTAATGCGAAAAGAAGTACAGCTTCGACACAACATGCTAAGGACTGACGCATCTAACACCCCGCTCCCGATAAACGGAGGTGTTTGTACTACTACCGGGCATATTTTGGTCATGATCGGCAGCGCCGACCCTTGCCGCTAAGACGAATTGGTGTAGCCGGTATACGTCGAAAAAGCCAAAATTGCACTCTGAGTAAAATTGGCATGAACAAATCTAGAGGTCAAAAAAAACGCTATTTTCAGAGAACCCAAGCCATTCCCTGAGTACAATGAGCACTTCAAGTAGAGGACTAGAAAAAGGGGCAATATCAATGCAGGTAAATATAGAGTGGGCTGGCAATGTTCATTTTAAAGCTGAGAATAGTGCCGGCCACCAGGTACCCATGGATGGACCCGAGGAAGCCGGCGGAGAGAACCTGGGTAGCCGTCCTATGGAACTGATACTCATGGGCTTAGGCGGCTGCACTGCCTACGACGTAGTAGATATTTTGCAGAAGAGTCGCCAACCGTTGGTTAATCTGAGCGTCAGTATTAATGCCCAAAGAGCAGAAGCCATCCCAGCAGTGTTCGAAAAAATCACCATTCACTTCACTGTTGTGGGCGCTGGGGTTGACCCAGGCAGGGTGCAAAGAGCTATAGATTTAACCGCAGAAAAATATTGCTCGGCATCTATAATGCTAGAAAAAGGCGGCGTTGAAATTACCCACACTTTTGAGATTGTCGCCGAAGGTTAAGCAGGCTTTAATTGCAAAAACCAATCTGGCACCGACGTAATCCACGCTAAAGGTTAGATACGGTAAGTGGTCTGGGTCATAGCCTTAGAAACTAAACTCATCATATTCTTCAACGGTTGAGGAAACACACTAGCCCCCTGGGCTAATGCATTTGCGCCATGACGGGATTCGTCAGCGCGCATCTCCTCTAAGATGACACGGCTCTTCTCATCTTGCTCGGGCAGAGTCGCCAAGTGCTCTTCTAAATGCTTAACTACTTGATCTTCGGTGGCTTCAACAAAGCCAAGACTGACTCGGTCACCGAGTAACCCAGCGCCCACGCCCAAAGCAAAAGAAGCGCCATAAAACAAAGGGTCAAAGACACTGGGACGAGCATCCAACTGTTCTAGCCGCTGTCGGCACCAAGACAAATGGTCTTGCTCTTCACCGGCTGCATGCAACAAAGATGCTTTGGCACTGGCTGATTTAGCCGTTAGCGCTTGGCCTTCGTAAAGCGCTTGCGCGCAGATTTCACCGGCATGATTAACCCGCATCAAACCAGCAACATGCTTGCGCTCTTGATCAGATAACTCGGGCTCTTGCTGGCTTGCAGCTGGGCTGGGGCGAGTCGCTGAGTAGCCACCTGTTAAGGTCTTTAAACTTCGATCTATACCACCAATAAGCTCATCAACAAATGAATTCGAATTACGCATAGTAATTACCTTTATAAACCGGGGTAACAGTACCCCTTAGTGATTTGTTAACCCTGGAACTGCAGTACTTCACCTGCCTGCTGCCCTATTTGTCGCCCTATCTATCGCCCTATAGCCTATATCTTTACGAAAATATCTATTGCGCCAACCAATCAAGTCAACGCGTTCGTAGGCCAAGGCTTGGGCGATTTCGACGCTCTCGCCAAGGCCAACAACACAGAGCACGCGACCACCTGCGGTAACAACCTTACCGTCAGCGTCCCGAGTACCGGCATGAAAAACCTTAGTATCCAATAAATCTTTATCTAGACCGGTAATTTCATCGCCGCCGGTATAATCCCCGGGATATCCACCAGCCGCCATAACCACACCCAAGGCCATACGCGGATCAAAATCTAATGGCGCGTCAGTAAGCGTGCCAGCCACAGCTGACATAAGACACTGCAACAAATCCGCACGCAAGCGCATCATCACAGGCTGAGCCTCTGGGTCACCAAAGCGGCAATTAAATTCTACCACCTTGATCTGGCCTTCATGATCAATCATCAAACCAGCATACAAAAAACCAACATAAGGTATGCCGTCTGCAGCCATGCCGGCCAAAGTAGGATTGATCACCTTCTCCATAGCCAACTTATGTACAGCACTGGTGACAACAGGGGCGGGCGAATATGCGCCCATACCACCGGTATTAGGACCACGGTCGCCATCATCACGCGCCTTATGATCTTGAGAGGAGGCAAAAGGTACTGCCGTTTTACCGTCGCATAAACAGATGAAACTCGCTTCTTCGCCTTGTAAAAATTCTTCAATAACCACTTTGTGACCGGCTTCACCAAAGCCATTGCCACTGAGCATATCTTCTACGGCGGCAATAGCTTCTTCTTCGCTTTGCGCAACGACTACGCCTTTGCCAGCAGCTAAGCCATCTGCCTTCACAACTATGGGCGCACCATTGTCCCTAATGTATTGAGTGGCTTCGCTTACGTCTGTAAACGAGGCATAAGCTGCGGTGGGTATATTATGTCGCCGCATGAAATCTTTACTGAACGCTTTGGAACCTTCTAATTGCGCTGCCGCTTGGCTGGGACCAAAACAGGGCAAGCCCGCAGCAATAAATTGATCTACTGCGCCCATAACCAACGGGGCTTCTGGGCCGACGATGGTAAAGTCAATGTGCTCTGATTGAGCCAACTCGAGCAAACTCTCAATATCAGTTGCAACAATGTCCACGTTGCGTACGCCACGCTCTAATCCAGTTCCGGCATTACCTGGAGCAACTAAAACTTCTGTTACTCCGGCACTTTGTACGAGCTTCCATGCCAAGGCATGTTCACGTCCACCTGAACCAATGACCAATACTTTCATCGTCTCACTCTTCTAATTAGTGCTAATAAATAGCTGACTGTCTTAATCCCACAGTGGGGCTTAGCCTCAATTTAGAGACTTAATGTCTAAAATGTCTTATCCCAGTGAAGACCATGGCGATGCCATGTTCATCAGCGGCATCAATGACCTCTTGGTCACGCATAGAGCCACCAGGCTGAATAACCGCACTAATACCCGCCTGAGCTGCGGCATCAATACCATCCCTGAACGGGAAAAACGCATCTGACGCCATCACCGCGCCGGGCACTACAAGACCTTCTTCATCGGCCTTTAGGCCAGCAATCTTGGCACTGATCACACGACTCATTTGTCCCGCGCCCACGCCAATGGTTTGCAGATCTCGAGCATAAACAATGGCATTCGACTTCGTAAACCAAGCAACTTTCCAAGCAAAGTGCAGATCAAGCATCTGGGCAGCGCTTGGCTGAATTTTAGAAACCACTCTTAAAGCTTCCTCATCTAGACACAACTCGTCAGCACTCTGCACCAGTAAACCACCACCAACTCGCTTAAGTTCACGACCGCGAGGGCTGGCGTCTAAAGGGCCACAAGACAGCAGTCTTACATTTTTCTTTTGTTTTGCAATTTCAATAGCCTCAGCATCTACACTGGGGGCGATAACCACTTCAACAAACTGTTGCTGCAGAATAGGCTCCAATACTTTGCCAGTTAAAGGCCGATTAAACGCAATTATGCCGCCAAAAGCAGATGTTGGATCGGTAGCAAAAGCCTTGTTATAAGCCTCCATCAAATCAGCACCAATACCAACACCACATGGGTTGGCATGTTTAACAATGACGCAAGCGGGTTGATCAAATACTTTCACGCACTCAAGGGCCGCATCTGTATCGGCGACGTTGTTGTATGAAAGCGCTTTCCCTTGTAACTGTTGATAAGAAGCAATTTGGCCAGACTTCGCTGGATTTACTTCGCGATAAAAGGCCGCCTGCTGATGAGGATTTTCGCCATAACGCATGTCGGCGGCCTTATCGAAAGTTAAGGTCAAGGAATCTGGTAACAACTCGTCAGCCCCAAGATAGCCCGCAACCGTTGCATCATATTGAGCCGTATGGCGAAATGCCTTCACTGCGAAACTACGACACATTGCTGCATCAATAGTGTTGCCGGCCAAACATTCAGCGAGCTGAGCATAATCCGCTGGATCAACAAGCGTAAGCACGCTGGCGTGATTTTTTGCTGCAGCACGAAGCATAGTTGGGCCACCGATATCAATGTTCTCAATAGCCATTTCATCAGTGCAGTCATCGCCAGCAATAGTCGCAGCAAACGGGTAAAGATTAACCACAACCAAATCGATTGGACTAATGTCGTTAGCCGCCATGACCTCATCATCAACGCCACGACGAGCCAATATGCCACCGTGAATTTTAGGATGTAGTGTTTTCACCCGGCCATCCATCATCTCCGGGAAGCCGGTATAAGATGCCACTTCGGTAACGGCAATTCCTGCCTTTTGCAACGCAGTATAAGTACCACCGGTGGAGAGAATCTCTACATTTGCCTTCACCAGCGCTTGGCCTAATTCTGCTAAACCACTTTTATCCGAAACGCTAATAAGCGCCCTACGAATATTTAACGGCATTTATCTCTCCTTTCTATAAAGACAAAATTTCTTCTATGACACTGAATGCCCAAAAGTTTCAAATACGAATAACGATTAACCCCAAAATAGGGCAAATATTTAGGCGGCTGAGTTCATTTGCAATTGGCTTTCACCAACTAACCGAGAGCTGTTAGCAAACGCCAGCGGTCCTTGACTCAGTAGACTCAGCCAAACCACCTGAGCGTCAGCAGAATCTAATGGCATAAATTCTCGACAAAGGTGCGAGACACCCAATCGGCCCAGATAAGCTTCGATATGCTTACGCGCAATGCGTAGACCTTGCTCTGGTCCATAAAATTCATGCATTAACTTCAAGTGGCGCAGCATAATTTGTAGTTGTTGCTGACGATTTGGCAACGGCTTACCAATCAATTCAGCAAAAATCCAAGGTTGACCAATAGCGCCTCGACCAATCATCACGCCGTCTGCGCCACTTATTTCCCGGGCCCTTTGCGCACTAGCCAAACTGTCGATATCACCGTTAACTAACAAGGGGATATTCAGTTTTTGTTTAGCCTGTTGTATTTTTTCGTAGCTGGCCTGGCCTTTAAAACGGCAAGCACGACTACGACCATGCATAACCACCATCCGCGCACCGGCTTCTTGAGCGACATACGCAGCAAGTACGCCAACTGCGTCGTCAATAGTCAGGCCAGTGCGAGTTTTGATAGTCACCGGCACATCTACAGCGCTGGCAACAGATTCGACAATGCGGCCAATATTATCAATATCCGCCAACAGCGCAGAGCCAGCGGCTTTGCGACAAACTTTTTTAGCCGGACAACCAAAGTTTATGTCGATGACTTCCACGCCTTCGCCAACCAAGCGTTTTGCCGACTCAGCCATTACTAATGGGTCGTGCCCAGCTATCTGTACGGCATTTGGATTTACGCCAGGAACCAGCACGCGCCGCAAACGGCTCTTACCGGTTTCCCATAACTCAGCTTTTGAAGTCACCATTTCGCTGACCATATACCCAGCACCCAGTTCCCAAGCCAAAGTGCGAAAAGGCACATCGGTCAAACCAGCCATTGGCGCAAGGGCAAAAGGACTGCGCAAGGACACGGTAGAGCTTAGAGAAATGGAATTTGCGGGCGCCACGACTGGCATTTTTCGACCTCGGTTAAGTAGGCCGCAATGATAGCGCCGTCCGAGAAAAATCTATAGTGAGAAGTGGTTTGAAAAGAACAAAAGATTGGCCCGGCAAAATTTGCCAGGCCGCTCCTTACAGTTACCTCTGAAGCCCAAATTGAGCCCAGAAAACAGGCGTTATTACATCTTCATTTCGTAAAAACAAAGTTTGTTGCCATCGGCATCGCGCACATAGGCACCATAGAAAATTGGCATGCGCTCACCAGGACCGCCCTCATCACTGGCGCCCAGCTCAATGGCCTTAGCATAAAGACGATCAACGCCCGCACGGTCGCCGCCAGAAATAGCAATCATGTTGCCATTACCTGAATGAGGTGTCTCTTCGTTGTAAGGCACACAAATGGCAATCATAGGCGCGTCAGTAGAGGTACCGTAAAATTTAATACGGTCCATACCGAACAACTGGGAAGCACCCATCTCAGCAAACAATGCGCCATAAAACGCGCATGCACTGTCCATATCACTCACACCGATCGTTGTATATCCAATCATTCTATTCTCCTTAAAAGATTACCTAAACCTTGTACAGCGACCCCTACCCACATGCAACCCGAATCAAAAATACAGCCACAAAACCCGAGAAAAGCACCCATCCACACGACACACGGTAAAAAATAGAAAAACGCCACAAAACGAAACGTGATGTTCCCCCACAGACCGTGGGCTTAATAAAAAGAATTGTTCCCCCACAGATCATGGCCCTAATAAAAAGAACTGATTCCCCACAAACCATGGGCTTAATAAATAAAAGCCCCACAAAACATGGCCCTAATAAATAAAAGCCCCACAGACCGTGGCTCTAATAAACAACCCCAACCAAACACGCCCACTGCTCCTCAATAATTGGCTCCGCGAACTGAACGCTCGGATAGGCCGCCATCACATCATCGGCCTGCTCAGCCAAAACACCAGACAAAACTAGCTGGCCACCCGGTCCAAGCAATCCAACAAATTCATCTGCCAAATTAATCAGTGGCGCCGCCAAAATATTGGCTACAAGAAGGTCAAAGGAGCCTGCAAATTTGGCCCGCTCTAACTCAGGCAATTGCTGCCATTGGGCTAATGACAAAGTGTCGATACTGGCTGCAACATTATTGAATTGGGCATTTTCATTGGTAGCCAGAACAGCTTGATCATCATGATCCACTGCCACCACCTTGGCGCCCAGAAGCGCAGCGCCGATAGCCAATATTCCAGAGCCACAACCAAAATCCATAACTCGTTGCTGCGGCTTAAGGTGCAAGGCGATCCACTCAAGGCACATTCGTGTGGTGGGGTGACTGCCACTACCAAATGCCAGACCGGGCTCTAAATATAAATATGTTTGGTCGCTATCCTCAACGATCGATGCAGCAGAACCGCCCTCGCCCTCAAAAGACTTCGGCTGCAACCATAACCGACCACCAAATTGGGCGTTCACAGCATGATTAAGCATGCGCAACTGCCAATCTTCTTCACCAACAAAATCCACTTCCAAGCGCCGGTGAATATCTGCATCAATACCCGTTAGGGCATCGCCAAGCCCGGCAATATCAGCATCTAAGGGGAACAATGCTTTGAGTCGAATACTCCTCCATAAGGGAATGGCGCCCGGGTCGGGTTCTAACACCACCTCGTCAGCCAGGCTTTCTAAAGTCACAGCAGATGCACCCGCGTGGAGCAGTAACTCTTCGGCCGCAGCCACATTTACCGACGTTAGAGATAACGTCACTTGTAGCCAACTCACAAAAGTTTAAACAGCGCTGATCCAGTTGCTACGGCATCGCCATTAGCCACGCATATCTCTGTCACCGTACCGGCATGCACAGCAGTAATTTCATTCATCATTTTCATGCTTTCAATAATGCACAGTACCTCACCAGCGGTAACCTGCTGACCCAGCGCAACAAAGGGCTGTGCTTCTGGGTTGACCGCCTGATAAAAAACACCGGCCATCGGAGCAATCACATTCTGAGTAGGTGCAGACTGTTTGGGTGCAGTTTGCACAGGTGCAAACTGCGCTGGCGCAAATTGCGCTGGCGCAAATTGCGCCACTGAAGCAACACCAGACTCTGCTGATACAGAATTTGGCATAACAATACGAATTGACTCGTCGCCGCTACTGACTTCAAGCTCTGAAATACCTGATTCTTCTACCAACTCAATTAATTTTTTTACTTTACGCAGATCCATATTACTCTCCAATGACTGCTGACCTAATCGCTACTTCGCCGCCCACCCTCAAGCGTGCAACTAGAGCAGTTTTTACGCGGTATTTGCTAAATTACGAGATGCCGCTTGCAGAGCAAACTCATAGCCTTGGGCACCCATCCCGGCGATAACACCTACCGCAATATCACTTAAATAGGAGGTGTGACGGAAGGCTTCCCGGGCGTGGACATTCGACAAATGCACTTCAACGAAAGGAATAGCAACCCCAAGAAAAGCATCGCGCAGAGCTATACTTGTGTGGGTAAGTGCGCCCGGATTAATAATAATGAAAGCCACACCATCGGTCTTTGCTTGATGCACAGCGTCGACTAACTCGTGCTCGGCATTGCTTTGCAGGCAGGTCATTAATTGACCCTGCTCTGCAGCCAAACTTACCAAGCGAGCTTCGATATCTGCCAAAGTCTCATTGCCATAAACATCTGGCTCTCGAGTGCCGAGCAAATTCAGATTTGGGCCGTTAAGCAACAAAATTTTTAAACTAGGGTCAAGCATAAAACACCTTTAGGTAATAACACTCAGTGGCTGGATGAAATTTGAACTATATTCGCAATACGAGAAGTTTATAGCGAATTTGGGCTATTTAGCCACACATTCAAAGAACTTTAATCGCTTCGCATTTCTCTATGTTTTAAAATCCGCTAAAACTCGGGCCAAATGAGCGGAAAAACGTCGCACATCTACCTCACCTTGCACTCTAAATTCTTCTATCTCGCGGGCTTCCCCGTCGAAAAACACCATGCTCGGAGGCCCAAATAGACCAAAATGCTTTAGCAATACACGGTCAATATCGTCATTTGCGGTAACATCGGCGCGCAGCAAAGTATATTGCCTCAGTAGCCTAGCCACTTCAGGTGCAGGAAAAACATTGCGCTCCATGGTCTTACAAGAAATACACCAGTCTGCGTATAAATCCAGCATAACCGGCTTATCACTGGCCAAAATCAAACCTTCCACTTGCTCTACGCTTTTCACCGGCTGCCACTGCACTTCATTGGCCTCACCAGCCCCGGCGCCTGACGCAGAGTGACCGCTCGCAAACTTCAGCGGTTGCAATGGATCGATGGCCCCTGACGCTGCGCCAACTAAACAAAAAGCACCCCACAACAGCATGATCAAACCGACCATTTGGCTGAATTTGCCAGATGTATCCTTGTTGGTGAAATCTAATGCACCCAAGAACACACCACTGCCGAGTAAAAGAATCGCCCATAGAACTAACACCACTGCACCCGGTAACAACCGTTCCAACAGCCATATCGCCACACCCAGCAAACCAACAGCAAAAGCGCCTTTGACTAAATTCATCCAAGCGCCCGCTCTAGGCAGCCAATGTCCTCCGCTGCCGCCCACAACAAGTAACGGCACACCCATGCCCATACCTAGCGCAAATAGCGTACTGCCACCCAAAATCACATCGCCAGTATTAGATATATATATCAGCGCTCCGGCCAACGGCGCTGATATGCATGGAGAAACCACTAAGCTAGAAAGCGCGCCCATAACAAATACTGAAGGATGGCGACCGCCGCTCTGAGCGCCACTGCGCTCACCCAACCACTGCTGCAAACCTTGTGGCAAAGCTAATTCATAAAAACCAAACATAGACCCCGCCAGGCCAACAAACACCGCGGCAAAGGTAATTAAGACCGCCGGACTTTGCAGCTTGGCCTGCAAATTCAACTCGGCGCCAAATAAACCAACCAAGGAGCCGACCAAGGCATAGGTTAAAGCCATGCCTAGGACATAGGCCAACGACAAACTGAAAGCACGAGACTTAGATAGGCCCTCCCCTTCGCCGACAATGATGCTGGATAAAATGGGTACCATTGGAAATACACAGGGGGTAAATGCTAAGCCAATGCCGAGTAAGAAAAATATCGCCCATGAGTAGGCATAACTTTCTTCTGCTAAAACACGAGCCAATTCTCGATCTTCGGTTTCCGAAATGCCGGCAACATTGGCAGTTGGCGAAGTTGCAGAGGATACAGCGCCTATAGTCGACCCCTGATCTTGCGCAGCTCCACCACCAAATGACGTATCTGCGCCAAACCCAGAAGCTTGATCTGCAGGAATTAGCCCAGTAGATGTAAACGTAAAGTCTCTGCTTTCCGGCGGATAACAAAGACCTAAATCAGCACAGCCCTGATAATTGATGCTAATAGTTGTGCCATCTGTAGGACTACCAACCAACGGCACTACAATCTCAACCTGGTCGTAATAAACCTCTACCTCGCCAAAGTATTCATCAACTTTGGTTTTCCCTTGAGGAATTTTAGCCTCAGCCAACATGGCCCCACTTTGGTCAGTGGCAAGATTAAAGCCAAACTGATGCTGGTATAAATAGTAGCCGGGGGGCATTTGCCAGCGCGCAACAATTGTTCTATCTGCTTGCAGTTCCGCGGTAAGGCGGAAAGCCTCATCCACGCGCAAAAACTCTGGCTCCTCATCTAACCAATTGTTAGCGCCATGAGCGCTGGAAAGACCAAAGGCCAAGATAACGGCAATTAACCAAGAACTAATACGACCTTTACCTAATTGGCCCCAAAGGCCGCGGCCATGGATAAACTGTTGCGGCGGCGAAATAGACTTCGCGCGCCCTCTATTCGCCCCCCCTCTAATAGCTAAGCCTAAAAATGATAAACCGGAGAAAGCTAACTTGAGTAGCGCAACTCCAAATGAAAGAGTGTTAGAAAAAATGGTACCCACGACCTACCTCGCAATAGTTTAGACGCTGTGTTCAGCGAAATTTTCGGCTCTTTCGCCAGCGCAGTTAATAAGCGCGTTCTGCAACAGGGCGGGTTACGGCCATCGCAGCTATTTGTAAATGACAGCAAACCGAATTGTGACAACATAGAATACTACCGGCACTATTCGTCCATTGTTAGCGCAGCCGGATAACAAACCCTCAGATCATGGCCTCGGGCACCGCAACTTGGCATATCCGGCTCCGAAACCCCTCTTAGGCAGGATAACTCTATAGATATACAGCCCATGTCGTTAAGATAAGCACTAGAAATTTTCAACTAATTGCCAAGCGTCAAAAAAAGCCAATGCACATTGCAGCTACTCAACTCAACACTTGTAAAGTGAGGTCATCGCGCTTTTCGGCGATGTTGTTTATTGGACTGCTATGCATACTCAGCGGCTGCGCCGGATTGACAGAAAACTCAGACCAATCTGGGCGGGTAGAGAGCAAAAAAATCGACCCCGTAATGCAAAAACAATTGTACCAACTCGAAGACCAAGCCAATTTGGCGATCCAGAGTAACCATCTTACCCACCCGGAGAAAGGCAGCGCCTTGGCGCTTTTCGGGCAAATGCTCAGCCTCAACCCCGGCAACAAAGAAGCCATTCGCGGTATTGAACAAGTAGTAGAGCAATACATTGCGCTAGCCTTAACAGCAGCAGATGAACGGTTGTTTGCCAAAGCTAAATCCATGCTCGCACGAGCTCGGCTAGTTGACGCCAATCACCCCTCGCTGCAACCCACAATGAGACAAATACGCCTCCTCGAAAAAGCTCAGCACAAAACCATCGCATTGCAACCCAAACAAATGTTCAGCCAAAGCGGACAGAAAAAAATCAGCGCACTGGTTAACTTAGGCAACAAAAATTGTCGTTATACCATTGCCGCAACCAACGATGAACAGGGGCGCTGGATCTACAAAGCCATCAAAAACACAACACCCAATGGCCGACCCAAAGCGAAAATCATTATTTCTTCACCGACAAAAATTGAGCAAATATGTTTAACCACCTCAGAATAAACAACCCAGTAAACAGCGTAATAGTCGCGCTAGGCCTTATCGTTACTCTAAACGCATGCGGCGAAAGCAAAACGCCGCCCAACGCTGACCGTTCCAGCAGCAACTCAGCAGCCCAAACAGGCACTTTACTAAAAGTTAGCGACGCTAACGTCAGAGGCTTGCTACCGGGCAGAAGTATGACTGCTGCCTATTTCACACTAACAAATAATAAACCAACGGCCATCACACTAAAGGGCGCCAAATCGGTTTCTGCCGGGGCAGTAGAAATGCACACCGTGGAAATGCAGGCAGAGCAAATGCGCATGCGGCCGCTCACCGAAGTGGTTATTGCTTCAGGTCAAAGTGCAACTTTTGCCAGCGGCGGTCACCACTTAATGCTCTTCAATGTTGAGGCAATAGATGAATTTATGACCATCACTTTGTTATTCGGCGATGGCACTGAACTGCCTGTAGAGTTCAGCAAAGTCGACATCGCTGGCAGGCATTGACTAGCATTCTAGTTAATCACCCCAAACATGCTGATACGACAAACTTCATACACATTAACTTAGGAATATGATCAAGAATGAAATGGAAATTCTGGCAATCCAACGACACAGACATAACCCAAGATCACTCCGAAGCAAATGACAACAAAGGGCCTTGGGGAACTGTTACTCGTGTGGCATCCGCGCTCATAGGCCTATACCTCCTTGGTGCCATAGCAACGGGTATATTCTGGTCATTAGAGCCCGCCGGCATTGACGCCTTCAACACCTCAGGCCAAGAATCTGCTACGGCCAGCGAAAAATCTGTGACCGGCTCAACTACCACCGCCACCTTTATCGCGGTCACCGAAAAAATGTTGAACAAATCTGGCGGCTATCTAAGCAACGACATATTCCCGCCAGGGGTTTGGCTAGACAACATGCACAACTGGGAATTTGGCGTATTAACTCTATTACGCGATACCGCCAGAGTGTACCGCAACGATCTTTCTCGCTCACAAAGCCAGTCAGCTGAAAACAAAAATCTGGCCGAGGCAGAAGGTAAGTTCTTCTTCAAAAACGACTCTTGGTTTTTACCCAGCACCGAGAATACTTATGCGGAAGGCATCGACTTCTTCAAGGTTTACCAACAACAACTCGCCAACAACCAAAATAACGAGGCACAGTTTTATGCCAGGGCAGATAACTTACAGCAATGGCTGGCAACCACAGAAACTCGCCTTGGCAGTTTGTCGCAAAGACTTTCAGCCAGTGTGGGCAAGCGCCAACTGAATACTGATTTGGCCGGCGACAGCTCTGCAAGTCAAAGTACCAACGCGCCATCAGACCAACTCGTGCAAACACCTTGGCTAGAAATTGATGACGTTTTCTACGAAGCACGCGGCTTTACTTGGGCACTAATTCACCTGCTGAAAGCAGTGGAAAATGATTTTGGCGAAGTGCTAGACAAAAAAGCCGCTAGAGTTTCGCTACGACAAATCATCCGCGAATTAGAGCCCACCCAGCAAACTCTTTGGAGTCCAATGGTATTGAATGGTGATGGCTTCGGAATTGTGGCCAATCATTCACTAATCATGGCGTCACATATCTCCCGCACGAATGCTGCCATCACTGACCTAAGAGCGTTACTCACCCAGGGTTAGGCAAAGACGACACAGCACTCTAAAACAAGCCTTTGGTGAACACTTTGACCAAAGGCAATTGCACAAATGCTCCTTTATCTAAGTGCTAGCAAAGGCTCTCTAAGAGCAACTCACCAAACAACTCACCGAACAACTCAGAAAGCAAAAAAGCTGCGCAGGCGATTAGCTAGGTCTAACAACATATACAGGTATTTCAACTAGCATGTGGCTGTGACATAGGTATTATCTGACTGGCTCGATGGAGCGGATGCGGGGGCATCCTTGGGGAAAAAGTCTATTTATAGAGTTACAGCAGTTCATATTCTATATGCATTAAGAACCTTTCAACTTAGGGTTATACGTAGCCGTTCTTCAATAATTTAATTATCTGTTGGGGACCGAAATGAATGATCTCTCTCTAATCCCACCGTTAGTAGGTGTAGTGGGTTTACTTGTCTCGTTTGTGATTTATGCCGTTGTTAGGAGTTATGATCCTGGCACTGCAGCACTAAAAAAGATTGCCGATGCCATACACGAGGGTGCCATGGTGTTTATGCGTCGTGAGTACACTATGTTGTCTATGTTCGCATTGGTGCTATTGATTGGCATTTACTTCACTCCTGGACTAGGTCCTAAAACAGCCACCGCATTCTTAGCTGGTGCTGTGTCCTCAATGCTTGCAGGTTGGTTTGGTATGTATACCGCCACCCAGGCGAATGTACGAACAACCACCGCTGCACATAATTCCGGCCAAGCTGCCGCGTTAGCTGTCGCTTTCTTTGGCGGCTCCATCATGGGCTTAGCGGTTGCTTCATTAGGTCTAATGGGCTTGGGGCTTATTTATTGGCACTTCGGTGGCGACCCAGAAACAGTCCACCACATCCACGGCTTTGGCATGGGCGCATCAGTAGTCGCCTTGTTCTCAAGAGTCGGTGGCGGCATTTTCACTAAGAGCGCCGATGTAGGTGCTGATTTAGTTGGCAAGCTAGAGCAAGGTATTCCAGAGGATGACCCCCGCAACCCGGGTGTTATCGCGGATAACGTCGGCGACAATGTCGGTGACGTTGCAGGTATGGGTTCAGATATCTTTGAATCTTATTGCGGATCAATGATCGCAACCATCGCAATTGCAGCAACCTTAGCGCTAGGTTCTTTGAACATGCTGGTACCCGGTGCCAGCGAAGGTGACGCTCGCGCAGCACTGATGTTTTTACCCTTAGCATTGGCCTCAGTTGGCCTCATCGCCTCCATAATTGGCATTGCTATCGTGCGCGGTTTTTCATCTGCTAATCCAGCCGTGGCATTGCGTATCGGAATGATCGGCACACCTATCTTGTTCATCGCAGCAGGTTACTTCTTGCTCCAAACGCTTGGCATATCAAATAACATTTGGTTGTCCGTTGTATTTGGTGCCGCAGGCGGCGTTGGTATCGGTCTCATCACCGAGTACTACACCTCCGCAGCGCCGGTAGTGCGCATTGCTGAATCTGGCAAAACCGGCCCAGCTACTGTCATGATCACTGGATTAGCCGTAGGCATGCAATCGGTTGTCGGTCCTCTACTGATCATTTGCGGCATCATTTACGTTTCAACTGAACTAGCCGGACTTTACGGCGTTGGCGTTGCCGCGGTTGGCCTTTTGGCAACTGTAGGTATGACCATGGCAGTTGACGCCTACGGCCCAATCGCCGACAACGCTGGCGGCATTGCAGAAATGGGTGGCCTCGGCGAGGAAACTCGAGCCATCACAGATTCATTAGATGAACTTGGCAACACCACCGCAGCCATGGGTAAAGGCTTTGCCATTGGCGCAGCAGCATTAGCGGCATTAGCAATTATTGCAGCCTTTGTCGAAACCATCAGCAGCCAACGCGGCGGCGACTTTATTCTGCATATAGGCGATCCAATGGTCCTCATCGGCTTGTTCATAGGCGGCATGGTGCCATTCCTAATAGCCAGCATGACCATGACTTCCGTGGGTGAAGCGGCAATGGAAATGATTGAAGAAATACGCCGACAGTTCCGCGAAATACCCGGTCTGATGGAGGGTACAGCAGATCCTGACAGCGCCAAGTGTGTGGACATTGCAACCACTGCTGCGCTGCGACGAATGCTGGCACCAGGCATTATTGCTGTTGCAGTGCCTATCGTCGTAGGTTTTGGCCTAGGCGCAGAAGCGCTGGGTGGTTGCCTTGGCGGCGCTCTACTGGGTTGTGTATTACTGGCCCTGACCATGGCAAATGCCGGTGGTGCTTGGGACAACGCAAAGAAGTATGTTGAAAAGGGCAATCTCGGTGGCAAAGGTTCCGACGTTCACGCAGCAACAGTAGTCGGCGACACTGTGGGAGATCCGTTCAAGGACACTTCTGGCCCCGCAATGAACATTCTGATTAATGTTATGGCTATTGTCAGTTTGGTAATTGCACCAGTGCTGAGCTAAATATCGACTGCAGAATGGTCAAAGGATCTAGTAAGACGATCCGCAATAAAAAAGGGGCCACGGCCCCTTTTTTCTGCTCGGTTATTTAGTTACCGCTTCTTCAATGTTCCGCATTGCGCCTAACTCCGCCCAAGACTTTGGATTCCGCCTTCTGTAACCCAACTGCGTAAGCCGGGCTTTCACTAAGCCGATTAAACTTCCAATCAGTATTGAAATTAGGCCCAAATAAAACACTGAATATTCTAAGCTGAACCATAAAGCTACATTGAGTAGCAAAAAAGGAATGGGGGTATTAGATACTGCAAAAAGAAAAAAATTGCTCAAGTAACTTTGATAGGACGGCGCCCTAAGTCGAACGCCAAATACACCAAGGAGTATGTGGGCGACGGGATATATTCTTCGCTTCGGAACGCCAACTCGCTGTAGTTCAGCCCTTGCCAACTCGCACTGCCTATAAAACCTAAGCTTATTCTTATCCAACCAAACGCCTCTCGTATTAATGTTATCCAACAATTATCGGATTGTCTTCGACATAAACTCTACAAAAAAGAAGTGGAATTGCAAACTTTATATTAAAAAATATTTCCTTCATATCTGGCACTTAGGAGGTTACTTGCTAGTCAGCGTTCTGACCAAGACTAACGGAGGGTCAGCTACCGGAGGATATTAACGAATGGGTTTTATCGAGAAGGTGATTGTCGTCCTGTCACTAGCTTACGAGCCACCTCGGCTTCTTCTTTGTTAGATAGTGCTTTATAGCCTCTAAGATACGGCCAACCGTAACCCCAGCGAAACGGCGTCGGCAAAAATGGCGATCCACCCACTAAAACACCCACGAACATTAGTGCTGCCAGCTTTGGGTAGCCCTTAGCCGTGACACATTGCTCTAGAGATTCATCTGCAACCCTACGCTGAACTTCGCTTCCACCGCGCCAATAAGATAAATCATGATCTTCGCAGCAGGACAACCAAAGCTCTTTATCTTTGCCACTACCATCAGGAAACATACTGCATCCATCAGTGGTGAATGGCGCTAATTCCGCGGCATAGGTTGCTACCGGCGTTACGCTGATCAGAAAAAGAAACAAAAGGCTATATACAATCGTCTGAGAAGCCAGCAACCGCCTTGGTAGAAAAAATTGCATGGTAATAATTCTCCTCAACTGAATATTCTGGCGCAGATTTTTAGGTCAATTCTCGGACCAAAAAACACTCTCTGACCAAGGCAAAATGTAGGTTCTAGAGGCTTAGCAACCTAGCAAAAACGTCTATGTGAGCTTGCGCCTGAATCTCATCTAATGGAATGCCGGTGACATTGATACGGCACCGATTGTCAGCGAGCACAGGATAAATATGCGCTTGATAAAATGTCTCCTCACTATTTTCTGCTGCTAACAAATTGCGAAACATTCCTGCATATTCCGCAGCAAAAGCTGGGGCCAGTGGGTGCCCTTGCAAAAGCTTTTGCCACAACTTTTGAGCATCGGCTAAACGCCGCAGTGTCTGTGCATGTTCCAGCTCTAAAGCCGGCAGATTTTCCACCAAGCTGCGAATAAAACCCCTACTAGCAGGGTGCTCAAAAGCAGAACCACGACCACGATTTATAGTGTTCGCTGCGTCGGCCAACAACTTGCGCTTTTGCTCATCTGGCTCATACACCAGGGTTAATCCACAAGGGCGTAAAGAGAATGACCTGAAGGCTTTTGTTGGACTTAGGGCAACTGCAAAAGAGCAACCAGTCTGCAAAAACGGCAGAAGATAATGCTCACAACTACCCTGCATAACCGCATCATAGCCCTGACTTGCCAGCATTCCGGCATTTTCGAAACCGGGATAAGCGCGATCCAAAATAATCGGCAAACCTCGCTCTGCTGCGCTCTCTGCACGTGCTTGAATAATCTTCGACGGACAGACGTAACCCGTAGAGTTATGCGGCGCCGCCTGCATTACAGTAAGCACATTAGGCCCGGCAATTGCGGGATCCTGCAGCCCAAAAGATTGAAAACCAATTCTGTTGCTGGCAGCAATAGATGAATAAACCGGCCAAGACAATTCCTCCACTGCCAATGCGGAAATTTTGGAACTCATCATTAGGTACATTTGCACTGCGGTATTCACCGCACCGGTGCCCGCATCAGACGGGGTCACAAGAAGAAAATTATCCCAATATTGCTTAGGGATACGTTGCCAGTTCAACACTTGAGGCAGTAGCTGCCCATGCAGCGTTTTAGAACTCAAGTAAGTCGCCTCGGCGCCTGCTTCACCTGCTCGCAAAGTTTGCGCCATAAGTTCAGTTGAGGTGGGCATAGGTCGACCATGCCCATCTAAGATAATGCCAATACCATAATTTGCCGCCTGAGCGTCTGCTCGGGCCAACAAATCTGCTACTTGGTTAACATCAGCGCCGCCATCCCGCAGGGCCTGAGCTCGAATAACTACTTCTTGAGCGGAAAAATTTTTCTCTTCGTTAACCACTTTTAAAACCTCTTTATGCGCAGCTAGCTGTTATTTATCGGCGCCATGAGGCAGCAATAAGGGACTCTTAGGGCCTTCACTATAATGAGGCAACTCTTCTCCATAGCGCAACCAATGCGGTGAATGAGCATACCAAATGTGCGTTGACGGCATCTCCACCGGATCAGTATCAACTGCGCCCATGCGCAAAATCACAAATGCTAAATGCGACCACTCGGCAATGAGGTGGGTGCCACAAGCGCAGCAAAAGTGCCGGCGTTTGCCAGGGGAGGACTCAAACTTGCGAATCAGTGTATGGCCTTGCAACCAACGGAAATGATGCCGATGCACACGGGCGGTAGTAGCAAAAGCGCTAGCGTGAACCTTACGACAGGTACGGCAATGACAATGCACCACTGGCCCATCTAGCCGATCGGCTTCATAGCTAACCTTTCCACATGCGCAGCTGCCTAAAATCATAACCAAGAATCCTAGAATTACAAAGACAACCGAAGTGTTACCGAGGGATAAATGTTGCCCACGCGGCAATCGCTACACGCAAGCAAATAGACGACCAAAGGTCTTTCTGCAGCTCTGAAAAGGCACCTCTCCTGTAATTGAGGCGCCGCGCACCCACAAGTAACCATTGCAGCCCGTGAAAATCTCAAATGTGAAAAAAATCTGCTAATTCGCACTTTTTTTCATGCGGATGCTTTTTCTAGTTCCGCGGATAGGTACAATGCCGCCTCCGAATTTTGAGCAGTAATAGGACGCCACATGAATATTGAATCTATCCCCATAGGCAAAGATGCACCAAACGACATTAATGTTGTAATAGAAGTGCCCGTTGGTGGCGAGCCAATTAAGTATGAAATGGATAAAGCCTCCGGCGCTCTATTCGTGGACCGTTTTCTCTATACGTCCATGCGCTACCCAGGCAACTACGGGTTCGTGCCAAATACGCTATCTGACGATGGTGATGCTATAGATGTACTAATCGCCAGTACTCGCGCCATCACTCCCGGCGCCGTTATCAACTGTCGCCCAATTGGCGTATTGATCATGAAAGACGAAGCAGGGCAGGACGAAAAGGTTATCGCAGTGCCCTCCAATAAGCTGACCCTGCGTTATAAAGACATAGCGAATGTCACTGACTTGCCGAAAATAACACTAGATCAAATAGAGCACTTTTTCGCTCATTACAAAGATCTAGAAAGCGAAAAATGGGTCGAGTTAGACCGCTGGGGTGACGCGGCAGAAGCACGAGATCTTATCAGCCAGTCTATGGCAGCATACGCGGAAGATGCCAAAAAGAAGTAGTTAAGCTTGAGTTCCGTGAAGATGCCGTCACCAGCGGCGGCATCCTGATCAGCCACTCACAGCCCTTGGCAACGCCTAGAGCGAATCTTTAACCGCGAGCATTCCTACCTGCCGTTATTGGACAAGCCTATCGGCCAAAGTCATCAGCCAGCAAGTTGCAACTAGATGCTCATGAAGCCACTACCACTTCTCTGGTAATTTTTTTGCCACAAGTTGGTTTTTCAAAGACACATACACGGGCAAACCATTCTTGTACACCGGGTGATCTTCGCCCGCTATCAATGGCGCCAGATATTTACGCGCCCGAGGTGTAATACCAAAGCCATCTTTGCTGATGTAACTCTTGGGCATAAATTTTTCCACATTCGCCACTTTAGCAAGTTTGGCTTCGCCGATCTTCCACTTATACGGGCTGTCACTGGTGCGAACAATTATTGGCATAACCGCCGTTTTACCTGCCAATGCAAAATCTACCGCCGCTTTACCCAAGGCGTAGGCCTGTTCAACATCTGTCGCCGAGGCAATATGACGCGCAGAACGCTGTAGATAATCAGCTACTGCCCAATGAAATTTATAGCCCAACTTGTCTTTAATCATTGTGGCAATAGTGGGCGCAACACCACCCAACTGGGCGTGGCCAAAGGCATCTTTACCGCCGCCAGATTCACCAATAAAGGTACCGTCTGCGAAGCGAGCGCCTTCTGAAACCACAATCACGCAGTAACCTTTAGCTGTCACTGTTTCCTTTACCTTGCGCAAAAAAGCCTGCTTCTGAAACGGCACTTCTGGCAGCAGAATAATATGTGGCGCATCGCCATCGTTGGATTGGGCCAACGCGCTGGCTGCTGCGATCCATCCTGCGTGGCGCCCCATCACTTCCAAGACAAAAACCTTGGTGGAAGATTCACACATGGAGGCAACATCTAGAGCGGCTTCTCTCGTTGAGGTAGCCACATACTTGGCTACCGAGCCAAAACCCGGACAACAGTCAGTAAATGGCAGGTCGTTATCTACAGTCTTAGGAATGCCAATGCACTGCAAAGGGTACTTTCTTTGCCGGCTGACCTGAGCCATTTTATTGGCAGTGTCCTGAGAATCACCGCCGCCATTGTAAAAAAAGTAGCGAATGTTATGCGCGCTGAATACATCAATCAGGCGGTTATATTCCCGAGCGTCTTCCTCAGGAGATTTAAGTTTGAATCTGCAAGACCCGAAAGCGCCTCCTGGCGTGCTGCGCAAACCAGCAATGTCCTTTTTCGATTCTTTCGAGGTGTCAATCAACTCTTCCTGCAGCGCGCCAATAATGCCATTACGGCCGGCGTAGACCTTACCAATCACATCCTTGTGAGCTCTTGCTGTCTCCAAAACACCACATGCGGATGCGTTAATTACAGCGGTGACCCCACCAGATTGGGCATAAAACGCGTTAGGTTTGGGCATCTAAAATCCAAAAAGTTAATCGATGAAGCCAATTGTCCGCGAACCAGCAAATTTGTGCGACAATTTCCCGCATTAAAACTAAGAAAAATACAATGCAGGCACTTTTTTCTATCTTTTGGCGCATAACCAGCCTTCAAGCAGGACCAGAAACGGTACCGGCGAGCAGTAACTTGCTGGCCTTGGTTACCATAAGCAACATCATCGTCAGTTTAGCTATTTCTTTGGCTCTGGGAGATAAAGCTTTTTTCACCGTTGCGGCGACAATAGTTATAAATCTAGCGGCGTTATCACTGATTATGGCTGGTCTACTCGCCATGGTCGGCAAGTCCGCAAGGCTTAGCCAAACCTTGACCGCCTATTTTGGGTGCGACTTGTTACTTAATGTATTTGTCGCCATTGCCATTAGTCTGTCTAAGCTAGCCGGGGTAGATTTACTCAATAACATTGCTCTCATAATCCTTGTTTGGAGTGTTGCAGTATTCGGCTTTATCTTAAGCCGAGCGCTCGAAGTGCATATGATCCTAGGCAGCGTTTTAGCCCTAGTATTAATCATACTGACCTTCTCAATAAGCCAAATCGCTATCGGCAACAGCTAAGACAGTAGTTGAAATTGAACAAACTAGATTACACTTCGAACTCTGCATACCTGACATCTTTGGAAGCAAAAAAGATATGAAACAAAGTCTCTATTTCCTAGGCATCGGTGGCACGCTTATGGGCAGTTTGGCTCTATTGGCAAAAGAAATGGGCTACAAAGTCAGTGGCAGCGACAACGCCATTTATCCACCTATGTCAGACCAGCTGGCCGCAGCAAAGATAGAGGTTCATGAAGGCTTTTCACCAGCACACTTAGAGCCAATTCCAGATCAAATCATTATAGGTAATGCCAACTTACCCCGCGGTAACGAAGCGATAGAGTTCATTTTAGACAAGGGCTTACCGTATACCTCTGGCGCCGAGTGGTTGGGCAACACGGTACTGAAAAACCGTTGGGTGCTGGCGGTTGCAGGTACACACGGCAAGACAACTACGGCCAGCCTATTAGCCTGGATACTAGAGTACGCAGGGCTAAAGCCAGGGTTTCTAATCGGCGGCGCGCCGGGCAACTTTGACCAGTCAGCACGCTTGGGAGAAACCCCGTTTTTTGTTGTCGAGGCTGACGAATACGACACCAGCTACTTTGATCGACGCTCCAAGTTTGTGCACTACAAGCCACGCACACTCGTGTTGAATAACCTTGAGTTTGATCATGCGGATATTTTTCCTGATATCAGCGCAATCCAAGACCAATTTCATTTACTCATGCGCACAGTGCCCAAAGAGGGCTTGGTCATCGCGCCGGGTGCCAGCGAACAAATCAACGAAGTGTTGGGTAGAGGATGTTGGACCCCAGTCAGCCGCATCGGGCAAAAAACCAGCAAGAAAGAGTTTGAGCTAGATAATGGCGACACTTGGACCGTGGCAGATGCCGAAGCGGACGGCAGCGCATTCGCTGTGCTGCTCAACGAAAAAGTACAGGGGCGTGTCAGTTGGCCGCTGATCGGTGAGCACAATATGGACAACGCCTTAAATGCCATAGCAGCCGCTCGTCATGTTGGCGTAACGGCGGATATATGCATCCAAGCGTTGGCAGAATTTAAAGGCGTAAAACGCCGCCTGGAAGTGATTTTCGAAAACGATCATACCGTCGTCTATGACGATTTCGCCCACCACCCCACAGCCATACGTACAACGCTGCAAGGTTTGCGCAAGCAAGTTGGCAACGAAGAAATTTTAGCGATCATAGAACCACGCACTCACACCATGTCTCTGGGTACATTGAGTAACGACCTTTGCGTATGCTGCGCCGCTGCTGACCAAGTGATTTGGTTTCGCGGTGAGAACATAAAGTGGGATCTAGGCGAAATCATCAACAACTGCGTGGTACCGGCAAAAATGGCCAACAGCGTGCCAAATCTAGTGAAAGATATCGTTAAAAGTACGCCCAAAAAAGGACAGCGCAAACGCCACGTTGTGATTATGAGTAATGGCTCATTTGGCGGCATCTACAAATTACTCATAGCGGCACTGAGTGCAATTGATAGCACTACTGATAGCACTACTGATAGCGCAAAATAAGCGGCGAAAATCCAAGTCAAATTCCAATATACAACTCAGTACAACAATGAAATCGGGAGAGAATTTTCAATGATTGAAGCAAGCAAAAAAATGGCTTTAGCACTGGCCCTAACCTTCACACTCGGCAGTTTATCCACACCTGCGATGGCAGAAGATAATTGGTATCCCTCAAAGTATGGTGCAGATGACACCTTGGGTGCCATGAATGAGCTTTCCGACGAAAAAACCAAACTCGCAGCACAACTAGTTAAAACAGGTAAAACCTATGCGTTAGCAGTTGAAACCGGTCCTAAATCGCCAGCGTACCCGCCGCGCAGCTACTCAATGACCATTCTGCAATTAGATGACGGCATGGGCACGCCACTGGGCAGCAACAAAGCCACAGGCAACGACGATCTCATGCATATCTGGATGGGTATCGGCAGCCAAATTGACGGTTTAGGTCACATGGGTGTCAATCACCAATACTACAACGGTCACATGGCCAGCGACTTTGTCACGCCCTCAGGTCTGAGCAAATTGTCTATAGACCGGTTACCCCCGGTCGCGACCAGAGGTGTGCTGTTAGACATAGCCAAGCTAATGAAAACAGATATTTTGCCAGCGGGTACCGCCTTTAACAAAGCAGAAATCGACGCAGCAGCGAAAGCAGCCGGCATCACCATAGAAGCTGGCGACGTCGTACTGTTCCACACCGGCTGGCTTAATGTCATGGACAGTGATCCAGAAGCATTTATGGCAAGTGCGCCGGGACTGGGTTTAGAAGGTGCGCGCTACTTAGCCAGTTTAGGTGTTGTGGCCATAGGCGCAGACACTTGGGCACTAGAGGTACTACCTTCTGAAGACGCCACTATGCTGTTCCCTGTACACCCAGAGCTGCTGGCCAAAAACGGCATCTATATATTAGAAAATATGGATACCCGAGCGCTGGCCGCAGACAACGCCAACGAGTTCCTCTTTGTTTTGGGCACGCCTAGGTTTGTCGGCGCTGTACAAGCAGTAATTAACCCCGTTGCGATCCGCTAGGTGAAACTAACTATTGATGAGCCAGAAGCAATAAGAGAATTCGCCTACGCCCAGGGTTGGTTGCCGCGAGGCGTGGAAGTCACACGCCTAGAGACAGCTGACACCAGCGCAACTACCTGTCTGCGCGGCTATCTGAGCAATGAAACCACATTGGTCTTCAAGCAAGCAGATGGGCCCAGCGACACGCACGCAAGCTTCATGGCAATGGTCGAGGCTGCCAACGAACTGCATCACCAAGAAGGCGAACAGCCCGTACTCTTAGGTTATGCAGAGGAAGAGAAAATTCTGTGCATGCGAGACATTGCACAAGAATCAACAAACTAACCGAGCCAGTGACAGTTCACTAGGGGGAGAAAATAAGTGTTAGAGAAAAAAAGAATAGTTATTACCGGTGCCGGTAGCGGTATTGGACGCGCCACGAGCAAATTGGCTGCCGGATATGGCGCCCAAGTAGTCTGTGTAGATCTTACCGACGGTGTCGAAGAAACCGTGGCGGAAATCACCCAAGCCGGTGGCACCGCTATAGCAGTAAAAGCAGATGTCAGCGATGAATCCGCAGTAATCAACTTTGTCGAAAAGTGCCTTACCGAATATGGCGGCATCGACGGCATTTATGCCAACGCTGGGGTTTCCGGTGGACGCAAAAGCCTTACCGAACTCACCGTGGAAGATTGGCAACGTACCTTAGCTGTGAATACCATTGGTGTGTTTTTGGCGGTGAAACACTCGGTCCCGCATTTTGTTAAGCAAGGTAGCGGTGCCATCGTCTGCACAGCATCCGTGGCAGCACTGCGCGCCAATGCTGGCGGCGTAGACTATTCAGCCAGTAAAGCCGGCGTGGTTAGCATCGTGCAAACTGTTGCTTACCAAACCTATGGCACTGGAGTGCGCATTAACGCTGTTTGCCCAGGTCTAATTGAAACCGGCATGACTAAACCGACATTTGACCTAGCAAGAGAAAAAGGCAAAGAAGAGAAAATTGGCCAAATTAATCCGGCTAAGCGCTCTGGCCTGCCTAGCGAGATTGGCGAAATGGCCTGTTTCCTACTCAGCGACCGAGCCTCTTATGTGAATGGCCAAGCAGTGCCCGTAGATGGCGGCTTATCCGCGTCCCACCCATGGGTGTTCCCGCGCAGCTAAGTCTTTGGTGCTGGGCAAAGTGCTAGGCAAAGTGCCGAGAAAAACCCCAGCGCCAAAATCAGCCCCCAAACCCAGCTCAAAAAAAGACAAAAAAAAGGCCGCAAAAATTGCGGCCTTTTAATTCGAGCCATGGCTATCTTAGCCTGGGCTGAACAATGCCTGGGGCATTTCCATAACTGCATCAGCTTCTGCTTCAATACTACGCTCCAAACCTAAGGTCTTCGGCAACAGGCGATCATAGAAATAACGAGCTGTGGCTCTCTTCGCCACACCAAAATCATCAGCCGGAGCACGACTCGCCATTAACGCCCAAACCCATGCACACATGGTCATGCCAACCATGTCTAAGAAATCTACTGATACCGCACCCGGCAGGTGAGGGTCATTTTTGCCACGGGCTACAACAGACTGAGTGGATCTCGCTAAACGATCACAGGCCTCTATCAGTTGACCCTTGTAGGCTTCGTCGACATCAGTAGCTTTCATGTCTTCAAGCAGCTCCAACATTAAGCTTCCACCATCACGCATAATTTTACGACCAACCAAATCTAATGCTTGAATGCCATTGGCACCTTCATAAATTTGACCAATTCGCGCATCACGTACAATTTGCTCCATACCCCATTCTTTAATGAAGCCGTGGCCACCTAGAACTTGCTGGCCCATCACGGCACCGTCTAAGCCTTTATCGGTCAAAAACGCTTTCACAACAGGCGTCAACAATTCACTGATACGACCTGCACGCTCGTTATTGTTGTACTTGGCTTCATCTAACTGAATGCCCACATAAAGGGCGAATGCTCTACAGCCTTCAGCGTAAGCGCGCTGAGTCAGCAACATACGCCGAACGTCGGGGTGTACAAGAATAGAGTCAGCTACAGCATCAGGGTTTTGTGGACCAGTCACAGATCTACCTTGAATACGGTCTCGGGCGTAGCGCGCAGAAAGCTGGTATGCAAGATCAGCAGAGCCTAAACCTTGCAAGCCCACACTCAGCCGCTCGTAGTTCATCATGGTGAACATACCAGCCAAACCCTGATGTTCTTCTCCTAACAAAAAGCCTTTCGCGCCATCGTAGTTAATCACCGAAGTGGCGCTGCCACGTATGCCCATTTTATGTTCCAAAGAACCACTGGCCATGGTATTGCGTTGGCCCGGCTTACCGTCGGCATCAGGTAAAAATTTCGGCACAATAAACAGCGAAATACCTTTGCTGCCCGCAGGGCCGTCAGGAATACGCGCTAGGGTCAGGTGGACAATATTATCCACCAAATCGTGCTCACCACCGGTGATAAAAATCTTTGTGCCGGTGATGCTGTAGGAGCCATCCGCTTGAGGCTCGGCCTTAGTGCGCATAATGCCAAGGTCCGTACCCGAGTGAGCTTCGGTCAAGGCCATAGCCCCGGTCCACTCACCCGAATAAAGTTTTTCTAGGTATGTCTGTTTTTGCTCGGCACTGCCATGAGCGTCCAAGCACAGGCAGGTACCTACCGTCAGCGTGCCGTACAAATACAAACTACTGTTGGCTGCCCAAAACATTTCTTCCACCAAACAGCCCAAACTCTTAGGCATACCCTGACCGCCAAAAGCCGGGTTACCCGACAAGCCTAGCCATCCGCCTTGAGTGAGTTCACGAAAGCCTTCTTTGAACCCCGGAGGCGTTGTCACTTCGCCATCATTCCACTGGCAGCCGTGGGTATCGCCAATCTCATTTAGCGGCGCCAAAACTTGGGACGCCACCCGGCCACTCTCAGCTAAAATGGCTTTGGCCAAATCTGGCGTTAAACCGTCAAATGCCTCAATCTGAGCCCAGCTTTCATCTGCGTGAAATACATCAAAGAGCAAAAATGCCGCGTCCTTGTCTTGTGCTTGATAATCCAACGTAAAATCCTTTTTGGTTAAGCGCTTGAGTCTAGTCATGTGGTCCTTTACGTACTAATCTTTTTTCATAATTAATTCAGATAAGTATTAGACATCAGCCTATTTCACCAGTCTATTTCACCAGCCTATTTCATCAGTCCAAGATACACACTCACTGGGGCATCGAAAATTTAGCCTTTGGTATGAACGTAATAGAAATCATACAACGACTTGGCGAGCCTGAAAAAACCAGAGAAGTTTATGGAGGCGAACTAGAATTGCTTTACCAAAACACCATTTTTCGATTTATCGATACCCGGTTTGTGGAATGCACGCTGCCCGATCCAGGGCCAGTAATTATTGACCAAATACCCGTCTTAAACTTATTCGAATGGCTGTCAGGGTTATACGACATAGTAGATCGTGCGCGCTTCAGAGTTTCAGTCAATACCAGGATCGCCTATGACTACACCGACCCCAGTTCTGGCTCAGTTATCCTTTTTCAACCCGGCCATTGGGATGGACAGCTCTAACCTAGCCTAATCTGCAGCAATTACCCGTCGGTATTTTACCCGCTGCTAGTTAAACCGCGCTCGGTAAGCGATCAAGCAAACACCTACAAATTAGCAGTGACTATAGGCAATTTGTGGCTCCAAACACTTACAGAAAACTCACAAAAAGTGCGTTACAACCTAGCGAATGACGCTATTGCGTAAGGCGACCACAAAGCAAAAAAATCAACAGCCTAGCCAGTGAGGAGCCCAACATGTACCGATTTTCTCAGGCAAAGGGTCTTAGCCAAGCTGTTGTCAGCGCCGCTTATAACGCCCTACTGCCAGATACTTGCGTGCTGTGTGAGCAAATACTCAAACACCCACAACCAGATCACCTATGCCCTTATTGCCGTTTGGCTCTGCCCTATAACCTCATTTCCTGCATCACTTGTGCTATGCCGCTGCAATCAACAGCAACGAGTTATTGCGGCCCTTGTATAACCAAACCTCTAGCTGACCAAGCCTTGGTACCGCTACTGCATCAAAGGGAAGCGGCCTACCTACTGCACAGATTCAAGTTTCAAAAAAGCCTGCGCGAAGGCCAAGCTCTGGCTCAAGCAATGCTGCAAATGATTAACACTATGCACGCGGCGGGCCAGCCGCTACCTCAATGCCTAATCCCTACACCAACCTCTTGGCAACAACGTCTGCTAAAAGGTTTTGACCATGCACAAATACTTACAAGACTGCTGAGCAAGGAAGCGAACATCCCAGTCAAAGCCCACTTACTAAAGCGCAATTATGGCCCCCCACAACGGCAAAAGACCCGCGCGCAACGCCTTAAGTTGGCGCACAGCACCTATACACTTCGCCAACCTGGCAAAAGAATAAATTACCAACATGTAGCTGTGGTAGATGACGTACTCACCACGGGCACAACTGCTCGACACATTGTGCAGTTACTGCGCAAAGCCGGGGTGGAGCGGGTAGATTTATGGTGTGCCACCAGGGCAACCTAGCGGTGGACGCAAATAACCCAAGATTAAGGCAGCGCGCCAGCGACAAAACCAGTTAATGGTTCGGAATAGTCGAACTGACTGTTACAGTGCGCTCATGCAAGCTAATCCAAAAAACACCGCCCCCTACGATGCCCTCAGCCCAGATACCATTTTGGACGCCATAGAAAGTGTCGGCATTGAACCTACGGGTAGTTTGCTTGCACTAAATAGCTACGAAAACCGGGTTTACCAAGTGGGCTTAGAAAGTGGCGAATTTGTTATCGCCAAATTCTATCGGCCTAATCGTTGGACCGACGCAGCCATCGCGGAAGAACACGCCTATACCCAAGGGTTATTCGACGACGAAATATCTGTTGTACCGCCCATGCAAATTGACGGCGCCACTGTGTTTAATCACGCAGGTTTTCGTTTCGCTATTTTTCGCCGCCAAGGCGGCCACGCGCCCAACTTAGAAAACCAGGACGACCTAGAAGTACTGTCTAGAACTATCGCCAGGCTGCACGCCGTGGGTGCCCAGCAAAAATTTGAACACCGCATTACTTTGACCCATGAGCATTTGGGCACCAATAGCAGAAACTTTTTGCTGGAAAACAATTTTCTACCGCTGGAAATGGAAGAAGCTTACGCATCAGTTACCGAGCATCTGCTTAAGCACATAGAACCCCTAATGAGCGAAATGCAGGAATTACCATCCATTAGGATTCATGGCGACTGCCACATGGGCAATATTCTATGGCGCGGACAGACCCCGCATTTTGTGGATTTTGACGATTGCCTTATGGGGCCACCTATTCAAGATTTATGGATGCTCTTAAATGGCGATCGTGCTGAACAAACCGGGCAATTGGCAACCATATTGGACGCCTACAACGATTTTTATGACTTTGATGTGCGCACACTAAAACTCATCGAACCGCTGCGCACCTTACGCATTATGTATCACGCAGCCTGGATTGCACGTCGCTGGGAAGATCCAGCATTCCCCGTGGCATTCCCCACCTTCGATTCAGTAAATTACTGGTCTTATCATGTGCTGGCATTACGCGAACAGATGTCCATGCTCGACGAGCCACCGTTAATGTATTTATAGCTAGTGATGCAAATTTAGACAGAACCGAGATTGGGGAATTCGCCTAAGGCGCGAGCAAAATGTCACTTACCGAGCATTTTCAAACAATTTAGAACTTACTCTAAAAACCAAGGGCAACCCTAGATTAATCAACACCAGGTTGGTCAAACAAAATTGCTCAAACAAGAATGCTCAAACAAGAAAATTGCCACCTAAACCCAGCGCCCTAATCTATACCTAAAGCCTTACGGTTTTCCCAAACATTCGCATATTGTTGCAGCAGATTAGCTTTTTCTTCTGTGCCACATAAGGCCAGGTCTGCCTTCAGAGCAAGCAACGCCTTATCTGTGCTGGTTGCTTCGTCGTCTTGTCCGCCGGCTAGAGTTTTCGCTGCATACCGGTGTGTTGGAAATGTGCGGTAATTTGACACAATGTCTTTATCTAAACGCTCAGCCAGTTGCTCAACTTCTTCTAGACCTTCTAGACCACTTATCGGGCGCGCAAAACTCAGGTGCACCCGACCCTTATAACCCATCAAGCCAAGAATCATACTTTGCAGATCTTCATGCTCAGACTTTTCGTAGACGCCGTTGCGAGCAATGGCAACCAACTCCTCAGCTTTTTTAATACCGCAGGGGTCCACCTCATAAGAAACTGAGACAGGCACAATTTGTACCTCGGTCAACAATGCCGACAGAGGAGCGTCTTCATCGCGATAAGCAAGCAAGAGCATTTTCAGCAATGCGGGATCGGTTCTATCAAAGCCATCTTTGGCACGTCCTTCGCGCTGAGCAATCCAAACAGAAACGCCCTCATCTAGCGAATGGCGAATATAGCCACTGGTTTTCGTCAGTGCTCGGTAATAAGCACGCATACCATCTACATCGCGCTCAACAATAAAGCTCTTATTCAAACGCATTAAGTCTGCAGCCAAACTGTTAGAAAGCAAATTGTCGCCAACCGCCATGCGACAGGTATCGTGCCCAGCTTGCTGAATAAGATAATTAATCAGACTGGAATCCATCAAAATATCGCGATGGTTTGAGATAAATAAATAGGGCTTGTTAGGGTCTAAGTGCTCTAAGCCGCTAACCGAGAGGTTATCAATTGAACGCGCCACCACTTGGTCAAAATAGTGCGTGACCAGTTTTTGGCAATCTCGAATAGTCTTTAGACCACGGGTTTTATACAGCAACAGCAGCCGCGTTAACGTCTGGCCAGCAATATTATTGGCCAGCAATTTGGGCATAGCCAACTCACTGGCAGCAATGGCCAGCTCCGGAGAAGTTACCAAGCGCTGGATAACACTTGGCACTTCATGATCAAGAAAGGGTCTAATGGAATCGTATTCAGACATCAGGGCGCCAGCAACGGCCTCCAACAAATTCGAGTGAGATTGCCTATCATCTGCATTCAAGGAGCCTTAAGCAAGGGGCCCTCGAGCAAGGGGCCTTGCTCAAGGGGCCTTAATCCCACCACACCAGCGAACCCTGCCGACAGATTATGGCTAGGAGTGTACTGCGACTCGCATATTAGGCGGAAAGCGGCTGTAAGGCGCTAAAGCAAATCCAAACACCCATGAGTAGAAGAATAAAGAACGCTCCGCGCTTCAAAATATCTTCGCTGACCAGAGGCGGAAAAGCCTTACCTAGCCAAGCACCTAGCAATACCGCCGGCACGCCGATGGCCGCGTAAGTCATAACTGTCGAAGTGAGGCCACCTTGTACCCCCACCACCAAAGTACGAGTAGACGTGGTTAAGAAAAAGCTACTCAGTAAAGTGGCGCGAATAACTTTCACCGCTAAGGGCTGGCTATAGCCAAACCACCCAAGCACCGGCCCGCTGGCTGAAAACATGCCGCCCAAAAGACCGCCGAGTAAGCCGCTGACCCAAGCAAAAAACCCGCCCGAAACCTCCTGCATAGCACGAGGCCGAATGGTCATGGCCAGGCCACCTACAGTAATAAAAACACCCAGGCACAGCTCCAGAGAGCGGCTGTCCTCAGTATCTAAATAGCCCAGCAGCCACAAACCAATAAAAATGCCCGGCAGTTGGCCTAGACCAATCCAAAACAGCAGCCGCCTATGCACATGCTGCAGCTGGCCGCGCAAAGAAAACGTGGTATTTACAATTGTCATTAAACTGACGACAGCGGCCAAAGTTGGAATATCCAACAAGCGCAGCCCACCTACCACCGCCACTATTGTCATACCCATAGCAAAGCCCGCTACAGATTGAACATAACTGCCAAAGAGAATAACGAGTAGAAAAATTATGATTGATTGAACTTCCACACCCCAGTGTGCCACATGAGTAGCTTAAGCTGCTGGACAAATAGCCACCAAAGCTTGGCGCAACTAGCCGATATCTGACCACTCTTAAGCTATTGCTCAACCTGTTGCCAAAAGCAGAGCCAAACTATTGCGAAAACTATCTCAAAAACCATCTCAAAAACTATGGCGAAACTATGGTGAGAACTATGGTGAGAACTATGGCAAAACTAAGATTAAAACTCGGACTAAAACTCGGACTAAAACCAACACTAGAGCCAAAACTCTACCGCATCTGGTAGGGTTACGCTGGCGCAAATTGGTAAGGTAATCCATGAATTTAGATCTAGAAAATAAAACCGCACTGGTCACCGGCAGTCACCGAGGCACCGGGCAAATTATCGCTCAAACTTTATTGAATGAAGGCGCACAGGTGTTAGTTCATGGCATGTCTATGAGCCAAGCCCAAGCCTCGGTCGACGAACTAGGCGGTGGCATTCCAGTCAGTGGCGACATCGTCAGCCATAAAGGCTGCCAGGAATTACTAAATGCTTGCGCAGATTATCCGGTAAATATTTTGATTAATAACTACGGCGCAGCAGACCCTAGCCGCTGGCAACCCAAAGGTGGTGACTCAACTGCAGAAGAGGATCCATGGATCGTTGCCTATCAAAAGAACGTTCTGTCTGCCCAGCGGCTGATCGAAGGCATGTTGCCTAGTCTGATAGCCAATGGCTGGGGGCGCATCATTAACCTAGGCACCGTAGGTTCCACCAGCCCAAACTCGCGTAACCCCGGCTATTACTCGGCCAAGGGTGCATTAGCCACAATGACCGTGAGCCTAGCTAAAGAAGTAGCTGGCACAGGAGTACGCGTAAACCTAGTTTCACCAGGCATGATCCTCACACCAGAAGTGCAAGCGGGCTATATGCAACGAGGCCTCGAGCAAGGTTGGGGCAGTAACTGGGAAGAGATCGAAGCACATGTGGCCAAAGACATTCCCATAAGACGTATTTCTCGACGTGAGGAAGTAGCAGGCCTGGTGGCTTTTTTGTGCGGTCCACAAGCCGACGCCATTCACGGTCAGAACATCAAAATGGAAGGCGGCCAACTGGGCCTAGTTTCCTAAACACTACCCACCACCTAAAGAAGCAGCTAATTCAATGCAACAAACCCAATTTCGCTTAGCCGGCGCAGCACTAGCACTGGCTGCAGTGTTCGTCCTGGATCTCAGCCAAGCAACGGCACTGCATAAACTATGGTTACCCATGCTGTTAGCCATAGGTGTCTACTTTATGACCTTTTCAGTAATGGCTGTGGCGGTATCTTGCGGCACCTTGGCAGCAATTCACTTAGACCTAAACTCAGCCTCTTGGGTAGAGTCCCAAGCCTACCCATTAGTCGTTGGTGTGAGTGCACTGGTGGCCGGTCGCATCGGTTTACAGCGCTTTCGACAGCGCATAGCAGACACCCACGAGGAACGCTGGGCCAACAGGCGTGGTGAAGAAGATGCAACAAACAATACTGACGACTCTGACGACTCTAAAAACCAACCATAAGCGAGCCGCCTGCCTTGACCAATAATAGACCCGCCCAGTTCCAAGCCATTCTCTTTGATTTCGATGGCACCCTAGCACCCAATCTAGATTTAGCAGACATGCGGCGCCAAATTGCAGTAATGGCTGCCGCCACGCAAACACCCAGCGAGGTTTATGGGGATCTCTATATTGTGGAAATCATCACCGCCACAAGTGCGTGGATGCACGCGCAAAACAAACATACTCAGGCAGACGAGTTTGCTGCCGCCAGTCATCAGCGCATTATCGATATAGAGGTAGCGGCAGCGAAAACCACAAATCTATTTCCACAGGCTAGGGACAAACTTACAGCCCTACGCGAGCAGAACATAAAGCTAGGCATTGTCACGCGTAACTGCCGAGCTGCTGTGCTACAGATGTTTCCCGACCTAGATGACTATATAGATGCCTTGCATGCTAGAGATGACACAGTGCACTTAAAGCCAGACGTGCGTCACTTACAGGTCAATCTAGACGCACTAAATTGCTCAGCCCAGCACAGTGCAATGGTCGGAGACGGTGGGCTAGATATGCAGGCCGGTAAAGATTTGAACATGTATTGTATTGGCGTACTCAGCGGCAGTAACGACGCACAAGCACTCCTCGACGCTGGGGCGAATGAAGTTTTGCAGGACTACCGAGAAATTTAGCCCAAGCAAATTAAAGTATCCATTAACAGCCGGCGCAAATTATCAACTGGCGCAGATAACCAAATAGACAACCGGTAAGGGAGCAGCGACGCCAAAGGTTGGCATATCACTCTGCAAAGTCCAGAATGAAGATAAGATCAAACTGGTGAAAGCTTATGCACAAGGTCACGCTAGCGAGAAACGAAATCAGCCCATTACTGGACCGGCTTATTTTACAGTTGGAGGCAGAAGGCAGATTAACCCAGCGAGCGCACTTTCGGCGCATTCAACGGCGCATTGAAGTAGCCCATAATGAATGGGACTTAACGCCGCCCATCATTGATCTTTCATCCGCAAGCGCAATGGGCTTCAAGTTTTCTTCCACCGCCGATGCATTGGTCGCCCGCATATTAGACAAAACCAAAGTATTAGTAGATGCGCTAACTGGCGAATCTCTGACCCGGCATTAAATCGGGCTGGCGCTCATCGCAGAACTAATTCTAGAACCGGCGCCGGCTCAAAAACCCAAAACCCAACAAAACACAAAAAAAAGGATCTTCAATGCCTGCCACCATCACCGACATATTTCGCTATCCAGTAAAAAGCATGAAGGGCCACGCGCTATCTAGCGCGTTAATGACTAAGCGCGGGATACCCGGTGACAGAGCATGGGCCCTTAAAGATGAAGAGCGCGGCGGCATTAAGGGCGGCAAACGCTTCCCCCAACTGTTATCAATGACACCAGTATTTGCCAGCGAACCCAATGAGCAAAACATCTCGCCCAATGTCAGCATCACTTTAGCAAACGGCCAAGTTGTCACCTCATCCGATGCGGACATAAACGCCGTACTCTCCGAGGCCGTGGGTTCCCCAGTCAGCCTGTGGCCAATACTGCCGGAAGATCAGTTGGAACATTATCTGCGTCCACCCATGGACGAAAATGTTGATGTAGAAGCTTACTACCGAGAAATTTTTGCACGCAACCCAGACGAGCCCTTGCCAGATGTATCTTTATTTCCCGAGGAAGTGCTGAAATACGAGTCTCCCCCCGGCAGCTATTTTGACGCATTCCCCATATTGGTTATGAGCAAGGCAAGCTTAATTCACTTAAACGAAGTAGCGGCCGCCGCAGGCGGTCAATCAAACTTCGACGTCAGACGTTTTCGACCGAATATCCTGTTAGATATCGACGCAAGCGGGTTTCCAGAAAACCAGTGGATGGGCAGACGCGCAAAAATTGGCAGCGCAGTGATTAAATTTGAAATGCCTTGCCCACGATGTGTCATCACCACCCACGGTTTTGAAGACCTGCCCAAAGACCCCAAAATAATGCGTCACTTGGTAAAAGAAAATGGCGGCAACTTAGGCGCCTACGTGAGCATAGAAACCCCGGGCACCTTTGCCCAGGGCGACGTTATAGAATTACTGGACTAAGGCCGTTCTGCAAAAGCGTCCTGGCACGAGCCAGCGCTGAAAAAGACCAAACAGCATAAGAGGCAACCGGCCAAATAGACATGAAAGGCTAACAAACGGCCCAAAAAAGACCATAAAAGGCCAAAAAAAAGGTCAAAAAAAAGGCGTCCTACAGGACGCCTTTTTTACTCAACTGAAACCTCGCTAGAAGCTTCGAGCCAGTTTAGTTGCTGCCAGTAGGCACTTCACTAAATGGCATACCCTTATCCATACGAGGTTCTTGAGGCATGCCCAACACGCGTTCCGCGATAATGTTGGCCATAATCTCATCAGTACCGCCGGCAATACGTAAGCCAGGCGCACCCATATAGTTCATTTGAATAATGCCGGCTTCTTTGGACATTTCGTCGTCCCAAATAGCACCGCTCATTTCTAAGAGGTCCATGCAGAAAGAGGCCATTTCTTGGTTCTTCGGTGCACCCACCAACTTACCAATGGAGTTTTCTGGTCCAGGAATTTCGCCACGAGAAATCGCTGTCATTGACCGATAGCCGGTGAAACGCAGACCAGACTCTTGCACATACCAGTTAGCCAACTTCGCACGTACCGCGCCGTCTTCAATGGCAGGCTTATCATCAATCATCACTTCGTTAGCAATGCGGTAAGCCATGTCTACATTCACCGCGGAACTACCGCCACCAATAGAGGCGCGCTCGTTCATCAATGTGGTCAAAGCAACCTGCCAACCTTGGCCAACTTCGCCCAAACGCTGACTGTCAGGAATACGTACATCGGTAAAGTAAACTTCGTTGAAGTTAGCGCCACCAGTAAGCTGTCTAATCGGCTTAATTTCTACACCTGGAGATTTCATATCCAAGAAGAAATAGCTCAAGCCTTTGTGCTTAGCCACATTAGGATCTGTCCGCACAACAATAATGCCGTAGTCAGAATAATGCGCGCCCGAGGTCCAGATCTTCTGGCCATTAATGACCCAATCGTCACCATCGCGTTCTGCTTTAGTGCGCAGAGCCGCAAGGTCAGATCCGCCCGCAGGCTCAGAAAACAACTGACACCAAATTTCTTCACCACTGGCTAGCTTCGGCAAGTAACGCTTGTGATGCTCTTCAGCAGCCCAAGTCATCATGGTCGGCGCGGCCATACCTTGACCGATGCTGAACACGCCACCAGGCAGGTCGTATTTAGCTTCTTCTTGATTCCAAATCACTTGCTCAATGGCTGTAGCGCCACGACCACCAAATTCTTTGTCCCAACGAATGCAAGCCCAGCCCGCATCGTACTTACGCTTTTGCCACAGCTTAGCGGCGGCAATTTCATCTAAACCACTCAGCTCATCTGCACTGGGCACATTCGCTTTCAACCAGGCTGCCGCTTCAGTGCGGAACGCCGCTTCTTCTTGATTATCGTTAAAATCCATATCTTTCTTCCTAAACTTAAATTCTTGTGAAAACCGCTACTTAAGCCGCGTTATTTTGTTCCATTGCTGTAATCAGACGATCCTGCCAGTAGCCTTCGCTGCCAATATTGACGCTCAATAACTTGGCACGACGATAATAAAACTGGCAATCAAATTCCCAAGTAAAGCCCATGCCACCGTGGGTTTGCACATTCTCTTCGGCGGCGTGAACCGACGCTTGAATAGCGCCTACACGAGCGGTCGCTGCGGCCAAGGCCAGCTCAGAGCTGTCAGAGTCCAAAGCCCACGCGCCGTAGTAACCATTACTGCGGGCCAAAGTGTTCTTCACATACATGCCAGCCAGCTTGTGCTTAATGGCCTGGTAGGATGCAATAGCGCGACCAAAGGCATAACGACCCATGGCGTAATCTCTCGCTTGCTCAAGGGCAGCATCAGCTAAGCCCACTTGCTCCCAAGCAAATAAAACCGCAGCACGATCCATCAATTTATCAAGTGCGGACCAACCTACACCCTCACCGCCAAGCAACTCAGCCTGCGCGCCTTTCATGTCCAAAACCGCATGGCCACGAGAAAAATCTAAAGTACGTACCGCTTCACGGCTAACACCGGCTTGGTCTAGCTCAACCAAATACATGCTGGCGCCATCCCCTGAATCGCTGGCGCCTACGACAACTGCAAAATCCGCAGCGCGGCCATCAGGCACTGGTAACTTGCGACCAGTTAGGCCCGCACCAGACATTTTAGTTTTTAAGCTCTTCGCGCTAGGACGGCCATTGCCCTCAGCTAATGCAAACGTACCAATGGCTTCACCAGTGGCAAGTAGTGGCAGCCACTTTTCTTTCTGCTGGGTAGAACCCAAAGCCAAAAGCGCTTCAGTGGCCAGATATACAGAAGAGCTAAAAGGAATTGGCGCAGCAGCGCGGCCAAGCTCTTCGGCGATAACAACCAGTTCTAGGTAAGAAAGACCTAAGCCACCAAATTCTTCAGGGATAACCGTCGCGGTCCAACCCATTTCAGCCACTTTGCGCCAAAGGTCTGCATCGTGATCAGCGTCACCGTCTAATACAGCTCTTACTGTAGCGGGTGGGCAGTTGTCTGCAAGAAAGCCTCTGGCTTGCTCACGCAGTAATTCTTGTTCGTCTGAAAATTCAAAATTCATAAACTTAATCCCCTCTTATCATTCTAACCGCTCCAAAACTGGCAACGTGCCAAACGCGGTGGTCCAGCAAATATAGCAGACCCAAAATGAAATTAACCTCTTGACTGCCACAGCATATATCAGCTCCAACACACACAACTATCAACCCCGCCAAGTGTCCAAACAATGTTCAAATGAAACCACGCTGGCTGTAGCAATATTTTCACTGCCTCATCGACCTGATAAAAGGCTAGAATCACGCCATGAAATCGCCTAATTTTTCTCAGCTTCAATATTTACGTGTGGCTACCGCATCGCCAGTCATAGCCATTGGTGACCCAATGACCAACGCCAAGGTTATTGCCGCCACCTGCCAGCAACTAAGCGACCACGGTGTGGCTGTAGGGGTATTTCCTGAGTTGTGTCTAAGCGGCTACTCTGCTGAAGATCTGTTTTATACCGAGGCACTTTTAATCGACACCCGGCGTGCATTAGCGCTGCTTTGCAACGAGTCCACCCTGCCGTTAATTGCAGTGGGCGCGCCCTGGCGTCTGCGCGACGGGCGTCTAATTAATTGCGCAGTGCTCATTGGTCAGGGTCGCATCCTCGGCATGGTGCCAAAATCTGTGCAGCCAAATTACGGCGAATTTTATGATTTGCGCTGGTTTGCACCGGGCGGACAAGTGAATGAAACCGAAGTAACTCAAGACTTGGGCAGCTTCCAAATTCGGGTAGATCAGCTGTTTGAATTCGACCAGCACCTAATTGGCGTAGAAATTTGTGAAGACCTTTGGGCACCTCTAACTCCGGGCACTAACGCAGCGTTAGCTGGCGCGCAAATATTGCTCAACCTGTCTGCCAGTAACGAACTCATCAGCAAAGCCGACTACCGCCGCGACCTAGTGCGCATGACCAGTGCGAAAAATCTCTGCGCCTATATATACGCAGCAGCCGGTGCCACGGAATCTACCAAAGACGTGGTCTTTGGCGGGCATTGTATGGTGGCGGAAGCGGGCCAAATTATTGCCGAAGGTGAGCGTTTTAGTCTGGAGGGCCAGACCTTAGTCACCGAAATAGACTGCCAAAAACTCATGCACGACCGTGCACAAAACACCACGTTTGGCCAAGCAGCACGCCCAAGGGCTTACCGCATTGTGCCTGCAGGCGGTGCCAGCGAACCGTTAACCAGTTTGACCCGCCAATATCCTGCACATCCGTTTGTACCCGCAGATGAAGGCGAGTTCGATGCCCGGGCACAAGAGATCTTAAGCATTCAATCTACCGGCCTAGCCAGGCGCATGCTTGCAGCCAACACGCAAAAGTTGGTCATTGGCCTATCCGGTGGATTAGATTCCACCTTGGCATTCTTGGTAGCTAAAGATGCCTTGGCCAAATTAGATTTACCTCCAGCCAACCTTCACGCCATTACCTTACCCGGACCCGGCACAACGGCTGGCACGTTAGATAACGCCCATGGGCTGGCCAAAGCCATTAATGTCTCATTAGAGGAAATTTCCATTGCGCCTGCGGTTGAGCAACATCTAAAAGACCTCAACCACCAAGGCGATCACGACGTGGTGTTTGAAAACGCCCAAGCCCGTGAGCGCACGCAAATACTCTTCAATATGGCGAATAAAATTGGCGGCATTGTTGTGGGCACCGGCGACCTCAGCGAACTGGCCCTTGGCTGGTGCACGTTTAATGCAGACCACATGGCCAACTACAATGTGAACTCAAGCGTGCCCAAAACCATGATGGCCTACCTGGTGCGCTGGTACGCCAAACACAGGTCCCAGCCTGACCTCGCCCAAGTATTGGAAAATGTTTTGGCTACACCTATTAGCCCAGAGCTGATTCCGCCCAAAGACGGTGAGATCAGCCAGCATACCGAGGCCTTGGTAGGCCCTTACGAGCTACACGACTTTTTCCTTTATCACTTTTTGCGCACTGGGGCTGACGCCACCAAGATCTTTTATTTAGCCGTTGCTAGTTTTGCGGGCAAATACGATGCGCAGACTATTCAAAAGTGGTTGGGGCAATTTTTTAAGCGTTTTATGACCCAACAGTTTAAGCGCACTACCCTGCCACCCGGCCCCAAAGTGGGCAGTGTCAGTTTGTCGCCACGGGGCGATTGGCGCATGCCGGACGAAGCGGCGGTAGAGCATATCCTGCAAGAAGTAGAAGCTCTCTTATCAACGTAGTTGTAAATAAAGTGATTAATATACTCATAGCACTCCAAGCTGGACTAAAAATATGAACAAATTTTTATTAGTGACCCTTTCTGCACTGCTCAGCCTTAGCGCTTTAAGCGCCAGAGCGGGCAGCGACTTTTGCGGCGAAAAAGGTGTGTGGATAGAAATACTCGGCGCTGGCAGCGGCGAGATAACCGACGGTCAAGGTTCTAGCAGCTATCTAGTGTGGCAAGACGATGTGGCCCGGCTATTAGTGGACGTCGGCTCCGGCTCAAAGAGCGCCTTTGAAAGATCTGGCGCAGACTTCACCGAAGTAGAAGTCATTGCACTGAGCCACCTGCACGCAGACCACAGCGCAGACCTAGCAGAATATATCAGTGGATCGGAAAGCGAAGATCGAGAGTTGCCCTTATTGATTCTCGGACCTGACAGTAATAATCCGGTTTACCCAACTACAACAGAATTTGTGGACCGCCTAATAGGACCCAATGGCGCCTACAGTTACCTTGCCCACACCCTCACCAGCGCTTCAAAGTTTGGTTATAAAGTACGCGCAACCAACGTGCCCGCGACTGGCACTAGACGATGGTCACGCTACAAAAGCGACATCCTGAGCCTAGCTGCCATACCGGTAAATCATGGCGACGTACCCACCCTTGCGTGGCGGGTAGAAATTGGCGGTAAGACTATTGTCTTTGCCGGCGACTTTAATAACGACAAAAACCGCGTAGCCACTTTCGCCAAAGACGTGGATGCGTTAGTTGCCAGCCACGCTATTCCCGAAGTTTCCCGAGGTGAGCTGAGAGAAGAATTTGCCCTGCCCTCAGAATTAGGCAAAGTGGCAGCCCAAGCCAACGCACGTATGCTCATATTGGGCCATCGCAACACACGCACCCGAGGCCGCGAAAGTATCAGCAGAGCGGCCATGGAAGCCAGCTACGATGGACCCATATTGTTCGCTAATGACAACGAGTGTTGGGGGCTTTAGCCTCAACACAACCCACCACTTCAACATACCGAAAAACAAATAAGTGGCACATTTCGGCTGGTTACAACAGGCCATTCAGCCCAACCGGAATTGGCAACCCTGTTATCACACCCTACTCACTCGGTCTTTTTCCCGCTCTCCTTAACACCATAGGCCAACGTGATTCAAAACCAGTTCACCTCAGTAAGCGGGCGCGCTGATATTGCGTACTAGGCCCGTGATAGCAAACGACACTTTTAAACGTGCAAGTAAAAAAAGCACAGCTGGTGACCATGCAATCCGAAACTAGTAGGCAGAATTTGGTACTTAGTCTTCGGCCGCGCAGATTTTGCTGTGTCCCCCTTCAACAATTTCCACAAGAGAATGCCCATGCCTAACGGAGCGATACACAAAATAACACTGGGAAATCCCATTCCCGCGTTCTTTAGGCTGCCTGCCCAGCCCGAAACGCAGGCTCAGGGGGCCGCTGCCGCTGCTCCTCTAGGTGCCCCAATCTCCTATGACGAAAAGCAGCACGGAAAAATGGCCGATTTCCTAGAGTCACCAGAGTTTGCAACACTGAAGCGGGAATACAAAAACGATTTTCAGTCTATGAGCGCATTAGCCGACCAACACCTACCTGCAAATCATGCTCATCAATTAAAGGCAAAACTCGACGCATTTGAATTCCGCCTTTTTGACAACCCAACCTTTTTCTCCACAAACCTTGATTATCTTTTCAGCGAAACTAAGGCCCAATTTCATGAGTTAGTGCAAATGCTTGACAAGGATAACCTATCTAACCTTAGTAAAATTGAAGCCCTAGAGACGGCGCTGGGAGAAATCGACAAGTGTGCCGACGGAGTTATGAGTAACATAGCAACCGCTTACACCAACACAAAGTTTGTGCTTCTTGGTATCGCTGGAGATCTAGCGAAGTTGCGTTCTGACATTGTGACGGCGGAAGCAAAGGAATTTGCGACGATGCGGCACGGAAAAACCAGACATTGGGCCGACAACGAAATCCACTATGTCAACGACTACATAGCTAAAGTCGCAGATGAAATGGGCATTGTACCACCCAATGACCGCACTCATATGCGACCAGAGCGGCATCTTTTAGACCAGTTCACCCGACAAATAGCAGCTACGGTGACACCAATGCTCCTCGCGCGGACATTAGTTGATAACCATGTTGAGGCATATCGGACTGTTTTAGCAGACCACAACATAAAGGAAACCGAGAAATACTTAGAGGAAGACTTGTTTCCGGTCATGGAGGAAATGGACACTAAGGTAACCCATCCACTTCGGCCAATCGTCGGAAGAGATGATTACGCAACAGTATATATTTTAACCCGAGATAAAGACTCTCCCAGCGTAGATCTTTTAACCCCAGATGAAGACTATGCCAGCTTTGCCAACGCTGC